>Ga0209824_10000862_pt1 | contig 18311 bp, 18 predicted proteins | sample VDWuncwatermetaG_FD_184124 | JGI IMG/M metagenome (GOLD analysis project Ga0209824, IMG submission 184124) | Wastewater microbial communities from Netherlands to study Microbial Dark Matter (Phase II) - VDW unchlorinated drinking water (SPAdes)... ... | reverse complement strand
CGCCGGGAAGTACTCCCCCCGTCTCATTTCTGGAGTTCTATGTTGCCAAAATCGACTTGGCTGCTCAACAGATCGTCCCATCCTGATCGTGGGTCCAATCTCTAAATGATAGGAACTTGTTTTTTGAAGCCGGGGCGCAATGAAATCAATTTCGCCCTGCCTTCCTACCCAAGTGCTCTTGAAGATCTCGAAGCGCCCGCTGAAATGACCCCAGACGCCTTTCCACCTCTTCTACGAGCGAAGCGCATCCGATAACGACGTGTTATGTCAACTTGAGCCTGGCTTTCGGGTAGGGCTGGACATTTGCCCCTGGTTGCGGTAAGGAGACTTTTAAAGTAGCTTCCACCTGAGGCGGATCAGCCTTTGGCTGAGGCTGTAGGATGGATCGAAGGTAATCTCTTTCACTGGATGATCTCTTCCAGGTGGGGCATGAGCCTCTTCCCATAGACCTAAATGTTGAAAGTCGTCGCGAATCCCATGGGTGTGCGCACCCCAATGTTGACAAGGTTCGCTTGTTCCGTTACCCTGGATCCTAGGGAATTCCCACTTTCTAACTTTCAAACTAAGGAGATGCACGGTGGCTTTAGTCAAAGTCAAAGAGAAATACCAGCTTACTCTCCCCGCCGACATACGGAAGAAGGCGGACCTGAATGTGGGCGATGTCCTAGAGGCAAAGGTCCAGGGAAAGAAAATTACTCTCGCCCCGAAGGTTCTTGTTGATCGGGAGTTTATCGAAAAGCGCCTGGCGGAAGCGGAAGAGGATCTCCGGAAAGGCAGGGTGTCCCGGCCCTATACTTCAGCCAAAGCGTTTATCCGCGCGCTCCATCGGGAAGCCAAGAGGCTTAAGAAAACCCGTTAATGCGGATCCGCCGGACCGACCGCTTCTTGCAGAGCTACGCCGAGGCTCCGGCCGAGATCCAGCGGGCGATGGACCGCAAAATAGCTTTCCTCCTCCAGAACCTCCGCCACCCTTCTCTTCGAGCCAAGAAATATAACGAAGCCCGCGACATCTGGCAGGCCCGGGTGACTGGAAGCTGGCGCTTTTACTTCCGCATTCAGCGGGATACTTACGTCCTCTTAGATGTCGTCTCCCACCCTTAAGTAGTCCATCGTTAGCACTCCTGTCACTTGATCCCCTTTCCCCAGAAATTATAGAAGTGGTGGACGGGACTGTGGCCAGCGCCGATGGTAAAGCCTTTGCGAATAGCACGCGTAATATATTTTTTTGCCTCGACAACCGCTCTTTCCAGTGTCTCTCCCTTGGCCAGATTAGCGGCAATAGCAGCAGAAAAGGTGCAGCCGGTTCCGTGGGTGTGGGAAGTGTGAACGCGAGGGGCTCTGAACTCCCAGAACTTTTTTCCGTCATAAAAGATATCTGTGGCCGGGCCCCTTCGGTGACCTCCTTTGACGACAACACTCTTAGCCCCCATGCCCACGATCCGCTTCGCTGCTTCCTTGACCTCTTTTGTGCCTGCCCCTCGAATGCCCGTCAACTGTTCCGCCTCAGGAAGGTTAGGAGTGACAATCGTGGCCAGAGGGATGAGGCGAGATCGCAGGGTCTCGATCGCTTCTTGGCGCAAAAGGAGATCTCCGCCTTTTGCGACCATGACCGGATCCACCACAAGATTTTGCAAACCATACTCCCGAATCTTCTCCACCACGACCTCAATAATCGCCGAGTTGGCTAGCATGCCGGTCTTAAGGGCATGGGTCCCTATATCCCCGATCACGGCATCGATCTGGGCTGCCACCAGGTCAGGTGGAAGTTCCAGGATTCGAGTGACTCCCTTGGTATTTTGGGCGGTGATTGCCGTGATGACGGACGTCCCATAAACTCCAAAGGCCGCAAAGGTCTTGAGATCCGCTTGAATGCCTGCTCCGGCACCTGAGTCCGAACCCGCAATAGTGAGAGCCTTGTAAACCTTTTTCATTATGAACTATCCTAGCAGAGCTTGCGCTTCAATTCACGCTCAACGTCCTTGACTCCCCTACAACTCCCGGCATATAGCGTGCTCAGGACAGGCCCAAAGGAGCAGAAGCATGTGGCAAGGCACGGTAGTTTCCATCCATATTGCGGCAGCGGCCGAGAGGCCGATGGTCTCGGTCAGCGAAGTACGCGCCGTGCCAGGAAAAGGACTAGAGGGAGACCGTTATTTCAGCCACATCGGGACTTACTCTAATGAACCCGGCCTGGGCCGCGACGTCACGTTGATCGAGATCGAGGCCATTGAGGCCCTGAAGCGCGACTATGGGATCGAACTGTCTCCCGGAGATAGCCGACGCAATATCGTCACGCGCGGGGTTCAGCTCAATCACTTAGTCGGCCGAGAGTTTAAGGTCGGCGCGGTCACCCTAGGCGGCATCCGTCTCTGCGAGCCCTGCTCCCACCTCGAGAAGTTGAGTCGGAAAGGGGTCCAACGCGGATTGATCCACCGCGGAGGCCTGCGGACGCACGTCCTTTCCGGCGGCATGATTCGGGTCGGAGACAATATCCAGGAGCTTGCCTAGCGGTACGGCGCCGATTGCGCTTCCCGCCCCCAATTCTTCCCGTAGACCCCGCTCTCCCGCTGCCAAGGCTATCCGCCCTTGACAAGGTGCCGCGGCTTTAGTATACCAACCAGTCGGTATGGCAAGAGCACAGCCCCCTACTAGGGACAAATTACTCGATTCCGCTGAGCAGCTCATGCTGGCCAAGGGCTTTGTCGCAACGACGCTAGACGAGATCTGTGAGGCCGCCGGTGTCACCAAAGGCAGCTTCTTTCATTACTTCAAGAGCAAAGAGGATCTAGGGAAGGTTGTGTTGGAGCGTTTCTGTCAGGTTCGTTTTCAGCTCATGCAAGGGAGCCCTTCGCAAAAAAAGAAAGACCCGCTGGAGCGGATCTACGGCTCGGTGGACTTCGCCATTGAGTTGTCCAAGAGCCCGCTGGCGAAAAATGGCTGCCTTCTCGGTAATTTCGCCCAGGAGCTTTCAGATTCTCATCCTGGGATGCGTTCCTTGTGCGCGCGGCGCTTTACCGAATGGGCAGTCCTGCTAAAACAAGAATTGGACGAGGCAAAGGTGAAGCATCTTCCTAAATCTCGCTTGGATACTGAGAGTCTGGCCGAGCATTTTATCGCTATCATCGAAGGGACATTGATCATCGCGAAGGCCAAGCAGGACATGGGGATCGTGGAAAAGAGCTTGAGACATTTTAGGCGGTACTTGGAGAGTTTGTTCGAGCAGGACTAGTAAGAATTTTTTCTCGTATCATAACATAAAAGGAGGCAGAACCATGGCGCTTCAAGTCTACTGGGGAAGCGGCAGCCCGTTCGCGTGGCGCGTGATGTTGACGCTCGAGGTGAAGCGGCTGCCCTACGAGTCGAAACTCCTGGAGTTCTCCAAAGAGGACCACAAATCGCCCGGGTATCTCAAGCTAAACCCGCGCGGAAAGGTGCCTACCTTGAAGGATGGAGACTTCGTGCTCTACGAGTCGCTCGCAATCATGGCCTATCTGGATCGAAAATATCCCGACCCGCCCATTTTCGGCAGAACCCCGCAAGAGACGGGCCTGATATGGCGCGCGATCTCAGAAACGGAGTCTTACTTGGTGCCTGCGGGCAACAAGCTGATTTTGCCGATTTTCTTCGGCAAGGGACTGGAAAAAACGGATGAGATTCAAACGGCGGCCGCGGCAGTCCGCGACGAGCTGAAGCGCATCGAGACCGCTCTCGCGGGTTCCGTCTGGCTGATCGGCCCGTCCATATCAGCGGCCGATATTGCATTGTTTCCGTTGGTTCAAATACTTTTGCGCGCCGCTTCTAAGGATCCGGCAAAGCCTCTAAACCTAGGATTCTCTCCCCTGGGTCAGAACTACCCCAACATCGCGGCTTGGGTGACACGGGTAGAGGCTATCCCCGGCTACGAGAAGACCTACCCGCCCCATTGGAAATAATTCGTGCGACAAATCAATTCACAAAAAGAAGGAGGAATAGTTCTATGGCTACTTCGTTTACCGGTGGTTGCATATGCGGTGCCGTCCGTTATGAATGTTCCGCTGAACCGATCATGACTGGCAATTGCCACTGCCGAGATTGCCAAAAGGCGAGTGGAGGTGCGTTTGTTTCAGCTCTCGCCGTGCCGAAAAACGCCTTGAAAATCACGGGTGTCGTAAAATATTACGACGTTAAGGGCGATAGCGGGCAAACGGTGAGCCGTGGCTTCTGCCCCAACTGCGGCGCACGTTTGTTTGGGAAACCGCAGGCTATGCCCGATGTCACCGCTATCACAGCAGGCAGTTTAGATGACCCGAGTTGGTATCGGCCCAACATGGACATTTATACGGCGAGTGCGCAGCCTTGGGATTACATGAACCCTGACCTGCCCAAATTCTCCAAGATGCCTCAGACCTAGCCGAACCCTGGGAGTCCTGTAGGAAGGAGAGACGACGATGACAAAGATGTTGCACTCTGTCCGCTTTCCTGGAGAAGGTCAACGATATCGCAGGGCTCGCAACGATCTGCTGCGAGCGGAAATCGAGCTTCGAAGCCACATCGAAGAAGTCGCTGCGCTCAGACGCCGGTTGCCTCTCGGTGGCGAGCTCGAGCAAGACTACGTCTTCGAGGAGGGCGCGCCCGACCTAACGGATCACAATACCGTAAGGCAGGTTAGGATGTCAGATTTGTTTCGGCCCGGAAAAGACAGTCTGATTCTCTATAATTTCATGTTCGGCCCAAAGATGCAGCAGCCCTGCCCCATGTGCACGTCGTTGCTTGATGGGCTTAACGGGAACGTAGCGCATGCTACGCAACGGATCAACTTCGCCATCGTGGCGAAGTCTCCTATCCATCGGATCCGCGACTTCGCCCGGCAGCGGGGCTGGACTAACTTCCGAATCCTCTCGTCGGCAAAAAACACGTACAATCGCGACTACCATGGCGAGAACACGGACGGTGACCAGATCCCTTCCTTGAACGTGTTCGTTCGCCGGGACGATAAGCTCTACCATTTCTATAACACGGAGTTGTTCTTCGTGCGCCCCGAGAAGGGCCAGCACCCGCGACACGTGGATCTCATATGGCCGCTCTGGAACCTCTTCGATCTTACGCCCGAGGGGCGAGGCGCAGACTGGTATCCGAAGCTGAGCTATGGACCATAGGCGGGAGTGGTCAAGCGCTGCTTAGAAAGGCTCTTTAACAAGGCGATGTTTCAAAAGTCTAATATCGAGGAAAAACCCACACAAGGAGGTGTTCTATGAAGCTCTACTATCATCCAAACTCACCCAACTGCGTGGATGTTCTCGCCACGGCGAATCATCTTGGAATCCAGCTCGATCTCCAACTGGTCGATCTGCTCAAGGGCGCGCAGAAGGATCCCACCTTTCTCAGCCTGAATCCCAACGGAAGAGTTCCGACACTGGTCGATGGCGACTTCGTCCTTTGGGAGTCAAACGCGATCATGCAATACATAGTGGGCAAAAAGCCGAACAACGCCCTTTGGCCGGCGGATGAGAGAGTCCGCGCCGACATCAGCCGCTGGCAATTCTGGCAGGCGTCGCAGTGGGGCAAAGCGACCGGCACTCTGGTTTGGGAGAACATGATCAAAAAGCTTCTCGGCGCCGGCGGACCGGACCCGGTCAAGATCAAGGAGGGAGAGGAACTGTTTCACAGTGCGGCGGCAGTGCTCGACGGCCATCTGAAAGATCGCGACTACCTCGTCGGCAGCGGGCCGACCCTGGCTGACTTCTCGGTTGCGGCCTATCTCGTTTACGCTCATCCCGCTCGCTTCCCGTTAGACAAGTACAATCTTATCCGCGCCTGGTATGGACGCATCGAGAAGCTCGACTCGTGGAAAAAATCGCTGCCCCCTCGAATGAGCTGAGAACTGTGGCATACGACGAGAAGCTGGCCGACCGTGTCCGTAAAGCACTATCTGGACGCAAAGGGTTTACTGAGAAGAAGATGTTCGGCGGCATCGCCTTCATGCTGCATGGCAAAATGTGCTGCGGCGTGTTGAAGGACGAGCTAGTCGTTCGCGTCGGAGCCGAGCGCTATGTGAAGGCATTGTCTCAGCCTTACACCCGTCCCATGGACTTTACCGGCCGCCCACTGAAAGGATTTGTGTTTATCGATCCCGGTGGATACAGGACGGACAAGGCCCTTGCGAAGTGGGTGAAGCAAGCTGTAAATTTTGCGAAGAGTCTGCCGCGGAAGTGATGTCAAATACTGGTACGAATTGCGGCAGCTTAGCTTGGTTGGCTTGACCATCGGGTTCATATTTGGTCGGAATACTTCCAGGTAAAAATAATAATGATGGCACAAGCGGGGATGAAGACAGCGAAAAACGGCGGTACGGCACGGGGAACGGCGTGGATGGTAGTAGCCCTGGCTGTCTATCTTTCGGCCCGTTTCCTCCCCTCAACTCCCGGACTCACGGCAAGCGGGCAGGCCGTTTTGGGAACTGTCCTTTGTGGGATGTTGCTCTGGATGGCTGAAGCCGCGCCGCCCGGTGTGATCTCGATGGTCGTGCTGGCGCTGCTTGGAACGGTGCCGGGCACTCGCCCAGCAGCAGTATTCGTCGGTTTCACCTCACCCGTCGTCTTTTTTCTAATCGGCATCCTCTCCATCGGTATCGCCGTTGAACGCACGGGATTGGCGACCCGAGTAGGCAGCGCCCTAATGGGGCGCGCCCACGGTAGCCCTACCCGGTTATACTTCCAGATGCTGGTGGGTATGATCGGGATGGCGTTTGTAGTGCCGTCAGCTATCACCCGCAACGCCATTCTAATCCCGACCTATCAGAAAACTCTGGGCACGATGGGGATTGGTCGCTCGCATCGAGCGGGCCGCGCCCTCATGCTCGCATTGGGCGTTCTCCATCCTTTGGCGTCATCCGCTCTGCTGACAGGTGGTATTACCTCCATGACTACGGCGACGCTGCTCGGCGGATTTTCTTGGCTGCGTTGGTTCGCCCTCATGGCGGTGCCGTACTACCTGTTGCTCCTGCTGGGTGGAGCGCTGCTCTGGGCGACGGTAGGGAAATTCGAGTCCGGCGCACCCCTTACCAAATCACCTATAAAGAACGATAGTCTTTCCATCGCCGAACGGCGGACCCTTGTAGTGTTGGTTCTTACCTCCGCTCTGTGGTTTACCGACACGCTCCATGGACTTTCTCCATCGATCCCGGCGCTGCTCGCAGCGGCCCTACTCCTGGCGCCCGGCATAGGCGTCATAAATTGGAATGAGTTTGAAGCGCGCATCTCATGGGGTCTGGTGCTAACCGTCGGCACATCGCTCTCCCTCACGCAGGCCCTGAGTGACAGCGGCGCAGCGGCGTGGCTGGGGCGGCTCGTTGTAAGCGCTCTCACAAGCGCGGGTTATCAACCGCTTCTCATGGTGGGGACGCTCATCGTCCTGGTTGCGCTCATTCACCTAGCGATTACCAATTTGGCGGCATGCATCGCCCTGCTCATCCCGATCGCGACGAACTTCGGATTGGAGGCTGGGCTAAACCCCACCATCTGCGGCTTGATCGTCACCATCGTGGTGGATGCCGTGATTCTTTACCCAGTTCAAACCGCAACTAACCTTCTGGCGTATGACGCGGGCTACTTCAATGCCGCGGACGTCCGCCGGTTTGGCGCGGCTATGCTGGCCTTGACGATCGCGGTGATCGTCGGCGTTGCCCTGCCCTATTGGGGGCTTCTCGGTCTTACCTTGACCCACCGGTAAAAGTCGAGCGACCCTAGGCAGACTTTTTAAGACGGCGCATCCGTTCTAAAGAGGCTTGCAGCAGACGATTGGCCTCTGCTTCGAGCTCGAGTGGAGGCCAGGGTTGTTTGTGGACTGTAAGCCGCTTGTCATAGGGGCCCGCAGGGAGTTTCTCGTGACCCGGGTAGTTGGAGCAATGCAGTTCGAGGTGATTGCCGTCGGGATCGTTAAAGTACATCTCAGCGCTGCCGGTCCCCGCCCGCGTCATAGGGCCGACGAAAGGGACTTTCCACTTTTTTAAATGTGCGGCCCACTTCTCCAGCTCTTCTGTAGGCACGTCCAAGGCATGGTGAGGATGGGACTGGTCCCAGGCGGGCTGGCCGTAATTCTGCTCAAAGAGGTCGATCTCCAAGCCAGCGCAAAGCCTGACTCCTACCTGGAGTGAGCGGGCCAGCCCTTTTTTTACCCGATCCGGGGCTGACTCGTGATGCATCTCCCCTCCCAACACCGCCACGTAAAAGAGGGCTGCCTTGTATCGATCCTTGACCGGAATCGTTGTATGGTTGAGGGCCCGAATATGCAGCGGCGCATCGGGATTAAAATCAGACGAAGCCATTTGGACCTCCTTTTGTTAATGTTTTTCTAACCGAGCCGCGCAGCGCTCTCCGAGTTCCCACCGAGGTAATCCTGCAAATAGCGGGCAGTATAGGAATGCTTACCGTCTTTGGCCACTTCCAGTGGCGGCCCGTAGGCGACTACGCGGCCCCCTTCTTCTCCGCCTTCGGGACCAAGATCTACAAGGTAGTCGGCTTCTTTGACGATCTCCAGATTGTGCTCGATCGTGATCACCGTGTTGCCCATATCGACCAGGCGGTGCAGAATTTGAATGAGCTTTTCCACATCGGCAAAGTGGAGCCCGGTGGTCGGTTCATCGAGGATGTAAAGCGTTTTTCCGCGCGATTCTTTTCCCAGCTCATAGGCGAGTTTGATTCTCTGGGCTTCTCCTCCTGACAGCGTGTTGCTTGCCTGGCCCACGGTAATGTAACCCATGCCGATCTCGTCGAGGATCTTGAGCGGTCTGAGGATCTTCGGAAAGGGACGGAAAAAGGAGACGGCCTCTTCAACGGTCATGCGCAATACATCGGCGATGCTCTTGTCGTTATAACGAATGCTCAAGGTCTCTTCATTGAAGCGTTCCCCGCCGCAGGCGTCGCAGTCGACGAAGACATCCGGCAGGAAGCTCATCTCTTTTCTGATCTTTCCCTGTCCTGCGCACTCCTCACACCTTCCCCCGCGAACATTGAAGGAGAACCGGTTGGGGGCATAGCCGCGCAGTCTGGCCTCGGGGGTGAGAGAAAAGATGCGGCGGATCTCATCGAGGATCCCCACATAGGAGGCCGGTATGGAGCGGGGAGTCTTTCCGATCGGGCTCTGGTCCACCTCCACGATCCTCTCCAGCCGCTCCCATCCGGTCATCTCCTTGTGCTCTCCGGAACGGCCGGCAAACTGACCGAGCTTGATCTTGAGCCCTTTATAGACGACCTCTTTCACCAACGTGCTCTTCCCCGATCCCGACATTCCTGTAACACAGCTCCAGGCCCCTAATGGGAAACGGACATCGATGTTCTTGAGATTGTTCGCTTTCGCTCCTCGGATGGTGAGCCAGGGGGAGCCGGTGAACAAACGCTTGGGCCAGATTCTTTTCTTCTCGGCCCTGAGAAAGGCGCCCGTGAGCGAATGCGGGTTGTCCTTGATCTCCTGAGGCGTGCCGATCGCCACGATGTTTCCTCCATGCAGCCCTGCCCCCGGTCCCAGGTCCACTATTAAATCCGCGGACTGAATGGTGCTCTCGTCGTGCTCTACGACCAGCACGGTATTGCCCACCTCTTTCAGACGCTTCAGGGTGCGAAGGAGCATCCCGTTGTCCCGCGGGTGCAGACCGATAGTGGGCTCGTCGAGGATGTAGCAGACACCGCGGAGATTCGACCCGAGCTGCGCCGCCAGGCGGATCCTCTGGGCTTCGCCACCGGAAAGGGTGTCGGCACGACGATCGAGGGTCAGGTAAGGAAGCCCTACCTCCGAGAGAAAATTCAGCCGCTGCCCAATCTCTCTAAGAACTTTTTCTGTGACCGCTCGATCTCGTTCTGATTTGCCGTTTTCTCCCTGGTCTACGCGCAGGGACTGAAAATAGTCCTGTCCCTCCTTGACCGACAAGGCGGTGACTTGCCAGATCGCGTGGCCATCCACTTTGACCGCCTGGGCGCGCGGGTTGAGCCTTCTTCCAAGACAGGCAGTGCAGGGAGATTCGGTCATAAATTGAGAGAGGTGCTCGCTCAAGCCGTTCTCCTCTCCCGCGCAAAGACCCCTAAGGTAAGGAAGCAAACCGGGAAACTTGGGGCGATCCCCTCCTCCCTCGATAACGATAGCCTTTTTTTTCTTTGCCAGGCGCAAGAACGAGCGCTCGACATCTATGCCGTGCTCCTCCTTCAAATTACGCAGCAGGCGTTGGAAAGCCCGCTTCAGATCCCCTGAGTTTCCGGGTACCGACGACGCGAGGGAGGAGAGGATTTCGGATAAGGGTCTGCGCGGATCGCCGATGATCAACCCCGGATCGAATTCCAGGTCGAACCCCATGCCGTTGCACTGCGAACAGGCTCCCTGGCGGCTGTTGAAGGAAAATAGCCGGGGGTCCAGGGGTTCGTAACCCATACCGCAATGGAGACAGAAAAGGCGTTCATTATAGATATGCTCCCCAGCCGGCGAGAGCAGATGGATCACCCCATTCCCCAGGCGCAACCCTTGCTCCACCATCGCCTCCACCTCCCGCCCTCCCGCCTTTCCCCGACCAATCACAATATCGATGTCGTGCTCCCGGTACCGCTCTAGCCCCTCGAGGAGCTTTGGCGATTTGAGATCGACCATTTCCCCATCGATCCGTGCCTTACGGTAGCCGAGTTTTCTTGCACCGGCGATCACTTCCTTGTGAAATCCCTTCCGCCCCCTAACGATCGGACTGAGGATCATCACCTCTTTTCCTCTATGGACGCGAGAGATGCGGTCGAGAATCTGACTCTTGGTAAGCAAGCGGATCTGGCGACCGCACTGCACGCAATGCTGCTTCCCTACCTTGGAATAAAGCAGTCTCAGATAATGATATATCTCCGTGACCGTGGCCACGGTCGATTTTTTTCCCCCTTGGCTGAGGCGCTGTTCAATGGCGACCGTCGGAGGAATGCCGGAAAGGAGATCCACATTAGGACGGGCCATAATCTTGAGAAACTGGCGCGCGTAGGCGGACAGGCTGTCAATATAGCGCCGCTGGCCTTCTGCATAGATAATGTCGAAGGCAAGAGAGGATTTTCCCGAACCGCTCAAGCCAGTGATCACGACAAAGCGGTCGCGGGGAATGCTTAGATGAATGTTTTTAAGATTATGCTCCTTGGCACCGACAATCGTAATCGCATTTTTTCCGTCCTCCGAACCCTTGAACCCTTGATCCCTTAAACCCTTCTCTAGGATGGGCGTGAAGGGCGAGGCGGCTTCTTTTTGTAAGTAGGGCTTGAGGTAACGGCCCGTATGCGAGTTCTCGACCCGGACTATCTCCTCCGGAGTCCCGGCAGCTATAATGAAACCTCCGGCATCGCCCCCCTCCGGTCCGAGATCGATGACGTGGTCGGCGCACTTTACGACCTCCATGTTGTGCTCAATGACGACGATGGAGTGGCCCTGGTCGACCAGTTCGTTGAAGGCCCGCAGGAGCCGCTCGATGTCGTAGAAGTGCAGGCCCGTCGTGGGCTCATCGAAGATGAAAAGCGTGCCTGACTTTCTTGCTTTGGCCATATGGGAGGCGAGCTTCAGCCGCTGCGACTCGCCGCCTGAAAGCGTGGTGAGCGGCTGTCCCAAGCGGACGTAGTCCAAACCCACAGAACACAAGGGCCTTAACCCGTAGCGGATTTCGGCGGAATCTTTGAAGAATTCCAATGCCTCAGCGACCGTCAGATCCAAAACTTGGCGGATGTTGCGTCCGCGATAACTGACTTCGAGGATTTCCTCGCGAAATCGGCTCCCCTGACACTCGCTGCAAGAGGTGTAGACATCCGAGAGAAATTGCATCTCGATCTTTTCAAATCCTTCGCCGCGGCAGCTCTCGCACCTTCCCCCTTCGACGTTAAAGGAGAAGGTGGAGGGCGTATAACCCCGCAGGCGGGAGAGATCCGTGGCGGCAAAGAGCCGCCGAATGGTGTCGAAGACTTTCATGTAGGTCGCCGGATTGGAGCGCGGGGTCGTCCCCACCGGAGATTGATCGACCAGGATTACGTCAGCGATCTTATCGAGACCTTCGATGCCGGCACACTGCGTGACCGTGGCGCCCGGCGACTCTTTGAGCTTCTTCAAGTTGCGGTAGAGGACTTGGTCCACCAAGCTTGACTTTCCCGATCCGGAGACGCCGGTGACGCAGACGAACAGTCCGAGAGGGATCTCCACATCGATCTTTTTGAGGTTGTTGGCCTCCGCCCCGTAAATTATTAGCGTGCGGCGCGGGATCGGGCGGCGCTGGCGGGAGGGAAATGGAATCGCCTTGCGCTGCGTGAGGTAGGCCGCGGTCAGAGAGTCGCGGTTTTCCAGCAGATCCCTATAGGGGCCGGCAAAGATCACCTGCCCTCCTTCTCCCCCAGCCTTAGGGCCGAGGTCGACAACGAAATCGCTCTCTTTGATGATCTCAGGGTCATGCTCCACCACGACCACAGTATTGTTGTTCGACCTGAGATGATGGAGGATCTCCACGAGACGGTGGCTGTCCCTCGGATGCAAGCCGATGGAAGGCTCATCGAGCACATAGAGCGTATTGACCAACGAGGAGCCGATGGCGGTAGTGAGATCGACCCGCTCCAATTCTCCCCCCGAGAGGGTGCGGGACTGACGGTCTAGGGTGAGATACTCCAGCCCCACTCCTACTAGATAGTTGAGCCTTCTACGGATCTCCTCGAGGACCAGCCGAGCTACCTGATCGCTCTGGCCGGAGAGTTCGAGATTCTCAAAGAAGCGAAGGGCCTCGCCCACGCTCATGCCGTTGATTTCGGCAATATTTTTTCCTTCGATCCGAAAGTAGAGCGTCTCCGGTTTGAATCGCGTCCCCTGGCATTGGGGGCATAGCAAATAGGCACGGTAGCGCGAGAGAAATACCCGCACGTGCATCCGGTAGCTCCTGCGCTCAAGCCGGCGAAACCAGCCGCGCACCCCCTTGTAGTTTCCGTCGCCCTCAATGATGAGTCTTTGCTGCTTCTCGCTCAGCTCCCGGAAGGGTTTCTTGGTCGGGATACGTCTGCGCTCGCAAAAGTCCATAAGCCTCTGGAATCGCCTTGGCTTGGTCGTCCAGGGTTTAATGGCCCCCTCGCTCAGGGATTTAGCGGGATCCGGGATAACCAGGTCCAAGTCGATGTCGATCACCCTGCCAAATCCGCGGCAGCTCTCGCAGGCGCCCAGGGGGCTATTGAAGGAAAATAGATTCGGAACAGGTTCGCGGTAAGAAAGATCGCAGCGAGGGCAGTGGAGCTGCTTGCTGAAAGGCTCCCGGCGCCATCCCTCTTGGGGAAAATAAAGGTTGAGCCGCCCCTTGCCAAAATGAAAGGCCTGTTCGAGGGAGTCGGTAATCCTCTTTCTCGCGTCAGCGCGGTAGGTCAGGCGGTCCACCACGATCTCGAGGTTTTCCTTTTCCTGGGAGGGCTCTTCGACCTCCTCCAAAACTCGTATCTCTTGGTCCTGCAACAGGCGATGGAAACCAGCGCGCAGGAGGCCCTCCCGAACCTCTCTCCAGGGAAGAGAGGAAGACCAGGAAAGCGGAAAGGTTAGAACTAAAGGAGATCCCTCCGGCAAACCTTTTAGTTTTCTGAAGACGGATTGCGCACTATCCCTTTCCACTATTCTGCCACACCCCTGACAATGGAGAACCGCAATCTTGGAGAAGAGAAGCTTCAGGTGATCGTTCAGCTCGGTCATCGTCCCGACGGTGGAGCGGGAGGTCTTGACCTGGCGGTTCTGATCGATGGCGATGGTCGGAGGGATTCCTTCTATGCTTTCGACGTCGGGCTTGTCCATGCGGTCGAGGAATTGGCGCGCATAGGCAGAGAAGCTCTCGACATAACGTCTCTGACCCTCGGCATAGAGGATGTCAAAGGCAAGCGTTGATTTTCCCGAGCCGCTGACGCCGGTGACCACAGTCAGGGCGTTGAGCGGGATGTTCAGATCGACGTTTTTGAGGTTGTTCTGCCTCGCGCCTTGAATGCGAATCCAATCCTGGCTCATAATTCGTTACTCGTTAATCGTTACTCGTTATTCGTTATTCGGAGGCTGGGTCCTGCTCGGAGAGCGAATACACGAATAACAAATATACGAATAACGTCCTTACCGTCATGGCAGATGGTACTTCTCAGCTAAAATTCGGCGGAAGCGCGAGCCGTAAATCAAATCGAAAGTCTCTCCTTTATCGGGGAAAAGTTCCAAGGCCTTTTCCTTGGCATCGGCGATGAGCTTCTGCGCCTCGCTCAAGGTAAGATCTGCCTGCCAAAGGAGAACTGCTGTGAAATCTATGATGCGCCTGAGTCTCTTGAGTCGGGTTTCTTCAGCCAGTAGTGCTTTCTTGTCCGGCTTCATGGATCAATCTTTGATGTTTATCACACGCTCCCAGCGAGTCAAGGTTTTTGGAGCCGTACATTTTAAGGCCATTTGACAAGTGACAAGCTATTTTATAAAAACAACCTGCAAAGGGCCCATCTTTGCCAATACTCCCCCGGTTGGCTGAACTGCAGAAGAAGGGGTAAATTTATAGGCATGCGAGGGGGCAAATGAAAGGAGAGTAGTTATGAGAAACAAATGGTTTCTGTGGATGGTCGCGGTCCTGATCGGAACCGCTTTGTCCATTTCTCCGGCGACCTTCGCCGCAGAGAAGGGAGAGAAAGGGGAGAAGAAGGAGGGGATGAAGGAAAAGAGGGAAGAGATGCGGGAGAAGATGAAGGAAAAGCGGGAGGAGATGAAAGAGAAAAGAAAAGAAATGAAAGAGAAGATGAAGGAGAAGCGGGAGGAGATGAAGGAAAAGATGAAGGAAGAGAGGGGGGAGATGAAGGAGAAAATGAAAGAAAAGATGGAAGATATGAAGGAGAAAAAGGGAGAGAAAAAAGGCCAGAAAAAGGGCTAGTAATAACGCATGAGGCGGTCGGGCAGGATACCTTTCTGCCCGACCGGCACTTCTTAAACCTCCAATGACCCACCTAGACTTTGCTCGATTCCTCTACACCCCTCTGATAAACTGATTTCGTGCGTATTGCTGAAATCTTCTACTCCATCCAGGGTGAAGGAAGACTTTTGGGTACGCCTTCGGTCTTTATCCGCACCTCGGGCTGCAACCTGCGCTGCGTCTGGTGCGACACGCCCTATACCTCCTGGAGGCCACAGGGTGAAGAGCGGAGTGTGCGAGAGATCCTAGCTAAGGTGAAGGATTACCCAACCCCGTACGTCGTGGTTACGGGAGGCGAGCCACTCCTGGCACCTGAGATAGAGGAATTAACAACCAAACTCAAGCAAAAAGACTACCACATCACTATAGAGACCGCCGCGACCATCTTTAAGCCGGTGGTGTGTGATCTCCTCTCCATGAGCCCGAAGCTCTCCAACTCCACTCCCTGGAAACGAGAAAAAGGTAAGTTTGCCAAGATGCATGAAGGGCATCGATTGAACCTGCCGGTGATCGAAAAGTTCATGGAGGGTTATGATTACCAGCTTAAGTTTGTGGTGGAGCGGAGAAGGGATTTTAACGAGATCGAGAAGATTCTAAGGAGACTTAAAAACGTTGACACCAACCGTGTCCTCGTTATGGCCCAGGCGAGGACCAAGAGGGAGTTGCGAGACAGGGCCTCATGGATCGTGGATCTCTGCAAAGTCAATGGATTTCGCTACACACCGCGGCTCCAGATCGAACTCTACAGCAACCGCCGCGGCACGTGAAATAGGTTTTAATTCACATGGCTCCAGGCGTGATACGAGCTGCGCACGAGCGGGCCGGACTCGACATGGCGGAAGCCGAGCTGCTGTGCGTCGACTTTGAGCCATTGAAATTCATCCGGAGTCACGTAGCGCTCGACAGGGAGTTGATCCTTTGAAGGCTGGAGATACTGGCCTATCGTAACAATATCGCAATCAGACGCTCGCAGATCTTGAAGTGTCGCCATCACCTCATCTAAGCTCTCTCCGACTCCGAGCATCAAGCCCGACTTCGTCAGAATATCTCGCCGCATCGTCTTCGCAGCCCGCAGAATATCGAGCGAGCGGTGGTAAATGGAACCGGGCCTGACCTTCTTATAGAGCCTCGGCACCGTCTCGATGTTATGATTCAGGATGTGAATTCCGGATTGAACCACCGTCTCCAGGGCGCGCTGATCTCCTTTGAAATCGGGAATCAGGACTTCGACCCGAATCCCGGGATTGAGCGATTTGATCCAGAAGACTGTCTTGGCAAAGTGGGTCGAGCCGCCGTCGGGAAGATCATCTCGGTCCACGGAGGTGATCACAATGTGGTCTAGTCCCATATTTTTTACGACAAGACCTACGTTGCGCGGCTCCTCCGGGTCCAAAAGATTGGGTTTCCCTTTGCCGATAGCGCAGAAGCGGCAGCCGCGCGTGCAGATATCGCCGAGGATCAGGAAGGTCGCCGTGTTGTGCCCCCAGCACTCGCCGATATTCGGGCAGCGCGCCTCCTCGCAAACGGTATGAAGCTTATGCTCCCTCAGGATCCGTTTGAGACGCAGGTAGTTAAGACTGCCCGGGGCTCTGACCTTGATCCAATCTGGATGTCTTCGTGGCATAGCTCCTTGAATTCCGCGTAACGAAACGCTCGGACAAAATGGCGGAGAAAATTCTCCTTGACCAGCTCGATGGAAAACTCTCGATCCAGTTCTCTCTCTAGCGACGTGATTTCAGCCCAGGGCAAACCGCACGGGATGATCCGCTGAAAATAAGTAAGGTCGGTGTTTACGTTCAGCGCGACGCCATGATAGGTGATCCCTTTTCTTACGGCGATCCCGATCGAAGCGATCTTTTTCTTCCCTATCCATATCCCCGTCCAAGGCGGGAGCCTCTCTCCTTGAAGGCCGAAGCTCTGCAGGGTCCCGATCAATGTCGCTTCAAGGTGGCGCAAATAACGGTGCACATCTTTTCTCAGCTTGGATCCGAGATCCAACAGAGGATAAACCACCATTTGACCCGGGCCATGATAGGTAACGTCTCCGCCGCGGCTGGTGCGGTAAACAGGCACGTCGCCGGGGGAGAGCAGATGAGACTCTTTTCCACCCCTGCCGATGGTGAAAACATGGGGGTGTTGGACCAGGAGAACCATATCCGGCAGTCCCTCCCTCCGTTTTGCCTCTACGAGGCGCTCTTGGAGTGAGAGCGCGGAGAGATAATCCATCTCACCCAGATCTTTAAAAAGCAGAGTGTTCATCAAGTCAAAGCAGTTTCTTTCTATCCTCCCCACAGAGAGTTTTCAAGAGAGGAATTCAGACTGGATGAAAGTAACGCATCAGCGTTTTTTTTGCGCCAAGGTATGCGTCGGATAGCCGTAGAAAACTTCGGCGCACTCCATAAGCGTCTCGGATAAAGTGGGATGGGGATGAACGGATTCCGCGATGTCCTTCACCGTAGCCCCCATCTGCACGGCCAGCACCCCTTCGCTGATGAGTTCGCCCGCGCCATGGCCCACGATGCCCACCCCGAGAACGCGCTCCGTCTCCGGCTCTATAATCAGTTTTGTCAACCCGTCGGGCCGGTCAAGAGTCAGAGCCCTTCCCGATGCCGCCCAGGGGAACCGCGCCACCTGCACCGGGATTCCCTGCTCTTTCGCCTCCGCCTCGGTCAGGCCGCACCAGGCAACTTCCGGATCCGTAAAAACAACGGCAGGAATAATCACATCCTCGAACGTGCTGGCTTCTCCTGTGATCACCTCCACCACGATCCTTGCCTCTTTCGAGGCCTTATGGGCCAGTAAAGCACCGCCGGCAACGTCCCCAACGGCGTAAATAGCGGGATCCGCGGTCTGCCTCTGGGCATTGACCTGGATAAATCCCTTTTCGTCCAGGGTGACCTTCGTATTCTCCAACCCCAGGTCCTTGCAATTGGGAACACGACCGACCGAAACCAGGACGCGATCGTACATTTCTTCTCTCTGCTCTCCGTTAACTGTCAGCGTCACTTTGATCTGCTTGCCACTGGTGGCCATCTTGACCACCTTCGTGTTCAAACGGACCTCTTTGAAGACCTTTTCAGCATACCGCATCACCGGTCGAACCAGATCGGAATCCGCCCCCACCAATGCCGAGCTCAGGGCCTCGGTGAGAACTACCTGGCTGCCCAGTGTCGCATAGACCGTACCCAACTCCATGCCGATATAACCGCCGCCCACCACCAGAAGATTCCTTGGAATCTCCTCGATCTCCAACGCTTCGGTTGAAGTCATCACCCGCGGGTTGCCGAGATCGAAAGCCGGCGGCATGGCCGGCTTGGTCCCGACGGCAATGATCGCCTTTTCATAGTTGATAAACTTCTGTCCCTCCTTTGTCTCCACCCTCAAGGTCTGGGAA
>Ga0209824_10000861_pt1 | contig 18311 bp, 9 predicted proteins | sample VDWuncwatermetaG_FD_184124 | JGI IMG/M metagenome (GOLD analysis project Ga0209824, IMG submission 184124) | Wastewater microbial communities from Netherlands to study Microbial Dark Matter (Phase II) - VDW unchlorinated drinking water (SPAdes)... ... | reverse complement strand
CGTAGAGACAGGTGTTGCCAATAATGGAATTTTTGTGCCACGCGAAGGGCGACTCATCCGGCGGGCGAATGATGAGCTCGCCGCCGGCCATGCCCTTGCCGACGTAGTCGTTCGCCTCGCCGACGAGCGTCAGGCGGACGCCATTGATACAAAAGGCTCCGAAGCTTTGCCCCGCGATACCGCGCAAGAGCACGTCGACCGTGGCGGTGGGCAGCCCCTTGTCGCCGCAGCGCTTCGCGATCTCCCCCGCCAGGCGAGCACCCACGGTGCGGTGGATGTTGCGAATCGGATAGCTCAGCTTCACCTTCTTGCCCTGCTCGAGCGCGACCATCGCATCGGCGACGATCTGATCGTCCAATGGCTGATCGCCAGGACGATCGTTGCGAGGGCTCGTGTGGATGCGCGGGCCTTCGCCGGCCGTCGCCATGAGCGCCGCCAGCGACACCGTCTTGGCTTTCGGCGGCAGGTCATCCAGTGTCCGCAGCGTCAACAGATCGCTGCGCCCGATGAGCTCATCCAACACCCGCACACCCAGCGCCGCCAGATACTCTCGCAGCTCCTGCGCGACGAAGCGCATGTAGTGCACCACCATCTCCGGTGTGCCGGTGAACCGGGCGCGCAGCTTGGGATCCTGTGTGGCGACCCCCACCGGACAGGTGTTGAGATGGCACTGGCGCGTCATGACACAGCCGGTCGCCACGACCGCGGCGGTGCCGAAGCCGTACTCCTCAGCCCCGAAGAGGGCCGCCATCAGCAGGTCGCGCCCGGTCTTCATCCCGCCGTCGGTGCGCACGATGATGCGTTCGCGCAATCCATTCACGCGCAGCGTCTGCTGCGTCTCCGCAAGCCCCAGCTCCCACGGCAGCCCGGCGTGTTTGATGGAACTTAAGGGGCTCGCCCCGGTGCCGCCGTCGTGCCCGGAGATGAGCACGGTGTCCGCGTAGCCCTTGGCCACGCCGGCGGCGATCGTCCCGACGCCCGCTTCCGCGACGAGCTTGACGTTGACGCGCGCGGCCGGGTTGATCATCTTCAAATCATAGATGAGCTGGGCGAGGTCTTCGATCGAGTAGATGTCATGGTGCGGCGGCGGAGAGATGAGCGAAATCCCAGGGATCGTGTGGCGCACCCGCGCGATGTCCGAGGACACCTTATGCCCAGGAAGCTGTCCTCCCTCGCCGGGCTTCGAGCCCTGCGCCATCTTGATCTCCAGCTCTCGCGCGGACATCAGATACTCCGGGGTCACCCCGAACCGCCCGGAGGCGACCTGCTTGATCGCGGAGCTGCGATTCATGTTCGGATCGGTGGGGTGATAGCGCGCCGGATCTTCCCCGCCCTCGCCGGAGCCGGACTTGCCGCCGATGCGGTTCATCGCAATGGCGAGCGTCTCGTGCGCTTCAAGCGAGAGCGCCCCGTAGGAGATGCTCGCGGTGTTGAACCGCCTCGTGATCGCCTCGATGGACTCGACCTCGTCGATCGGCACCGGCGGGCCGAACGGTTTGACCTCGAGCAGATCGCGCAGCGCGGTCGGCGGCCGGTTGTTCACTGCCGATGCAAATTTCTTGTACGTCTCGTAGTCCCCGGTCTTGATCGCCTGCTGGAGGTAGCGCACCATCTCCGGGTTGAACGCGTGGTACTCGCCCTCCCGGCGGTACTTGTAGAACCCACCGGCGTTGAGATGAAGGGCTTCGGTCGCCTGGTACGCCTCGCGGTGCCACGTCAGCATGTCATCGGCGATGTGTTCATACGTGATCCCGCCGATCCGCGAGACCGTCCCGGGGAAGCACTCTTCGATCAGCTCCCGGGCGATGCCGAGCGCCTCGAAGATCTGCGCACCCCGGTAGCTGCCGACGGTGGAAATCCCCATCTTCGACATGATCTTCAAGAGGCCCTGGTTCATCCCCTTCTTGAAATGGATCAGCGCCTCCTCGAAGCTCTGCGTGCCCAGCCGGCCCACCGCCTGCAGCGCCTTGATCGTTTGATAACAGAGATAGGGGTAGATCGCCGAGGCGCCGTAGCCGACGAGACACGCGAAGTGGTGGACCTCGTGGAGATCGCCGGCTTCGACGACGATCGAGGTCTTCATCCGGCGGCGTTCGCGGATGAGGTGGTGGTGCACCGCGGCGGTGGCGAGGAGCGACGGGATCGGGGCCTTCGACTCGCTGACACCGCGGTCGCTGAGAATCAGGATGTTGGCTCCCTCGTCGAGCGCCTTCACCGCCTGCTCGCACAGCGTCTGGACGGCGGCTCGCAGACCCGCTCGCCCCTTCGCGATCTCGAAGAGCATGGGGAGGGTCGCCGCCTTGAGGTCGGGTCGACGGAGCGACCGGATCGCGGAACACTCTTGTGGGAGGAGCAGGGGGCTGGTTGCCAACAGCATCCGCTTGGCAGCCGGGCCTTCCTCCAAGGGATTGGGACGAGCACCCAGGAGCGTGTTGAGCGACATCACCAGCTCCTCGCGGATCGGATCGATCGGGGGGTTGGTCACCTGAGCGAAGAGCTGCTTGAAGTACGTCGCCAGCGGCTTGGGCTTGCTCGAGAGCACCGAGAGCGGCGCGTCGTCGCCCATCGACCAGATCGCTTCCTTGCCGGTCTTGGCCATCGGTTCGATGACCATCGAGAGTTCCTCGTCGGTGTAGCCGAACGCGATCTGGTGCCGCGTGAGCGTGGCCGGCTCGACGATCACCTCATCGGCGATGTTCCCGTTGAGGATCTGTGTCAGTGGCAGCAAGCTGTGTTCCACCCATTTCGCGTACGGCTTCGCCGAGGCGTACTCGCGTTTGATCTCCTCGTTGCGCAGCAGCACGCGCCGTGTCGTGTCGACCGCGAGGACGTGGCCCGGTCCCAGCCGTCCCTTCTCGATGATGCGCGACGGGTCCACATCCACGACGCCGACCTCGGAGGCCATGATGACGACGCGATCCTTGGTCACCCAGTAGCGCGCCGGGCGCAGGCCGTTGCGATCCAGCGTCGCCCCGACGACCACCCCATCGGTAAACGCCAGCGCGGCCGGCCCGTCCCATGGCTCGACCAGCATCGCGTGGTACTGGTAGAACGCCTTCACCGCCGGATCCATCTCCGGCATCCCCTGCCACGCATCGGGCACGAGCATCATCATGGACTGGAGCAGGTCCCGCCCGGACATGACGAAGAGCTCCAGCACGTTGTCGAGGCTCATCGAGTCCGAGCCGCCAGGCTGGACGATAGGCAGAAGATCCCCGAGCTCCTTCCCCCACCGCGTTGAGGTCAGCTGCGGCTCGCGGGCCGCCATCCAGTTGCGGTTGCCCTGGAGCGTATTGATCTCGCCGTTGTGGCCGAGGAAGCGGAAGGGCTGGGCCAGGAACCAGTTCGGGAAGGTGTTGGTGGAATAGCGCTGGTGGAAGACCGCGAGCGCCGACGTGAAGTCGGCATCGGCGAGGTCGGGGTAAAACAGCGCCAGTTGGGGTGCGACGAGCAATCCCTTGTAGACAATCGTCCGCGAGGAGCACGAGGGGATGTAGCAGTCCGCGAGCCGCGCCTGCTCCCAGGCACGCTCGATGCGCCTCCGGATGAGGAACAGCCGGCGCTCAAACTCCTCCGTCGGGATCGAGGCGGGCCGCGCCATGAGGACGTGCAGAATCGCCGGGAGGGTCTGGCGCGCCTTCTCGCCGAGCACGGCAGGGTCGATTGGCACCTCGCGCCAGCCGAGGAGCCCTGCGCCGCCGCGGGTGATTTCCGCCTCGATGATTCGTTTGGCCGCAGCCGCCGAACGTGTCTCTTGGGGAAGGAAGATCACCCCGACCCCCAGGTCACCGGGGGCGACCGGCTCCGCCTTGAGCCCCTCGAGCACCTTGGCGAACAGCCGGTGGGGAATCTGCGTGATGATCCCGGCTCCGTCGCCGCTCTTGCCGTCGGCCGACACCGCCCCCCGGTGGGTGACGTTGCACACGCACTGGACGGCCCACTGGACGATCTGGTGGCTGGCGGCCCCGTCAATGGACGCGACGAAGCCGACCCCGCACGAGTCCCGCTCGTGGGCAGGGTCAAAAAGACCTTGAGGGGATGGGTTGTGGCTCCACTTCATCTTGGGGTCAGACCCTCGCGGCCGCAAACACCTGCTCGAGGAAACGCGAGGCGTTGGCGTAGATGCCGGGACTGCGGCTCTCCCGAGGCCCGGCGACATTCAAGACCGTGATCTTGTGCCGCTCGACCCACGCGTGGACGGCTAGCGGCTGCGGCGCCTTCGTCAACTCGATCACCAAGCACGGTTTGCCGAGCCGCCGGGCGATCTCGATCGTCTGGGCGGTCCCCCCGGAGAGGTCGCCTCGGTGCAGGACGAGCGTGCCGTCCGAGTCGCGGACATTCCACTCGGTCCGCTCAGCGTATTCCGTCGATGCCGTTTCGGCCAGCGGATAGTGATCATCGAGCGGACCGTCTTCAGCCCTGCGGCCGCTAGGACACCAGCCGCCGCACGCGAGGCGGTGCGCCAGCGCCACATCCAGCGCCGCGCGGTCCACCCCGGTTTGTCCCCCTGACACGACTTTCTTCACCATCATCCTCACACGATTAGGAGACCCATCATCTTACTATACGCTTTCGCTTGCGGGGGGGCAACTGCACGAGCCATGGAGCATTTCACACTGGATGAAGCACGAGGCGCCTACATCGAACGGGTCTCGTTCGCAAGCTGGTGCGAGGCGTAGCGGCGGTAAAGGCCGTCGGGCCGCTTCATGAGTTCCTCGTGGCGGCCCTGCTCGAGAATGCGGCCGTCATCGATGACGATCACGCGGTCGGCGTGCTCAATCGTGGAGAGCCGGTGCGCGATGATCAGCGCCGTGCGGTTGGTGAGCAGCCGCTGCAGGGCTTGCTTGATCAGCTGCTCCGATTCGGCGTCCAACGCGGAGGTCGGCTCATCGAGGATGATGATCGGCGCGTCCCTCAGGAAGGCCCGCGCGATCGCCAGCCGCTGCTTTTGCCCTCCGGATAATTTCACGCCGCGTTCCCCCACTTCCGTCTCATAGCCCTTCGGCAGCTGCTGGATAAACGGCTCGGCGAAGGCGAGGCGGGCGGCCTCACGGACCTGCGCGTCAGACGCCTCGGGCCGTCCATAGCGCAAGTTGTCGAGAATCGTGCCGGAAAACAGCATCGGATCCTGCGGGACAATCGCCAGTTGTTGCCGCAGGGACCGGAGGGTGGCCTCCCGGATGTCCGCGCCGTCAATCGTGATGCGCCCGCCGGTCACGTCATAGAAGCGCGCCAACAGCTTGACCAGCGTCGATTTCCCGGCCCCGCTGGGCCCGACGAAGGCCACCGTCGTGCCGGCGGGAATGGCGAGCGACAACCCGTCAAACACCGCCTCGCGCGCCTCATAGGCGAATGCGACATCGTGGAAGCCGATGTCTCCGCGCACGCGCTGCAGGACCGCAGCCCCGGGCCGTTCCTGCACTTCCGAGTACGTGTCAAACACCTCGAAGATGCGATCCATGGCGGCCAGGCTGTTCGTGAGGATCAGATTGAGCTCGGTCAGGCGTTGGATCGGCTGATAGAGCAGGCCGAGATAGGCGTAGAAGGCCATCAACGACCCGACGCTCAAACGGCCTGCCCAGACCTCAGCGGCGCCGACCCACAACACCAGGATCGGGCCGATGGCGGTGAGAAATCCGGTGGCCCCCAGCGCGATCGACTGGAGGCGAACGTTCGAAAGCACCGTGGTCAAATACCGCTGGCTTTGTTCGCGGAACTCTTCCGCTTCAGCGTCCTCCTGGGTAAATGACTGGATCGTCGAGATGGCCGAAAACTGTTCGTGTAAATCCCCGGAGATGTCCTGGAGCTGATTGTGGATGTCGCGGCTGGTCTTGCGGATGCGCTTGGTCAGCCGATAACTGATCACGGCATAGAGCGGGATCACGCTGAGCGAGACCAGCGCCAGCATGGGATGCACCCAACACAGCAACCCGACGATGACGGCAACGCAGGAGAGATCCATCGCCGTATTGATCATCGCCGCGCCGACGAAGTTCTGCGCCGAGGCGATGTCGCTGGTCATGCGGGCCACGACCGCGCCGATTTGCTGTCGGTCGAAAAAGCTCAGGCTCATGCGTTGCAGGTGGAGGTAAAGCTGCTGGCGCAGGTCGAAGATGATGCGGTGGCCCGCCAGGCCGGCGAGGTAGGAACGCAGGAAGCTCAGGACCGCATAGGCCGCGTAGAGGACGCACAGCCCCGCCATGAGTTTGTGCAGCTGCGCGTGCGGCCGCAGACCACCAACCTTCAGGAAGTCATCGACCAGCACCTTGAGCGTCCAGGGCATCACCAGCGGGATGAGGTACCGGGCGATGCCGGTGACGACGGCGAGGAGGATCAGCCGCCGATAGGGCCGGACATACGACGCGAAGCGCCACAGGCTCGCGCGGCTGCGCCGCCAGTCGAGGGGCTGCGTGGGAGGGTATTGGACACTGGGTCGCATCATCGTGGCGGGTAGTATACCAGGTCAAGGAACAATGAGAATCTGGAGAATCTGGAGAATCTGGGAATCTGGAATCTGGGGACTTAACTCAACGAAAACGCGTGGGCATTTTCCGCCGTCGGAAGATGGCCCCGCTGATTTGCTTTGCTTCGCAAAGCAAATCAAAGACGCGGGGGCGTTTTTTCGCTCTCTGATCCGGGAACGCAAGTTTAGGCAGCCACAGCAGCATTGCTGCTATGGCTGCGGGAATTGAGGTAGTCCCCACTGATTTGCCAGCCTCATCCAAGAGCAAATCAAGCTGTGGGGACGTTTTTCCCCGTCGGAGGCGGGGAAAAACGGGTGAGTCAGTATACGCCGTTAGAACCGCCTCCGACGAGGCCTGGGGTGTCTTTCTCCGGGAGTTCAAGCGCTGGTGTGCCTCTGAAGAAATCTGCGAACTGGTGAAACACCTGCCGGCTCTTCCGTGAACCTCTTATGAGTCGTCACTCCCTTCCTCCGAGCTGGTCTACCGCCCCAAGACTCTACCTGCAACTGGCCAAGTTGGGGGGACTGGGCGCCGCAATACGGACGGAGTAGCCTGCGGACATTGACACCCAAGTTAATTGCATTTGGGAGAGAAGCCGGGGGGAACATTCGTGTTGTGGTCGTCTGCTTCTGTGCACGGACTGTAAATATAGTTTCCGTTGACCTCTCGCATGTACCTCATATGACTGTACACCGTGCCGTCCGGATTGTACGCGATGTAACTAACCAGAGCTCCATTGTGATACAACGATTCCACCCTCAATTTTCCATCATCGTTGTATTCTTTTTTCCGACCGTCTTGCTTATTGTCCACATAGTTTAATTCCTGCCATAACTGGCCGTTCGCATAATATCGTTTGTACGGACCGTCGAGCTTCCCTCCCTTGTACGTAGCTACATCCATGAGCGCACCGCTTTCATAATAGGCCTTGGTAATCCCGTCAGGGTGAGAGGTAGCTTGTTGTTCCTTTATGGAATTGTTGAGGTAAGCGATATGTTTTGTCCATTGATCTTTCCCGCCGACAATATTGACGGTCACCGGATCGCTCCATGCGGGAATATGCCCGACGCTTTTAACGCCGATCCGAAAAGAAATCGGCTTAGGGTTCGGGTCTTCTCCCCAGTAGGCCAGGCGACAATCCTGTTCCCAAATTTCTCCGGGTTTTAAAGTGACTTCTTCCGGCCCGCAAGAGGTTTTCAGGCAAGCGGCATCACCGGACTCAATTTTAATGGCTTGGTTATCGCTTATTAAGCTTTGCAGTTCATGCAGGCAGCAAACTCCGGCTATCCCGATATTTTGAGAGGCGTTGCTTGTATTGGTGATACGCGCATGAGCAGTGGCGCTCCGGGGATTCTGCACATCGGAAATGTCTATTTTGCTTTCTTTAACCGAGGCTTCAACTTTCACAGGAAAGTCTTCATCCTTCTTGAACTGGACGGTCACAGAATTGCTCCAAACCGGAACGGAATTGGCCGTTGGTTTAAATCCTATCCTGAATGTGATCGGCGAAAGATCATGCGTAGTCCCCGACAGGCTGACTTTCGTGCTGATACTTTCACCGGGCTTTACACTCACCGTCGGCGCTTCGCCATTAACGCTGACAATGCTGACACCGCCTGAAAATCCAAGCTGTGGGTTATCCGTGTTCAGAAGAGCGCTGAACCCCGCACGGTCTGGCCGCGGCAGTTCTAGATCAACCGTTCCGGTATTGGTCACTTGAACGGTGGCGGAAATCGCCTGCCCAACAAATATCTCCGGCGTCGAAGCGGTTACTTTCACTTGAACGGCTGGGTAATCGCAGTACCCGGATTGGCACGAGAGAATCAACAACAGAATAGGAAGAAATATTTTCCTCATGCGGTTTCTCTCCAGCTCAAACGGGAAGCGTTTCAACACCAACTCTGACAAACCGTACTTGGTTCCTTTTCCCTGTAGCAAGAAATAGTAAGGGTCGCTTTCTACACGAATATAGAACCTTCTGCGCCTCTCCGCAAGCTGAACTCGCCTTGGAAATCCTTGAGGCCATGCCTGGCTTGGCCGCCTGATCCTGAGTCCCCATTCGTCAGAATCTTGGGACACACGACTTAACTCAACGAAAACGCGTGGGCATTTTCCGCCATCGGAAGATGGCCCCGCTGATTTGCTTTGCTTCGCAAAGCAAATCAAAGACGCGGGGCCGTTTTTCCCAACCGGAGGCGGGCAAGGTGCCAGGCACTGGGGACAGGCATCAGATGGCTCGCGACGCGCTTCACGTGACGCGATGGGGCGTTTTTTCGCTCTCTGATCCGGGAACGCAAGTTTAGGCAGCCACAGCAGCATTGCTGCTGTGGCTGCGGGTATTGCGGTGGCCCCCACAGATTTGGCGCTTCGCGCCAAATCTAACCGTGGGGGCGTTTTTCCCCGCCTTTGGCGGGGAAAAACGGGTGAGCGAGGGGACTCGAACCCCCGACCTTCTGGGCCACATCCAGACGCTCTAACCAGCTGAGCTACGCCCACCACGCAAACGAATTGCCGATCTAACCCCCGGCCACACTGTTTGGGGTACACCTCATCGTATGGCGCATTCTGTGGCGGAAGTGGCCGCCACTAGAACTTCGGCGGCTCATCCGCCGACGCACTAATAGCGGATGAGCTACGCCCACCGTAAGCACGTCATCTTACCTGATTGGATCGAGACAGGCAACTCGTCGCCGCTGAGTGTTGCCGCTGAGCGTCGTGCGCTATGGGGTGACGGTCGGCCCGGATGAGAGCGGGTCGGCCGAAGGGGTGGAAACCGGCGGGGACGCCGGCGAGGGAGACGCTGAGGGGGACTCGCTCGATGGCGCTGGGCCGCCGGCGCTCGGCGTCGCCACGGACGGTTCAGTCGGCATGGCACCCGCAGCTTCAGGGCTGGCGGGTGGCCGCTCTTCTGGAGTGGAAACCGCCAGGATCTCCAGCGCTTCACGGATCTCCTTGGCCGCCGCCTCGATGTTGGTCATCGTCGCCTGGCTCGTCGGCACGATGCTCATCGGGACGCGGCCGGCCCAGAGGGGCAGACGAACGACTTGCACCCCGTGTTCCAGCAACCGATCCACCAACCGCTGGACTGGCTGGTTCCCCGGTAGGAACGCGGCGCGCCATTGCGCAGGATCGTCGAGCGGACCGGCCACGCTGATCTCCGCGGTGAGCCGGGGATCGTCTTTCGGCGTGATCCGTTTGACATCGACGATCGTCCTGCCGCCAATGGAGAGGTCGCCTTCACGAAGGTTGCCGAGCTCGATTTGGATGCGCGCGGTCAGCGCGTCGGCATGGGAGGACCATTGGCTCGTCATCGCAAGCGTAGCCGCGTAGACCCGCAGCTCAGGAGATCCCTGGAAGTACGGCTCGAAGGCTGCCAGGGGAAGCGGGTCGAGCTTGCAGGAGATCTGCGCGTCCTTCACACCCAGATCCAGCCAGCCCGAGCCATAGAGGGGGGCGGCGTGTCCCGCGTCTCCAACGACTCTGGCGCGGCAGGCTGCGGTCACCTGCGGTGATCGGACCCACGGGATCGTCACTGGTCCCAAATCGCACGAGAGGTGATCGACCACGCCGTGAAACGGCGTCGCGGGACGCTCGTCCACGATCTCGATGACGCCGCCCGTCACCGTCAGCGAGTTGATGTGAATCGTCCAGGACGGGGGGAGGGGCCGCGCCCCGATTGACGAGAGCCGCCATGGGATGGCCCCGTGCGAGCGCGCGACCTGGCCGAGCAGGCTCGGCCAGACGACGGCGCCATCCTTCATCCTCGTCAGCCGCACCACCGGCCGATCGATCTCTACGCGCTCGAGCCACAACGTCTTCGACGGCACCGACACGCGCCAGCGGGGGACGATGACCGCCCGCTGGATCGTCAAGGCGGTCTGGGGCGTATTCGTCACGAGGCGCAAGCCGGTCAGGGTGGTGGTCAATGGGAGCGACCACCGCGCGTGGTCGACGGCGATCTCGCCCCCGGCGGCGTACTGCACGATCCACAGGATGTACTGCGGCACCAGACGGGTCAGCGCGAGGTACTGCCCGACGACGAGGAGCCCCACGAAGAGGAAGAACCACCGAAGCCAGATGCGCGGTCGTTTCATCGAATCGTGGGGTCAGACCCCAAGCTCAAAAGTTCCGCACGTTCCCGATTGGGGTCTGACCCCAAAAGAAGACGCGCCCGGGCCGAGTCGAACGGCCAGCCTTCACCTTAGAAGGGTGCTGCTCTTCCTGTTGAGCTACGGGCGCGTCGGGCCAACCTTGTACGACAGCCCTCCATAGGAGGGAAAACCTAGGTTTTCCCTCCTATCGGTCTCCGCCAACGTACGTTGGCGGATCCCTGGGCTCCCTTTCCTAAGAGGATTTCTACACAGCGCAATGCTTTTCCGTGGCAGGAAGAGGAAACGGGGTTTTCTCTTCCTGCAACCATCACTTTCCTGAAAGGAATCGGGGCGGCAGGATTTGAACCATCGCTCGCTTGCGCTCGCTGCTTATGCGTGCCTGAAGCTGTTAAGATTTGGAAACTGAGCTTTGACTGAGTGTCGACTGAAAAACCATAGCACGAAGCCATACCAAGCGATCATAGAAGCGCTGATGGCTATAGACATCGTTACATAGGCCGGGTGTAGATCCCCAAACAAGAAGTAATTGCACAGTTCGACCAGGACTAACAGTATCAAAAAACTCATGAGCCACAGGATCAGAATCCTGCTCCACCTTCTTAGGAGGAGGATTCCTATTCCTGCTATCACGTACCCGAATGGAATGGTAGTCCTTACCCAGGTTATCACGCGTTCATAAGTCCAGCTTGGTACGCGCCCATCGCTTGGCAGTAGCGCAATCACGTCAGATATGGAACCATAGAGGTCCATCGCCCCCCATACAGCAAATAAGCCTCCAAAGATCGTGATCCATCCAGAACGTTTGATGGATCGCCCAACCTTCTTCAAGTATCCACCGACCAGCGAAGATGGAATGAGCAGGAGCAAGGGAAATACATAATACCAGGAAGGAACGCCTTTTAACGCCGCGGCGAATGTCAAAGGTGTCAGGGAAGGAGGCTTAATTCCTGGCCTCGACGCAAGCCAGAGATAGCTCAGTTCGATCAAGGCACCTACGATAAGCGCATGCCTCAATTCTGACCCGTTGGCTCGCAGAGCAGCGATGTACCCCGCTATTGCGGTTAAAAGCAGCACATTGATAAGAAACGTAAAGAGCCGTGCCCATGCGGGATCATCCAGCGGAAAACTCAAGGAGGACTGCTTAAAAGCCGCGGCCAAAAAAATGCCGCTTGTCAACAATCCAATTAGTGCAGCAAAGGCAGTTTCTAGATTGGGTCCCCTCGATGTCTTCATTGGTTTACCTCAGCAACAGCGCTCCATAGGAGGGAAACCAACGGTTTCCCTCCTATCGCCCCGCCGCTGGCGGGGGCTGGTCTCCTTTCCCTCCCAGTCAAGCGATTCACTCTGGGGAAAACTCGCAGTGTTCCCCAGACCCCTTTTGCAGGTTCAAATCCTGCCTCACGCTCAGAAGAATCGGGGCGGCAGGATTTGAACCTGCGACTTCCACGTCCCAAACGTGGCGCTCTAGCCAAACTGAGCTACGCCCCGAAAATCCACAAAGGTCTTTAGTTGCTCTACCCCCGCCACACTACGTGGCGGGTCCGCCAAGTTCTGTGGCGGAAAGCTGAGCCACGCCCCGGAAAACAGTAATGCCTGACGAAGCAAGTGTCTACTAAGCTGGCCGCCACTAGAACTTCGGCGGCTCATCCGCCGACGCACTGATGGCGGATGAGCCACGCCCCGTTTACTCAATACCTTTATTTCTTAAAACCTTGCGGCCGTCGCCTGTCTTGAAGTATCTTTCTCTTCTCACGGCTAACGATCGCTCTCGATACTCCTCGACATGGACCAATGTCCAATCAAAAGCGTTCAGCCGTCCCTGATGTTCCTTTAACCGCAATCTCAGATTCGCTGTTTGCCCAATGTAGGTCTTATTGAGCGACTTCGACTTTATGACATACACAACATACATGTAGATGAATTCGCCATCCGCCATTAGAACATCGGCGGATGCCCGCCGAAGTGGTAGTGGCGGGCACGCCCCGCCACACACCCGACACGTTGAATGAACGCGACGCCATTCTAACAGTATAATAGCAGGATGCTCAAGAGGATCCTGCTCATCGGGGGTGTGCTCACCGCCATCATCTTCGTCGTGGTCAGCGTAGCACTCTGGGTCGCGCTCTCATGCTGGCTGCCGAGCGAGGGGAAAGCGCGCCTCATCGAGGCGCTGGAAACCCACACGCCCACAGACGTCTCGATCGGCGCCGTGGGCTACCGACTCTTCCAAGGCATCGTCCTGACGGAGGTTCGGGTCGTGAGTCGCGACACCCACGAGCTGTGGGGTGTTGCGCCGATCATCCGGGTACACGTCGGGTGGCTGACGCTCGCACTCCGACGACGTCTCGTGTTCCGCGCTGACGCGGCCCTCGAGCGACCCGTCGATACCCTGCTCACCCTGGCGGGCTGGTACGACCTGCATCGACACGCGCTCTCCCTCGATCTCCAGACGACCGACATCTCGCTGCGCACGGTCAGCGCACCGCTCCTCCGGCACGTGCCGGTTCCGCTTAACGATGGCACGCTTCGCGGGCAGCTCCATGTGGAACAGTCGCCACCCACACCTGCGGTGCTCAGTGGTCGGATCGAAGGCACGCACCTGACGTGGACCGCGCCGTCATGGAACCTGCGCGGCGACGTCGTCTTCGAGGGGACGGCGAGGCCCCCGCTCCTCGCGGGAGGGCGGTGGATGGTTAAAGGAGACGCCGCGCTTCGCCGTGCCACGCTGGACGGACTGGCCACCGTGGGAGCGATCGAGCAACTGGAAGGCACAGTACACCTCGGCCCTGACCGCGTTGAGATCCGTGAGGTCACCGCAGCGGCGTTGGGCTCGCGGTGGACGCTTGAGGGAATCGTGACGGTGTCGCCGCACGCGTCGGTGGAAGCTCTCCTGACGTCACGCGCGAACCTTGCCCCCTTGGCCGCTGCGCTGCCGGCGTTCAGGGCGACGTGGCAACCAGAGGGGCTCGCCGATCTTCGAGCCGTCTGCCGCGGTCCGCTCCAGCCGGCCGTGTTCCTCGACTGCCTCGCGTCCGCTGACGTCCAGGAGGCCACGCTGGCAGGATCCACGCTCGCGTACCCGCTCACCCACATGACCGGACACCTCAGCTACGACCTCCTCGCGCGCCGGCTCTCCATCGACCAGCTCACCGCTCGTCTCCAGCATGAACCGCTAGCGCTCTCCGGCGACGTCGAGTTCCAGCAGCCGTTTCGGCTTGGCGTGCACGTGAACGGATCGGTCCCTCTTGAGATGGCGCGTCCCTGGCTTCCTGCGAACAGCTCGGTGACCGGCCTGGGAGGCGTGGCCGCGCTCGACCTCGCCATCAGCGGTCCGTCCACCGCGTTGGCCTACACCGGCGACCTCGCGCTGCGTGAGGGGAGGGCGACGCTCACGAAGCCGCCGATCACCCTTGAGCAGGTGATGGCCTCGGTGCGGTTGAGCCCCCACCGCATTGACGTCACCGACACGACGCTGACCGCGAACGGCCAACCGCTCACGGTGAACGCCACCATCGAGCCCTCCGAAGCTCCCCGTCTCGTGGCCACCATCGGATTTCCCCGAGGCGAGCTGCGGCTCACCAGCCGCATGACGCCAACGGATGTGCTGATCGACGACGGACGGCTCACGCTCAACACCAGCCAGCTCGAGATCCGTGGACGGATCGCCCGGCAGGACGATCACGCAAGCGCACTCGATGTCTCCGGAACCATCGAGCTGGCCGAGATGAGCCGCCTGCCCTGGCTGCCGCTCCCTGCCCTCGAGCGCTGGCACCTGGAAGGCGTCAGCGCCGTGGAGGGACAGTTCCGGGGACGCCTCGCTGACTGGCCTGGGGCGACACTCCAGAGCCAGTTGCGCGCGGATCGCCTGCGCGTCCGCGAGATCCCCGTCGAGCAGGTGACGATCACGCTGGAACAGTACGACGGCGTCTTGCGCGTGCGCGTCCCGTCCAGCTTCATCGCGCAGGGGAAGACGTGGGGAGAGCTCATGATCGAGCATCACCGACAGACATCGCCCGGCACCTTTTTCTGTCAAGTGGATGTCACGGGATTGCAACTCGCGACGCTCGCGCACACCATCCCCGCCTGGCGCTCGCGGTCGGTCGCCGGCACCGTCTCTACGCATGCGCTGATTTCCGGCAACTGGAACGCGCGCTCCACGTGGCGAGGCGACGGGTGGCTCAACGCGTCGGGGGAGCGGCTGGCGGACGTGCCGCTGTTGGACAAGGTGTTTCGGGGCTTGTTCGGCGTCCTGGGGGATCGGCTGGGGCTGGAGTCGCTGCGGCGCGCGCAAATGACCCAAGCCTCATGCCGGTGGCGTCTCACCGACGAGCGGTTTCATACCGACGATCTGCGCCTAGGAGGATTGGCGGGGACGGACCCGGTCGCGGTCTATGCGAATGGGAGCGTGGGCCTCAATCGAACGCTGGACTTCGTGATCGAGCCGGAGCTCTCCGAAGGCGTGCTGGTGCAAGCGCCCACGACGTCAACGCTCGCGAGCACCGTCCTGAAGGCCGCCGGAGGATTCGAGCGGCTGCGTCGCCTGATCGGCCGGCACCGCCTGACCGGCACGCTGGATGATCCGGAGTATCGCTTTGAGTTCACCACCCAAGAGCTCTTCAAACAACTCGCCCCGGGCCCCGGCGATTTCTTCCAGCACCTCCTCGACGCTGTAAACTAAAAAAGTGGCTGTTGCTCTGTCGAAAAGCCGCTGGGCAGCGGGTGACGCGGAGCCGGGGCCCCCACGCCAGCCCGGAGGCGGTGGGGGATGGGGGGCAAGACTGGCGTCGGACACGCAGCCCCCACGCCGAGGACTGCCGTGGGGTGGCGCAGCGGCAGGACCCGCTGCCACCCACAGCGCCGACGGGTTTTCGACGGAGCAATGACTGTCACTTTTGGACGAGGCGGCGCAGGATGCGCTGCATGCGCCGCGCGGCGACGGCGCGATGGCTCAGCCGCTGCTTCGTCGAAGCGGGAAGCTGCCCCACGGTTTTCCCGAACCGCGGGATGTAGAACAGCGGATCGTACCCAAAGCCTCGCTGCCCCTGCGGCCGCGGCGCGAGGCGGCCGCTCCATGTCCCCCGCGCGAGCGCGACCAGCCCCGAGGGGCCGGCCAGCGCCAACGAGCAGGAGTACCGCGCGCGCCGTCGACTCGCCGGTATGCCCTCGAGGAGACGCAGGAGCCTCTCGTTGTTGGCCCGATCGTCTCCGTGCCGCCCGGCAAAGCGCGCGGACTCAACCCCGGGCCGCCCCCCCAACGCCTCGACTTCGAGACCCGAATCATCCGCTAACGCCAAGAGGCCGGTGGCCCGCGCGACCGCCTGGGCCTTCTTGACCGCGTTGGCATCAAACGTCCGCCCGTTCTCCCTGGCCGCTCGCACGGACGGAAACGTCCGCAGCGAGCGCCACCGGATGCCCCGCACGGCAAGCAGACGGCTCAGCTCCCGCACCTTGTGGGGATTGCGTGTGGCCATGACGATCTCAACCATGGATGTCTGCGGTCTGACGTCTGACGATCAGAGCTGGCGCACGGAGGAGGCCCCGAGCGTCTTGCGCTGGAGGCTCACGAGGTGCTCGATGCCGGTGTTGGCGAGGCGCAGCAGACGGGTCAGGTCCGCGGGACGCAGCGGAGTGCGCTCGGCGGTTCCCTGCAGCTCAATGAATGCCCCGTGGCCCGTCATGACGACGTTCATATCCACGTCCGCCGAGGAATCTTCCGCGTAGTTCAAATCGAGCACCGGCACCCCGCCGACAAGGCCCACGCTTGTCGCGGCGACGAAGTCCTTGATCGGCAGCGCGAGGAGCGCGCGCCGCTCGCGCAGGTGCCGCAGCGCGTCCACCAGCGCGATGAAGCTGCCCGTGATGCTCGCGCAGCGCGTCCCGCCGTCCGCTTGGATGACATCGCAGTCGAGCACCACCGTCCGCTCCCCGAGTCGGGCGAGATCGACCACCGTGCGCAGGCTGCGCCCGATGAGCCGCTGGATCTCCTGTGTTCGGCCGGCCACCCGTCCGCGGATCGACTCCCGCTCGATCCGCTGAGCGCTGGAGCGCGGGAGCATCCCATATTCGGCGGTGACCCATCCCGTGCCGCTGTTGCGCAAGAAGGGGGGCACCTGCTCCTGGACGGTGGCGGTGCAGATCACCTGCGTGTCGCCCCACTCGACGAGGCAGGAGGCTTCGGCAAATTTCATGACGCCGCGCCGCAGCACAACTCGCCGCAACTGGTTGAACGCCCGGCCGTCAGGACGCCCCATCAGACGTGGAGGTTCGCCCGTTCGACGGAGCCGATGACCTGCCCCAGGAACTGGTGGCCGATGCGGGTGAAGTGTCCCGGCTCGTCGGTCACGAAAAAGCGATGGCGCGGATGGCCAAGGCCATCGCGCAACGCGTCGGTCCCGGTCAGGACCCCTCGGACCTCCGCGGCCGTCTGCTGCGCGGAGTCGACGAGTACCGTGCCCGGCCCGAGCACCTGCTGGATCGTCTTGGACAAGAGGGGGTAGTGCGTGCAGCCTAAGATGAGCGTGTCGATGCGCTGGCGTTTGAGCGGCTCCAAGTACTTCTCAGCCACCTGACGGCAGAGGGAACCGTTGAGCCACCCTTCCTCCACCAGCGGGACGAAGAGCGGACAGCTCTGCGAGAAGACCTTGACCGTCGGATCGAGCCGATGGATGGCGCTCTCGTAGGCCCGGCTGTGGATCGTCGCCGTCGTGCCGATGACGCCGATGCGCTTGCTGCGCGTCTGGCGCACCGCCGCGAGCGCCCCCGGCCGGATGACGCCGATGATCGGCACCTTGAAGTACTTGCGCAGGGTGGGCAGCGCCCAGGAGGAGGACGTGTTGCACGCGATGACGATGCACTTGACCCCGAAGCGGAGCAAAAACTCCACGTTCTCGAGCGAGAACTTCACGATCGTGGACTTGGACTTCGTCCCGTAGGGGACCCGCGCGGTATCCCCGAAGTAGACGATGGACTCGCGGGGGAGCTCGTCCACGATGGCCTTGACGACGGTGAGCCCCCCGATCCCTGAGTCAAAGATGCCGATCGCTTGCCGCGCGGCCGCCATCATTGCGACAGCGGCCGTCCGCTGGTGTTCTTGTGGCGGACGCCGTTGACCATCAAATATGCTGAGCGCCCACGTCCCGAATGTACGACACGATCCCCTCCGCGATGGCCTGGGCCGCCGCTTGGCGGTACGCCGTGTTGCCGAGCCGGACGGCCTCGTCGTGGTTCGAGACGTAGCCGACTTCCACTAAGACCGCGGGCATCCGAGCTTCCCGCAAGACGACAAACCGCGCCGGCTTGGTCGCCCGGCACGGTACCGAGAGGCCGTCGCGCATGGAGCGGCAGATGGACGAGGCCAAGCGGCGAGACTGCCAGCGCGCGCGGCGCAGGACCAGGTCCCACAACACTTGCTTCACCGTTGTGGTCGGGGTGCCGATTTCTGAGGGAGCCACGGACGGCGGCCAGGGGGCGGACGCCAAGACCACCGATTCACGCGGGTAGTAGACTTCGATCCCCGAGACGCGGCGGTTGCGGTTCGCGTTGATGTGGACGCTCACGAACAGATCCGCGTCGAGGCGGTTCGCGACAGACGGCCGGCCGCTCAGGGGGATGAACTGATCCGTCTCACGGGTCATGACGACGGTCAGCCCGACATCCTGCAGCTGGGCGCGGAGGCGCTTGGCGATGTCGAGGGCGAGGACCTTTTCTCTGAGCCCGTAGTGGGACGTCCCCGGAT
>Ga0209824_10000860_pt1 | contig 18341 bp, 13 predicted proteins | sample VDWuncwatermetaG_FD_184124 | JGI IMG/M metagenome (GOLD analysis project Ga0209824, IMG submission 184124) | Wastewater microbial communities from Netherlands to study Microbial Dark Matter (Phase II) - VDW unchlorinated drinking water (SPAdes)... ... | reverse complement strand
GTATGTTGGATGGAGCATATGATTAACAATTTAGATATTTTTATATGCCCGATGTGTGGCGGGGATTTGAAGATAGCTAAAAACATACATTGTCTTAAATGTTTTAAAGAGTATCGGATTGAAAGCGGAATTCCCCTTCTTTTTTGCTCTCATGGCAAGGCAGACATAACGCAAACCATGCAGGGTTTTTACAGTGAAACACCGTTTCCTAATTATGAAGACTTAGAAAACATGGGAGACCTAATTGATAAAGCCGAAAGAAGTGTCTTTATGCGGATGCTAAACGATCAAGTACCTTTCAATATCAGAGTTTTGGAAGTCGGCTGTGGTACGGGGCAGCTGACCAATTACTTAAGCAGCGCCAATAGAGAAGTCATTGGAACCGATATGTGCCTGAATTCACTGAGGTTGGCTGAGAATTTTAAAGAAAAGAACCAATTGAAAAGAGCAAGTTTTTACCAAATGAACCTTTTTAGGCCCATATTCAAAGAGGAGAGTTTTCCTCTTGTGATTTGTAACGGGGTTCTCCACCACACAAACGATCCCCTGGGCGGGTTAATATCTATATCCAAGCTGGTAAAAAGGGGTGGGTATATCATTATTGGCCTTTATAACAAGTACGGTCGGCTTATGACGGACATCAGGCGCGCCATATTCAACATGCTAGGTGAACGAGTTATGTTTTTAGATCCCCACCTAAGAAAACATGTAACCAGCCAGACTAAAAAATACGCATGGTTTAAAGACCAGTACAAAAACCCCCACGAATCAAAACACACTATAGATGAAGTCTTGAAATGGTTTGATTCCATCGGTTTCGAGTTTATAAACAGTATCCCGAAATCAAAAGTCTTTAGGGGTTTTTCGGAGAATGAATTGCTTTTTAAGCAAAATCCCAAGGGAAATCGGATAGAACATCTCGTGGTGCAAATCCAGCAGATGCTTGCGGGTAGCCAGGAAGGTGGGCTTTTCTTAATGATTGGCAAAAGGAGGTAAAGGATGTCGAGTTTGTTAAGATTTTTGAAAGAATTTTCCCTTTTTTGTATGAAGGAGAGAAAATGGTGGTTATTTCCGATTGTAATCACCCTCTTGATTATTAGTGTACTATTTGTCATAGGGCAAAACACTAGCATCGCCCCTTTTATTTATGCAATATTTTAGAGGAATAAAGTGAAAAGAATAACTTGTTTTAAGATTGTGGTTTTATCTTTATCAATACTATTCTCGTTGACCATGATAGAGTTTTTTTTGAGGATTGTTTCTCCGAGTAGTCCTTTTAGTCCTCTCATACCGTTGCGCCCGTACAACAGAATGGAATTACACGTCAAGCTAAAGGGCGTTTCGCCAATCGCAATTCATTCCACCAACAAGTGGGGCTTGAGGGGGGAAGACGTGCCTGCCGATTGGAACAAGTTCTACACGATTATTACTATTGGGGGAAGTACGACCCAGTGTTATTACCTTGATGACCACAAGACTTGGCCTTATTTGTTGCAGCAAAGACTAAAAGAGAAGAACGATAAAGTATGGGTGGGTAACGCTGGGCTTGACGGTCAAACAACAAGAGCGCACCTCATTTTTATGAAGGAAGTCATCCCGAAAATGAAACCGAAAACGGTGATACTTTTGGTAGGATTCAACGATTTAGGGCTTTCTTTAAGTGAAGATGCAAGATTATTCGGAAGCCCTTGGGATAAAACGAGCCTAAAATATAAAATTTACGCAAATAGCAGGTTGATTCAGATACTACATATTTGGAAGCTGATTATTTTCGACAAGGTGGTGGTGGTAAAAAAGATGGGGCACGGGGATTACGAACCGAAAGCGTTGGTAAGTGAGACTCCTTTCCCGAGCGATTTGAGGAGTCTGCTGCCATCATTAGAAGAATATAGGCAAAACATTAAAAAAATTATCGACACGGCCAAGTCTATGGATATAAGAGTAATCTTTTTGACTCAGCCTGCATTATACGATAATACTGAATATTGGAAAAAAATAGAAGGTGGATTTTACTGGATAAAAAAAACCAAAAATGTACTTTCAGCCGCCACATTTTCTAGGCTGCTTGATATATATAACAAAGAGCTTATGGAAATTTGTAAAGCTAATAACGTAGAATGTTTTGATCTTGCTTCAGCGGTACCTCATAGCAGTTTCTATTTTTATGATGCTGCGCATTTGAATGAAAAAGGTGCTCAGCTGGTAGCGGAAAAGATTGCAGAATATTTTAAGATATGAAAATATTGATTATTTGTCATGAATTTCCTCCGATAGGGGGTGGAGCTGGTAATGCCGCGATGTACTTAGCCAGAAATTTTGCATTAAAACATGAAGTGGCAGTTTTAACCTCAAGATTTAAAAATCTTAAAAACGGCATTCAAGGCGTAGATATGATCTATCTTCCGGTTTTACGTAAGCATATTGACCGGGCTTCTCCTTTGGAATTATTGTCTTTTACCCTATCAGGGATATTTTATGCTTTAGCCAGGTTTAAAAGAAACAAGTATGATGTTTGTTTGGCAATTCACGGTATTCCTAGCGGTTGGCTGGCACTGTTCATCTGGAAGGTATTTAAAATTCCTTATATAGTTTCTTTACGCGGTGGGGACGTTCCAGGTTTTTTGCCTGAGAGTTATGATAATTTACATCGCGCAGTTAAGTTCTTAACCCTGAAATATTGGAAAAACGCCCAAAGATTAATTACCAACAGTCAAGGATTAAGGGAATTAGCTAAAATTACTGCGATGATAATGAATAAAAATATCGAGGTTATCCCAAATGGCATAGATTGTGAATTCTTTAGGAATGATTTTCAGGCCAGAGATAAAAATGTAACCAAAATGCTTTTTACGGGTAGGATTACTAAACAAAAAGGTCTGGAGGCTTTTATAAAAACCTTAAAGCAAACACGTGGCGAGATAAAAGGTAGTTTTTCCTTCCAGATTATCGGTGAAGGGCCGCTAAAAGTATCATTACAGAATCTTTCACGTGAATTGTTTCAGGGAAATACAGTTTCTTTTGGCAATTGGGTAGAGAAGAATAAGTTACTTCGTGAATATCAGAGCGCAGACATTTTTATTTTGCCTTCCTATTATGAAGGGATGTCTAATTCGTTGCTTGAAGCCATGGCCTGTGGATGTATGGTTATAGCAACTGACATAGCTGGAAATAACGAATTGGTAAGAGATGGCAAGAACGGGTTTCTTTTTAAACCTGGGGACAATAAAAGGCTGAAAGAAATATTAATTTCCGTATTAAACAATAATCCCGATGTCATCCAAGGCATGGGTAGAGAAAGCAGGATTATTGCCGAAGGGTATAATTGGAGCAATGTCTCTAAGAGATACGAAGAGGACCTTGCTCTTTCATGTAATAGGAGAGATTAAATTGAAACGAGGGAATAGTTATTTAATAATCTTTTTGGCCGCGGTTCTTCTTTCCTTATTCTTTATTATCTTTGATAAAGATGGTTCAAGTGTTAGAAATGACGCAACTATTTATTTAGGGTTAGCAAAAAATGTTCTAGAAGGGCATGGATATTCTGATCAGGCCATTGTTCCATATGCTCCCACAATGTCTAGGGAGCCCGTATACCCGTTATTTTTAAGTTTTTTACTTTTCATTTTGAAAAATAATATATTTCTTATACAGGTTACTCAAGCGATTATTTATGCGTTTACCTGTTTAATTATCTTTAAAATATTGACTTTGATAATATCTAATGGAGGAACGGCATTCAAAATCGCAATGATTAATGCTTTATTCCCGGCATTACCGAATTATACGGCATATTTGATCGCGGAAACATTATTTGCGTTCTTGCTGGCACTGACTGTTTGGTTCTTAGTAATAGCTTTTAAGAAAAACGATTTAAAAGCTTATTTATTTTCAGGAATTTTCTTAGGGCTAGCTACTCTTACCAGGGCAGTAGTAGTTTTATTTTTTAGCTTTGTTATCTTGATAATCATTTTTGAGAGTTTAAGGAAATATGAGAGGATTTTTATTAGTTTAATTTTTAAACAAATAACTTTATTTCTTTTTGGATTTTTGATCATTGTCTTGCCATGGATGACGAGGAACTATCTGGTTTTAGGGAAATTTTCCATAAGCTCAAGAGGTTTTAATACCCTGTATGTCCGAGCCTCCAAGGTCGATTTAAATAAAAAGGAAATGAAAATGTATGCTTTATCATGTATTTCTGAAAATTTAGCAGGTAAGTATTTTCCCGGAATCAATTTTAGTACTACTGGAGACGGCTATTTCTATCAGGCAGTACAAAAAAAGAATAAGGAGTATCTTAATTTAAAGCTATCCGCAGAAGAGACGGATGCAAGGTTTAGAGAGGAAGTTACGAACCTGATAAAAAAACGCCCGTTTAAATTTATTGCAATGGGCGTCTTTGAAACAATTAAATTCAATTCTTTTGGGCATAGTTTGTTAATAAATGAAAATTATGCTGGTGGGTTGATTAAAAATTATACATTGGTGTCATTATTACGAGGAGGATTGAAATTATTCGGGTTTCTTATAGCCATATTCAGCATTGTAGGAATAATTTTAACTAGAAAAGAATGGTTCAACTGGGTAGTTATATCCAGTTTGATATTGTATTTTAATTTCATGCAATTTTTTCTTGATTCCATCGGCAGGTATGCTGTAGCCATAATTCCCTATTATATAATTGTGGCTAGTTACGGATTTATTTCATTTTTTAACAAAAAAAGGAATAAAATTGCTTAAGGTTTTGTATCGAAAAATCAACTCAGTGTTTATTTTATTTTTCATTCTATTTTCTGCCAGTCTTATCCGGTTGTATGGCATTAAAGAGAGGGGTTTATTTTGGTCTGATGAAGGATTTTTTCTCAATGCTACTAAGACGGTTTATGCAGCAGTAAATTTTGTCTTTACGAAATTTTTTAACCATATGAACGTACCGTTTGGTCAATATATTATCGAAAATGGCGGAGGGTATATAAATGGGGCAAAACCAGGCCATATTGCCTTAGAAGTAGTCTCATTTTTCGTTTTCGGCGTGCATGACTATTCTGCGATGATTCTTTCGGCAATTAGCGGTATTTTTTCTGTTTATTTGGTTTTTCTGATCATTAACCGCTTATTGGGGCGTATTCCCGGATACATCGCCGCGTTATTGCTGGCGATTTCACCATATCACGTGATTTTATCAAGATCCGCGCTTACAGTATCAACTTCAACTTTTTTTATCCTTTTAGGGGTATATCTTTATCTACGTTCCATAGATATAATCGAAAACAGAAAGAGGTCGAATATTTTTTTACTTTTTGCAGGCCTTTCATTTGGTTACGGCTATTCCTGCCATTACAATTTATTTTGGGCTATCTGTGCAATATTAATCATTGAAACATTATATCTACTATATTTTGCTAGAAAGACAATTTTTGCTATGCGTGAATTTAAAAGAATACTTATTTTAATCACGGGGATACTTATTCCGATATTGTTTTGGCAAGGGGTCTTTCTTTTAGCTAGATCTTTTCTTTCTTCTTCTCACGAAAAATTCCTTTTACGGACATATTTTGAGCAAATACAGTATCAATTTTTATCTGCCGGGGGAGTAAGTTTTAATTTTCATCAGTTGTTTTACTATTTTAGATTTCTTTTAGAGAATGAGGGGATATTAAAATTTTTGCTTTTTCTCACTGGCTGTATTTATCTTTTTATAAGAGTAAAGGAAAATATTGCCTATTTAATCTTGCTGGGTTTTTCATCTTTACCTTTGATCATGTACAGCCTCTATTTTTATAAATCGCCGAATACGATTATGGTGGTTATTCCTTTTTTTACCATGGTAGCTACTTTCGGGTTTTATTTTTTATTCAATCTGACATTAATTAAAAACATAAGATTTGCCAAGTTTTTACCGGTTATAATAATTATATTAACAATTTTTAGTAATATTTTGAGCTTAAAGAACCCGTTGTTGAGTAGAAGCGGTTATCGCCAAGCTTTGGGATTTATCAGCCAACAAGGTAATTACAAGCATTTTACTTCAATTCCTCCATTCTCAGTTTTTTACCTGGGCGCGAAAAACGTTTATCCTGCGGAAAGGCTGGAATTTAGCAAAGCTGCGCAGTTATATAAAGAAGGATACCGCTACCTTATTTTAGATTGGAATCGGTATCTTGTTGCAACGGAAAATGAGCTTATCGCTGAGGTGCTTAAGAAAGGTATTCAGCCGGTATTTTCTGCACCATACCGCCCTTTTAGCACGCTTTACGGAAACGACGAGGATAGGGAGCTTCTCGGGCATAGTATTGATGTTTATGACTTAAAAAATTTATTTCAAGGTTAAGTAGAAGGAATTAAAAATGAGTTTAAATAAGAATAGTTCAATATTATCTAAAGAAGATGTGGCAAATCATTTTGACCGCATTGCAGAAAAATTCGAGAGTTATAAAAGGAAGAACGCCTATTATTATTCCCAAATAGAAAAGTTTTATCAAAGCATTATTCCTGCAGGTAGCAGGGTATTGGATATAGGGTGCGCTACGGGCGGGTTTTTAAGCAGCTTGAAGCCGAGCTATGGCGTAGGTATTGATTTAAGCCAAAAGATGATCGAGATTGCCCGTAAAAAACATCCCAATTTATCGTTTTTGGTCCAAGATGCCGATACAATCAATTTAAAAGAAAAATTTGATTATATTGTGATCTCAAATTTGCTTGATTTCTTACCGGATATTTGGCTGACCTTTACTAATCTTAAAAAGTACTGCCATGATGATACAAAAATAATTATTACTTCCTTAAACCCTTTATGGGAGCCAATTTTGAAGTTAGGCGCGTTTCTTCATTTACGTACGCCTGACATCCAAAGAAACTTTATTACTAATAATGATTTGATAAACATACTAGACCTTTTAAATTACCGGATTACGGAAAAGGGCTATCGTTTGTTCATGCCGGAATATATCCCGTTAATTTCCGCAATTCTAAATAGAATTTTACCGCGTTTACCTGTGATAAATAACTTTTGTGCGCTTCAGTACGTTGTAGTTGATATTATCAGTTTTTTTCCACAGCCAAGCGATTTGTCCTGTTCGATAATCATACCTTGTCATAATGAAGAAGATAATATAGAGAGCTGTGTAAAGAGGATTCCTCGGATAGGTAAATTTACGGAAATAGTTGTAATTGATGATGGATCGACGGATATAACCGCGAAAAAAGTGCGCAAAATAATAGAGACTGACAAAAGGGTGAAACTCATTTCTTATTCGCCGAATAAAGGAAAGGGGCATGCGGTAAGAATGGGTTTTGATAATTCCCTGGGTGATGTTTTGATCATATTAGATGCTGATATGGCTGTGGAACCAGAGGTCCTAGACAGATTTTTTTCTCCAATTGCCGAAGGCAAGGCAGATTTTGTCAATGGTACCAGAATGGTTTATCCAATGGATAAGGATGCTATGCGGATTTTAAATTTCTTTGGCAATAAAGTTTTTGGCATATTGTTAAGTCTGATTATGGGGCAAAGAAATACCGATACACTATGTGGGACAAAAGCATTTCTGCGCAGGGATTACCGGAATATGCGCATGGGTAAATGTCCGTGGGGAGATTTTGATCTTTTATTCGAGGCTTCGCGGCTAAAGCTAAAGATGGTGGAAATGCCTATTTTGTATAAGAGTAGAATTGCAGGAAAATCAAAGATGAAGGCATTTAAACACGGATTACAACTTTTAAAAATGTGTTGGAGGGGGCTAAATGAGATCCCCTAAAGCAAATGATCTTTCGCGGGTAAGAAGCGCAATACATTCAGAGCGATTACATGCCGAGAATATAATCGATAAAACAAGCATTGTTTGGGGCCGCTACGATAATCTTGTAGGTCAATATAGGGTGAATAGGCGCTCAGCGATAATTGCCGTTTATTCCGGAATGAACCCTTCAAAAAAAGTTTTAGAGATAGGCAGTGGAACAGGAGAATATACTAAATCTTTCTCTAAACACATGAGTAAAATATTCTCAGTCGATATATCCTGGGATTTTCTTGATTTGGCAAAAAAACGACACAGTTTTACCAATAATAAGTTTTGCCAGGCTGCAGTAGAATTTATGCCATTTAAGGATAATGCTTATGATGCTGTAGTTGGTAACGCAATTTTGCACCATCTTAATTTAGAATATGCCTTAAAGGAAGTTCATAGGGTGTTAAAACCAGGAATGCCCTGTGTTTTTATTGAACCCAATATGCTTAATCCTCAGATTGCGGTTCAGAAGAACATTAAATTCGTTAAAAAATTATCAGGAGATTCCCTTAATGAGACCGCATTTTTTAGCTGGAGGATCAAAAAAGCTTTAATTAAGGCTGATTTTAATGATGTTTATGTTAAACCGATTGATTTCTTGCATCCCGCGATCCCAGATTTTTTATTTAAATTTGCTAAACCGATTTGTATTTTTTTAGAAAAAGTTCCACTAATCAAAGAATTTTCCGGTTCATTATTAATTTACGCTAGGAACAGTTGAGGAATGTAAATGGATTTTTTTAGGATTCTATTTATTGTATTGCCAATTCCGCTGATATTTACTTTAGTTTTGGCTCTATTGTTTTTTAAGAGAAATAGTTTTTTATTTTTTGCTTTACTAATAGCCTTTTGGGCGAGGATTTTCTTTTCTATTGGATATAATTTTTATTTATCCGAAAAATCTTTACATGACTATCCGGAACATGTGTTAATGGTTGGTGGCGACGGGGAATTTCAATCTGGACATGCCTGGTTGATTTCAGTGCTTAATTTAGATAAGGATGTTAAGAAAAATGATTTAATGTGGAAAAAAGGATTTTTTTCTGATATCTGGATTTATGAAGTTTTGTTTCTTCAAGATCACTATATACCTGTGCACTATTATCAGGTAGGATTTTATACCTATTTTATGGCAGTATTATATAGTTATTTTGGATATTCCCCATTAATCGTTAATTTTATTAATTGCATGTTAGGGGTTTTAGCTGCTTTTTTAATCTATCAACTATGCCTGATTTTTAACAAAAGAGTGGCTAATCTATCTTTATTTTTGATGCTTTGGTGGCCATCTCTATTTTTTTGGTCTGCTTTGACGAAACTTAAAATTACCGGGATGATATTCCTTAGTGCGCTATTTCTGTTATTAACTAGCAAATTTATTTTACAAAAGAAAATAATTTACCTCCCGCTGATTATAGCAACTACGGTTTTGGTTGATTTATTTAGAGTGAAATTTAGTTCTATTTTTGCGGGGATTTTCATTTTCAGTTTATTTTTGACTTTTAAAACCGGTATTACAAAGAATATTATTTCTATGTTTGGATGTATTTTTCTGGCCCTAAATTTTAACAAACTTGTGCTTATGATAAAGAAAATTTTAGATAGCGGGATAACCATTCACCATGGAGTAGTTAATACTGGCGGAGTTATTTATAAATTACTTGAAGATCAACATTATTTAAAGGTGCCAGGTTTTTATCCCTTAAGCGGGGTCGATTATTTAAAGTATTATCTGAAAGGCTTGCTGTATTTTATTTTCGAGCCATTTTTAACCAATATCTCATCAAAGAATATCTTGATATTTTTGCCGCAACAAATTTTATGGTATTGCTTGTTAGTTCTTTCAATTTTCGGGGTATTGTACTGCATCAGGTGCTTTCGAAAAGAATCAATAGTTTTGATTGTTTATTTTTTTGTAATTGCTTCGATGTTGGCTATTTCTGGAGGAAATATCGGCACAGATGTCAGGCATAGGGATCTAATTAGTCCTGTAGTTTTTATTTTTGGCTCTTTAGGGTTAATGCATTTATTGGGTTATAAACTGAAAAAAGAATGAGAGTTTCCTTAATTTATCCATTATTGTCTAGAAGGCGCAGCAAGGTCGATGAAAATAAGCAATATTGGCCACCATTGGGAGTAGCTTATATTGCTGCGGTACTAAGAAATAATGGGCATGTGGTTTCGATCCTGGATAGGGATTTAATTCTGCGCAAACATAAATTTGATTTCGCTAAGGCGGATAAATCTACTCTTGATGCTATTCTTGATTTTGAATCTGAAGTAGTTGGTTTTAGTGCAACTACTGCAAATATTTCGGATGTAGAGGCATTTTCCCAGGTAATTAAAAACCGTAATAATAGGATTATTACGGTAATCGGTGGTCCTCACTGTGTAGGGGAACCAATTATTACTCTTGAGATTTGTAAGTCCATAGATATGTTAGTTCGTGGCGAAGGCGAGATGACAATGTTAGATATCGCAAATAGAGTGAGCCCAAAAAATATATTGGGTTTAACATATAGAGAAAAAGATGGTCAAATTATTTCGAACCCTGATAGGCCGCTTATAGAAATGCTTGATGAATTACCTTTGCCTGCTAGAGACCTATTGGAAATGGATTCTTATACGCGTCCCAGCCGTTTTATTAGTAGAAACCTTTCTTTACGCACTACCCATATTTTTACCGCTAGAGGATGTCCTTATAATTGTTATTATTGCGCTGGCCCGTTAATGGGGCGAAGGAAAGTGCGTTACCACTCAGCGCAAAGAGTAGTTGCTGAAATTGAAGAATTAATCAAAAATTATTCTGTGGAGGCAATATATTTTGCTGAAGACATGTTTTTAAGTAATAAAAAACGTGCCCTGGAACTCATTGATCTCTTTATCAGACATGATTTTCCCAAAAAAATTGTTTGGATGGCGCAGGTAAGTACAAATTCGGTAGATAAAGAACTTCTATCTATGATGAAAAAATCCGGGTGCGTGCATGTGGAATACGGTTTTGAATCAGGTTCCCAGCGCATCCTTGAGCTAATGAACAAAAAAACGAACATTGCGCGTAATATAAACGTAGCCGCACTTACAAAAAAAAGTTGTTTACGCTTTCAAGGTAATTTTATTGTTGGATACCCCGGAGAAAATGAAGATGATTTTAATCAGACCATCTCTTTTATAAAAAAGACAAAACCAAATACCGTATCTTTAAATATCTTTATGCCTTTACCCGGGACAGAAATCTATAAGCAGTTAAAAAAAGACGGTAGGCTGGTTTCTAACTGGGATGATATTGGTAATCCTGAAGCGCCATTTATCAACTATGCACAAATGTCAAAGTCTCGCTTTGAAGAGTTGTATTTTAATGCCAAATTGAGAGTTATTTTACCTTTAAACTTAATCAATTTCTTGAAAGATAATATTTGGCACCCTATCCGTTTGCTCTATGTAATTATGACACAATTTAAAAGTGTGGTTACACGCGCAATTTTTGCTTTTAAAGAACTAAAAAGGATTAAAAATATAAATTCAGACAAGACAAATGTTTTGTTTATTGCATACCATCCGGCGTCCTATCCAATCATGGATTCTCAAGGAATGGCCTATTTGAAAGGCATCATGGATATTGGGTTTAATTATTATCTCCTAACTTTTGAAAAAAACGACACCGTAGATGATTCAAAAAAATATATCGAATCCCAAGGGAAGAAATTTTATTGGAATTATTTAATTTATCACCAAAAACCCAGGTTTCTTGCAAAACTATTGGACATTGTCTGTGGGATTTTTAAAACTACCATTTTGATTAAGAAAAATAAAATAAAGATTATACATGCCCGTGGTTTGGTACCTGCTGCAATAGCCTTTATCCCTGCGAAATTATTCAGAAGGAAAATTTTCTTTGATACCCGGGGGTTACTGGCAGATAAATACGTAGGAGGCGGTTTAATTAAAACAAACAGTGTTCTTTATAAAATAATGAAATACTCGGAAAATTTTTTACTTAAGCATGTGGATTATTTTAGCGTCGAGACATTAAGGCACGCAAAGATCATAGAAAGTGAAAATCTAAATTTTTCTAAAAAGATGGATATTATACCTTGTTGTGTAGATACGAAGAAATTCGACTATTCTTTATATCAGGTAAACAATCAATTCAACGGAATAATCAATTTAGTCTATCTTGGGAAATTTGGAACTTGGTATTTAATTGACGAGATGCTGGATTTTTTTAAGGCATTATCCCGCGAATCCGCTGCCGCAAAGTTTACTTTTATTACCCAGGATGATGTTAGCACTATTTATAATCGCTTAAATGGAAAAGGAATTTCTAAAGATAAGCTAATCATTAAAAAAATAGCTAGGGAAAATGTGCCAGCTGCGTTATCTCAAGGCAGTGTTGGGATCTTTTTTATAAATCCTTATGAACGACATAATTCTTTCCCAATAAAATATGGGGAATATCTTGCGAGTGGGCTTCCGGTAATAATTAATTCTGGCATTGGAGATACTGATTTGATTACTAGGAAAGAGAAGATTGGGATTGTGGTCGATGAATTTTCTCCGGAAACTTACACAAAAACAGCCCAGCAGCTCATTGAATTGTTAAAAGAGGGAGACAACTTAAGAGCTAGATGTAAACAAGCAGCGATTAAATATCTTTCCCTGGAGAGCGGGATCGAGAAGTACGCTAAAATATACCAAAAATTACTCGCCAAAGAATGAAAGTATTATTTTTAGTTACTTATCCAACTGAAGGCCCAAGTAATCGATTTAGGGTAGAGCAGTATCTGTCTTTTTTAAAAGAACACGGTATTACTTATTCTTTACGGCCTTTTTGGGAAAGTAAAATATATAAAGTTTTATATGAAGAGGGTCACTATTGGGAGAAAACATTATATTTCTTAAAAGGTTGTTGTAAGAGGTTAAATGATCTCATCCACTTAAGCGGATACGACCTAGTTTTTGTACATAGAGAAGCTTTTCCAGTAGGGGGAGCTTTCTTCGAAAAAATCATTTCTTTAACCAAGCCGATTGTTTATGATTTCGACGACTCAATCTTTCTTCCAAATTCAAGCGGAGCAAATAGGATTGTTGACTTTTTTAAATACCCTTGCAAGGTGCCAAAGATCATAAAATTAAGTACTGCAGTTATTGCAGGCAATAACTATCTCAAAGAATTTGCCTTAAAATATAATAATAACGTGGTTGTTATTCCTACATGTATTGATACGCAGAAATTTACACCTAGGGATAGCAAGCACGATGATAAAATTGTCATTGGCTGGATAGGAACTTATACTACAAGCAAATATCTCAAGACACTTAAAGAAGTGTTTACAAAATTATTAGACAGGTATAAAAATTCAGTTGAGATTAGGATTGTGGGTTCTCAAGGAAAGCTTTTTGATAACGAAAAAATTATTTATAAGCATTGGATTTTAGAAAATGAAATTAAAGATTTACAGGCTTTTGACATTGGCTTAATGCCAATCTGTGATGATGAATGGACGCGTGGCAAATGTTCATTTAAGTTGATACAATATTTGGCTGTAGGTGCAGCAAGTGTGGTTTCTCCGGTTGGGATGAACAAAGAGATAATTGTCGACGGAAAAAACGGATTTTTTGCCGATACTCAGGAAGAATGGTTCCAGAGAATTTCTCAATTAGTCGAGAACAAGAATTTAAGACATGCTTTTTCGCAAGAAGGACGAAAAACTATCGAAAAATATTTTTCCTTGAGAGAAAATTTGCCTAAATTTATTGATATTGTTAAGAATAGCGATGGTAAGCATAAGCTAGGCCTGAGAGAAAAAAGTGCTAAACAGGAACATTGTTTTTACTGTGACTCAACTAATCTTTCGTTATTTGCCTCAGGTGTGCATGACCGTTTCGGCGTAAGTAAAAAAGAGCTTACTATCCTTAAATGCAGTAACTGCGGTTCATTTTTGCAGTCTCCTTTGCCTAAAGAAGAAGACTTAGCAGGATTATACCCTGAAAAATATAGTTTTAAGAAAGAGGGGGCCGGTTTATTTAAAAAAATTTGGGATTCATTTGAATGGGCAATATTTTATTATCCGGTACTAAAGGGTTCGGTTAATTTGATAGTTAAGACTACTGGACTTTCTTCTGGAAAGGCATTTGAACTTGGGTGTGGCAGTGGATTACGTCTAAAGGAATTATCAAAGTTAGGTTTTGTAGTAGAAGGGGCTGATTTTTCACAAGCAGATGTCAAATTTGCCAGAGAATCTTTAGGTTTGAATGTCTGGAAGTCCGATATTGAAAATGCTGGCCTTGCTTTGAATAAATATGATTTGATCATTGGTTTTGCTTTTTTTGAGCATCTTTTGGACCCAGGTAAGATGTTAGAAAAAATAGGGAGAAGTTTAACTAAAAATGGTTGGGTGGTTTTAAGCGTGCCTATTGCTGATAGCTGGTTAGCTAAGTTATTTAAAGAGCGTTGGAGTTGTGTTACTGAAGCCCCAAGGCATATTTCCATTCCTAGCCATAGCGGGATGATGATCCTTTTGGAAAAATCTGGTTTTAAAGATGTGCAATGTAGGGCAGCTTCTTTAATTGAATCCGCTTGCGACGTAGCGCTTACCATTTGGCCTAAGGGGAATTTCTATATGACTGCTAAACAGTCGTCAATAGAGAAAATCATAAATAGATTATTGGTAGGACTACTAACCGCATTAGCGGTCCTGCCTATTTTGATCTTGAAAATTGTTGGGGTAAGGCAAGGATTTGAAATTTTTTTAGCTCACAAGGAAGGTTAGTGATTTCAATATGATAGACGCGCAGTTTATGGATAATACAAAGATTTTAAGCAAACAAGGGATCATTTCATTTGTTGGAAATATAGTGGAAATAATTCTTAAATATCTATATTGCTTCATATTAGCAAAAAGCCTGGGAGCTAAATTAGTTGGCGTGTATTTCTTAGGATTTACAATTTTATCTATTGTCCAGTTAATTGGAAAACTTGAATTACAAGAAGGAGTTTTAAAATTTGTTTCTGCATTTAGGAGTGCTAAAGAAGAGCTTAATTCACAAAAAACGATGTTTTTAGCCTTAAAAATAGTAGGCATCTGCAGTATTTTATTATGCATCATTTTACTTTTTTTAGCGAAGCCCCTTGCAATAGGGATATTTAAAGAACCGCTATTAAAAAATGTGTTAATTATTTTTATGTTTTCGGTCCCGTTTTTTAACCTTACTACAATCGTGCTTTCATATTTTCAGGCACACTTAAGAATGAAATATGTAATACTGATTCGGGCAATCTTTCAGCCACTAATAAACATATTAATTTTTTTCCTTTTTCTTGCTTTAGGGGATAAACTTCAAGGAGCTGCATTTTCCTACCTTTTTTCCCTGGTTTTGGCTTTAATGCTAACCGCGTATATATTAAAAAATAAATTTAGACTAACTAGAATTGAGAAAAATTTTAGTTCGCACGATTACAAATTTGTTTGGTTCTGCTTGCCAATTCTTTTCGCTTCGATACTAAACTTCGCCATGCAATGGATTGATACCCTTATGCTGGGTTACTTCAGGAACGCAAGCGAAGTAGGAGTATATGGCGTTGCTTTAAGAATCGCGGCTTTAGGGCCTATATTCCTTGCTGCTTTTGCCACTGTATTTGCACCAATGATCTCAGGCCTGCATTCCGATAAGAGAATTAACGAACTGGAGCTTCTTTTTAAATTTATCACGAAATGGATACTTACCCTAAGTTTGCCTTTTCTATTATTATTGTTATTTTTCTCGCATGACTTACTTACCTTGTTTGGAAACGAGTTCCTATTGGGCAAAGATGCCTTAGTTATTTTAATTATTGGTCAAATAATAAACGTGATAACCGGCCCCGTTTACTATATGCTAATTATGTCTGGAAGATCCAGGGTCGCTTTATTTAATTCGCTTGTATTCTGTTTTATCGGTATTATTCTGAATTTAACTTTAATTCCTAAATACGGTATTTTAGGGGCGGCTATTGCCAATGCCGTAAGTGTGGCCTTGTCAAATTTAATTATGTTGGTTCAGGTGTACGGGTTTTTAAAGATTCATCCTTACGAATGGAAGTTTATTAAACCGATAAGCGCAGCCCTAGTTTCAATATATATTTTGTTTGTTATTAATAAGATCAGCCTGAAATTTTCAGTTTCCATCCCTGCACTATTTATTTCTATATTATTTATCATTTTTTATGCCTCTTTTTTGTGGAAATTTGGATTCGATAAGAATGAAAGGCGGATTTTTACTCTGGTAAAGGATAAGCTTCTTTCATTAAATTTAATAGGATAAAAATGCCTAATAATAAAGTTATTGTCGTAGCTTTGGATGGTGTCGCGCTTGATTTAGTCCTGAGATGGACAAAGGAAGGGTATTTGCCAAATATTAAAAATTTATTACAAACTGTTTCTTACGGAACAATCAATTCTACGAATCCGCCGATCTCCATACAGGCATGGAGCACTTTTATGACAGGAAGAGGCGCGGGGGAAACCTGTATTTTTGATTATGTGCAAAGAGATTTTCCGGAAGGCAGTTTTAGGTGCCCGTCGAGCAATGATTTAAAAATAGAGACAATTTGGAGTAAATTGAATAAATTAGATAAAAAAACGGGAGTCTTATTTTTTCCTTTGACCTATCCGGTAGAAAAATTAAACGGCTTTATGATAAGTGGTTTGTTAACTCCCAGTTATAATTGCGAGAAGGTGGCTTTCCCCGAAGGAATATTAAAAAAATATAATGTTGATACGGATCTTCTTTCTCGAAGTATAGACATCCCGGCTGTCAAAAACGATTATCGTGATTTTCTGGATATTTCTATGAAACAGCTAAAGGAAAAATCCAGAATTGCTTTAGAAATGTTAAATAGCGAATCTTGGGATTTATTTATGGTACATTTTTTTGAAACAGACGCAATATCCCATACTATGTGGCGTTTCATGGAAAACGAGGGAAGCACAAAAAAAAGAAACAAAAATGATAATTTCAATGAAGCTATTTTAAATGCTTATAAACAATGCGACTCTTTTGTTGGAGAAGTAGTGAATATAGCTAAAAATAATCAAGCAAGTATAATAATACTCTCTGATCACGGTGAAGTGCCAGTTAGAAATACCTTAAATATTAACAATCTGTTAAGAAGAGAAGGGCTATTGAATTATTATAAACTAAATTCTAAAACTATGCTCTCGAGGCTTGCTGAAAAGATAGCTTCTAAATATAAAAATAACAATGCCTTACGTCTAATTCTTTCTTTTGGTTGTAACTCTGTTAATCTGGTATACTGCAAACTTTCTTCTCAAGTGGTAAAAAATTTTATAGATTCGTTTTTTTTAAAGGGCATTAAATTTTTGCCTAGAAGCTTGCAAAGTTTATTTTCCCCGTTTCAGCATACAATGATAGATTGGAAGAAAACTCAAGCCTATAGTATTGGATGCGGCGGAGGGATCTGGATAAACTTAAAAGGCAAATACCCAGATGGTATAGTTGAGGGAAAAGATTATGATAAAATAAGAGAAAGTATAATCTCTCACTTCGAGAGGCTGAAGGATAAAGAAGGTAAACCAATTTTAAAAAAAGTGCATAGAAAAGAGGGGCTTTATAAAGGCAAATACATTGACTGTGCCCCCGATCTGGTAATCGATTTTGAAGGTGTGCATTTTATTTATAATTTTTTTGACAATTCTATAGTTTCGAAGCCAGTTAATTATGTAAGCGGAAATCACTCTCATGAAGGGGTGTTTATTTTAAAAGACCCCCGAATGAATAACTGCAAGAAAATCGAAAAAGCGCTTGATTTAAAAGAGGTGTCCAACATAATATATTATTTAATGGGAGTGGCCGATGTTAAGTAATAGCGCGCTTAAAATTATTTTAAGATAGAAAGGATGGGCTATGAATGAAAATGATAAAGTTCCGGTAGAAATCCCAGGCAGGATTATAAACAAGATAAAGAAAAAAATAGAGAATTCAGAGTTTAAAACAATTGAGGAATATGTTATTTTCGTGCTTCGTAATTCACTTATTGATGATAGCGCTAAGAGCACGCTTAATCCAGATGAAGAGGAACAAGTAAAGGAAACACTTAAAAAATTAGGATATCTATGATGGAAAAACCGAACGTTATAATTCTTACCGTCGATATGGTACGTAATGATATGCTACCTCGTTTTCAGACTTTCCAAAAACTAAAAGAAAAAGGAGTCCTATTCTCTGAAATGGTTACCTATGCGCCATATACCATAGCATCGTTACATGCGATATTTACCGGAATGTATGGAAGGGATACTAATGTCGATGCTTACTTTAAACCGGTAAAATTTGATAAAGAGAATTGTTATACTCTGACGCAATATCTGCATAATTATGGATATTATACGCAGGCCGATGTAATGGCAGAATTAACAGTCCCCCGGCAAGGATTTGATGTTTTTAATGCACATGATGAGAATAAAGATGATCTTTTGGAACGGCATAAAGATATAATCAGTAAGGCTTTTAAGTTAAATAAAAAATTCTTTTTATATTTGCATTATAGTAATA
>Ga0209824_10000859_pt1 | contig 18359 bp, 18 predicted proteins | sample VDWuncwatermetaG_FD_184124 | JGI IMG/M metagenome (GOLD analysis project Ga0209824, IMG submission 184124) | Wastewater microbial communities from Netherlands to study Microbial Dark Matter (Phase II) - VDW unchlorinated drinking water (SPAdes)... ... | reverse complement strand
CACATTAACTATTTTAGGGCAAGGCATAGAAGAGATTAAAAAGACAAAGGATCTGCTTAGGAAAGTTAACATTGGCTCCAAGGATGAGATAGGGATTTTAGCAAGAGATTTCAACGCCATGCTGGATGTATTGTATAAATCTCATCAGGAATTGATGCAGGCACAGCAGGAGTTGATGATTTCAGAAAAACAGGCGGCATCGGCAGAGCTTGCCGTAGGGACAGTTCATCAGATAAACAACCCGCTTTCTATAGCAATAGGCCGGATACAAATGCTGCAGAGGCTCATTAGATATAAAACGCCCATACCCCAGTTTGATTTAGAAAAAGATTTAGCAATAATTGCAGATCAGACTGCGCGCGCCATTAACATTACAAACACACTTTTGCGCTATGCCGTCCCGATCACCCTAAGATTCGAAAAATGTGGCATAAATGAACTTTTGAAAGATACGATAAATTCGATAAAGGTGCTGTTTGAGGCAGAAAAAATAGAAATAACCGAAAATTTAAATCCGGATTTACCTGTTATGCAATATTGCGATATCCAGCAGATGCAAGACGTCTTTATAAATATAATGACGAACGCCCAGCAGGCTATGATTAGCGGAGGGAAACTGGATATCAGCACCGATTACGACGCAAAAAGAGATATGATATTAATCAAATTTGCTGATAATGGGTGCGGCGTCTCTCCGGAGAACCTAAAGAAATTGTTTGAACCGTTTTTTTCAACAAAGACAAATAAAAGCGGCCTAGGCCTGTCAGTAGCTTATAATATAATAAGAGGGCACCGCGGCGCAATAGAAGGAGAGAGCAGGCTTGGCATTGGTTCCACATTCACACTAAAGCTTCCTGCTTTGTAAAAATAAAAATAGGAGATTTTATTATGAACATACTTATCGTGGATGATGAAATAGAGATTTGCAGTATATTCTATGATTTTTTCACACCAAAAGGGCATAATGTGATGAAGGCGACAAGCGGGAAAGAAGCCCTGGAGATACTGAAGAAGCAAAAACCTAACTTGGTTTTTTTGGATATAAGGATGCCTGAAATGGGCGGGATAGAAGTTTTAAAAGAGATTAAAAAAATAGATAACTCTATCGTTGTAATTATGGTTACAGTTGTAAACGACGAGATAATGGCCAAAAAGGCGATAAAATTAGGCGCATATGATTACGTGACAAAACCATTGAGTTTCGATTATCTGGAAAAAGCGGCAATATTGGCGGATTTAGGGCTTAACTAAAGAAGTTTTTGGAGCGATGACTACCCCGGGTAAAAATTTTTACTTGGGGTCTTCTATTTTTTCGAAACATACTTTTAATTTAATATGAAGAAACTATTTATTAGAACGTTCGGATGCAAGATGGACACGTTGTTACAAACCGATTTTACAATTTTTAAGCGAGCTATATAATCCTGATCAACCGCAAGTAGCGTAACGAGTTACGGAAACAGGCGGAAGGGGAACCAAGCGTAAGTGGAAATTACAGTAGGTGGTAGAAAGGGATGAAGCAAGGCATAATCAAGGGATTATCGTTTCTAGACCGATTCTTGACGCTATGGATTTTCTTAGCCATGGCGGTTGGGGTTTGTTCCGGATATTTTTATCCGCAGATAGTAAATTTCTGGAACAAATTTCAAATAGGAACGACAAATATCCCGATTGCTATCGGCCTTATTCTTATGATGTATCCGCCATTGGCAAAGGTCAAATATGAGGAGATGGGAAGCGTCTTTAAAGACGTAAAGATTCTATTGCTATCACTTATTCAGAACTGGATTATCGGTCCGATTCTAATGTTTGTACTTGCTATAATATTCCTAAGAAATTACCCCGAATATATGGTTGGTTTAATAATGATCGGGCTCGCACGCTGCATAGCTATGGTAATTGTGTGGAACGATTTGGCAAAAGGCGATACAGAATATTGCGCAGGTTTGGTTGCGTTTAATTCGTTGTTTCAAGTAATATTTTATTCAGTGTATGCTTGGGTATTTATCACGATTCTTCCGCCATTTTTCGGTCTAAAAGGTGTTCAGGTAAACGTCACGATAGGGCAGATCGCTAATAGCGTCTTTATCTATCTTGGCATCCCGTTTCTCGCGGGCATTATTACTCGTATCACTTTATTAAAATTGAAAAGCAAAAAGTGGTATGAAGAAAAATTTATTCCCAAGATAAGCCCTATAACACTGCTTGCGTTATTATTTACCATATTAGTAATGTTCTCTCTAAAAGGCGAATACATAATCAAGATACCGCTTGACGTCGTGCGGATAGCAATTCCACTGCTGATATATTTTGTTTCAATGTTCTTAGTGTCTTTTTATATGGGCAGGAAATTTAATGCTGGTTATGCAAAAACCGCAACATTATCATTCACAGCCGCAAGTAATAATTTTGAGCTTGCTATAGCGGTTGCCGTGGCAGTTTTTGGAATTAATTCAGGGGCTGCATTTGCCGCGGTAATAGGACCGTTGGTTGAGGTGCCTGTATTAATCAGTTTAGTTAATGTCGCCCTCTATTTTAAAGAGAGGCATTTTGCATAAGACAAAATGGAAGAAATTTCTTGTGTCAGTGAAGAACAGGAGCGACTTAAAGAATTTGTTGAGATGATATCTTAGGCTGATAGACGATGTCTGGAAGAATTAAGGGGCGGGAAGGTTAAAAGAAAAATTTCCCGATTGAGCAGGAATTATAATCTAACGCAAGCCGCGCATTTGTTAAAAGTCCATCGTCAGACGTTATACTACTGGATTAAGAAGGGTTGGTTTAAGCCGAAGCGCGATAGCCGCAATTATCCCGTTTGCACAGTTTTAGACACATAATTTAAAAGTCATAACTCATTACTGTTTAATACCAATATCCGACCTTGCCCTCCAAAAATAAGTTGACAAAAGGCAACTATGTTTGTATAATAGTTGCGAAATATATAAACTATGAAACTTGTAGTAAAAGAGGTGTATAAAATGGATACAACTATGGAAGAGCGAATGTTTCAAATGCATGCAGAGGTTTGTAAAAGTATGGCCAACCCAACGCGCTTGAAGATTATAAATCTATTGGGTGAAGGAGAAAAAAGCGTTGAAGAATTAAGAAAAAGACTCAAATTACCAAAAGCGAATCTTTCTCAACATTTGAGTATACTACGACAGCGCAGGATTGTTGCCGCAAGAAGAGAGGGCCTTAACGTTTACTATAAATGCGCAAACCCAAAAATGCTCAAAGCATGCGCGATCCTACGAGAAGTATTGATGGAGCAGCTTGCAGACAGCGGCCGTTTAGGTAAATGGATAGATAAGGGGGAGAAATGAAGCTCGAACGTTTAACACAAAGCGTTTTAGGCCATCCTAAGCTTATTATTGGGCTTGTGGTTGCCATAAGCCTTTTTTTCTTAGCACAGTTTCCAAAAATTAAGATCGACACCGATCCTAAACATATGCTCCCTGCGGATTCGCCTGTCCGCCAGTATAATGATAAGGTAGAAAAAGACTTTGTACTTCATCCCGATGTTATCGTATTAGGAATAGTCAATACGGATGGAATTTTTAACCCGCAGACGCTTACCTATATTAAGGATCTGACGAATGCCGTTCGACAGATCCCCGGCGTAATTGTGCGGGATGTGGATAGTCTAACTACCGTAGAAAATGTATTCTCTAATAAGGGTGAACTCGTTGTCAGGCCTGCTTTGGGCGATATTCCGCAGACTGAAGAAGGGCTATCAGCCTTACGCAAAAGCATTTTAGATAATTCACTCTTTGCGGGCCGCTTTATTTCTTCGGATGGGAAAGCCGTAGCGATCTTCATCCCTATAGAGCCGACCGCCAATGGTAAGGAAATCGCAGACAAGATTCGTACGATGCTGCCAAAAAATCCAGGTCAAAACCATTTTTATCTCGCGGGAGATCCGGTTGCCCGCGATACATTCGGAACAGAGATGTTTCGCCAGATGGCCCTTTTTTCTCCTATAGCAGGTTTTGTGATGTGCATCGCGCTATGGTTTATGTTTCGCAATGTTACCGTGATTGTCGCTAACATGGCTGTTGCAATGATCAGCATCATCTGGAGTGTGGGAGGGATGATAGGCTTAGGGCTTCCCGTTCATATTATGAGTTCTATGAGTCCGATCTTTTTAATGGCTATTGCAACCGATGCAGTTCATATTTTTAATGAGTTTGCCTTCCGACTAGGTGAGGGGCACGATAAACGTAAGGCCATTCTGGAAACAATGAAAGTTGTTGGTTCTCCAGTTTTTTATTCAGATGTCACCACAGCCGTGGGTTTTGCCGCGCTTGCGACAGTTACAATAGTTCCGGTCAAGATTTTTGGACTCGTTGTTGCGTTCGGGACACTGGTTATCCTTCTCATGAGTTATACCTTTGTTCCAGCTCTACTTATGCTTATTCCCGAAAAGCATATTTTAAAGCTCGCATCGCACGGAAAAGGGGAAAAACTTCCCCCTTCGCTTTTACGTTTGGGCCGTTTTTGTGTAGAAAAGGCAAAGCCTATTATACTTGTGGGCATAGTGCTGTTTATAGTGGCGATGGCAGGCCTCGCGCGCATTCATGTTAATAATAACATGGTACATTGGTTTAAGTTCAATAGTGAAGTCAGGTCCGCAGACCGTGTCATGAATAAATATCTTGGTGGAACTTCCACAGCCTATTTGATTGTTCAGGCCAAAGATGATGGGGCTATAGGAGATCCCGTGTTTTTACGTCAAATCGAAGGCCTTCAGCGCGAATTGGAAAAAGATCCTCTTGTCGGGAAGACGTTTTCTCTGGCAGACTATATTAAACGCGCAAATCTGGTAATGCATGATGATGCGCCCATATTTAATCGCATACCCGATTCTAAGCAAGAAGTAGGGCAATACCTATTTCTTTTACAATCAGCGGCGAAGCCCAGGCACCTCGATAACGTTGTCGATTTTTCGCTTAAAACCGCCAATATAATCATTCAGTTGAAGAGCTGGGACGCTGATACGATGAAGTCAGTAATTAGCCGGGCAAATAGTTTCTTCGCTTCGCATCCGTTGCCGGAAGGAGCGAATTTCAAACCAGCCGGGATCGCGTATTTTAATATGGTATGGAATCATGAGGTGCTTTGGGGGATGGTTAACAGTTTCCTTTGGGGGCTTGTTCTGGTATTAATACTTCTTCTCTTTCAGACCCGCTCGTTTCTCTGGGGGGCTTTGAGTTTTCTGCCGCTTCTTTTCACAATAGCATTGATTTATGGCGTAGTGGGATTAATCGGAAAAGACTTTGATATGCCGATCGCTGTTTTATCGACGCTTTCCTTAGGGATGGCTATCGATTTTGCCATCCATTTCGTCGGCAGGTTTCATCAGCGATATAAGGAAGACCCTCGCTTGAAAGAGGCGCTTATTTGGACGGTAGCCAGACCCGGCAAAGGGATTTTTCTTAATGCCATTCTTTTTGCCTTAGGGTTTGCAGTAATGGCTTTTGCAACTCTAACCCCATATATTACCGTGGGAGTTTTTATGGCGGCAATTATGGTTCTTTCATCGGTAATGAGCGTTATTTATCTACCGGCCCTTATTCAATTAGGACGTCGAAAACTAATCACACCCCGCGCTTAAAGGAATTGCGCGGGTGTTCCACTTCTGTGGAAGGAAGGTGGCGTATGAAAAAAATACTCTCTGTTTCGATTATTGTTTTTATATTATTTGTGAGCGGATTTTTGGCTAAAAATGTTTATGCTGAAGACACACAAAGCGGTAAGGCCGCTATGAGTGAAATGCTTTTAGCTTATTACTATCCTCAGACAGATGCCAAAAGCGAGATATCTATGCGCATCGTGAATCGTCAAGGCCAAGTCCGTGAACGGCGTCTAACTATGCTTCGCCTTAACCAGACACCCGGTGGCGATCAGTTTTATTACATCTATTTTCACGAACCTGCTGATGTTAAAGGAATGAGTTTTTTAGTCTTAAAACATGTTGGTCGAGATGACGATCGTTGGCTTTATCTACCGGCGATTGATTTGGTCAAGCGCATTGCTACAAGTGACAAGCGTACGAGCTTTGCTGGATCAGACTTTACTTACGAGGATGTTTCCGGCCGCGCACTTGATGACGACGCTCATGAGCTGATAGGTGAAGAAAATCTTGGTACGCATCCTTGCCTTGTAGTTAGAAGCACGCCGAAACGTCCGGGCGAGGCAGAATTTAGTTATCGGAAATTCTGGATTGATAAAACAACGCATCTTTCGCTTAAAGTAGAGCATTATGATCTTAAAGGAAAGCTTTACAAGGTTTATGAGACTCAAGAGATTCAGACTATTCAGGGTACTCCGACGATCACAAAGGCGGTGATGAGGGATATTGAGAACGAACGATATACTGAGATTACAATGAAAAATGTCTCCTATAATGCGGGGCTTACTTCCGATATCTTCCAAGAGAGGCTGTTGCGCAGGGCTCCCAGACAATGGATTGGAGAATAATTTGTTGGGTAAGGTTTGCAGTCTTATTCTGATAGCTTTCATTTTGACTATTTCTAGCAATGAAGTTTTATTTGCCGAACCCGCATCTATTCACGGATTCGTAGAGGCTGCTTATGGCCCCAAATTTTCAGGAGATAAACTGACGCAAAAGAACGACTACAATTTTTTAGAAGAGCGCCTTCAGCTTAAAGTAGATTATCGCCCACAGAAACCTGCATGGCTTGCGTCGTGGAATCCAGAGGTTTTTTTCAAAGGAGATCTCCTGTCGGACGAATATAAAGAAACAGTGCGGTATCAGGTCCGTGAGGCCTATGGGCTTGGTAGCCCTCTCTCATGGATGGATGTTAAATTAGGAAGACAGATTCTTACTTGGGGAACAGGAGATTATCTTTTTATCAACGACGTATTCCCAAAGGACTACGAGTCATTCTTTATCGGCAGGGATGATGAATACCTTAAAGCTCCGTCAGACGCTGGAAAGTTCTCAATCTATAACCATCTGGTTTCAATGGATGCGGTAGTTATTCCTTCTTTTACGCCCGACGTCTCGTTTAGGGGAGACCGTTTGAGTTTTTATGATAATTTCCTTGGCCGGATTGCAGGCAAAGAATCTGACCGGATATTCACAGAACCTGCGGTTCAGTTTAAGAATACAGAAATAGCCACTCGTCTATATCGCAATTTGGGAGAGTATGAAACAGCTATTTACGCATTCAAGGGATTTTTTAATCAGCCGGTGGGTATTAAGAATGAGAGCACAAAAGAGGTCTTTTATCCGAAACTTGCAGTTTTCGGTGCGAGCATTCGTGGGCCTGCGCCGTCTGTCGGAGGGATCGCTTCCGGTGAAATAGGTTACTATGATTCCTTGCAAGATCGTAGCGGCGACAACCGGCTTATTGAGAATTCAGGGATGAAGTATCTTCTTGGTTATGAACGGGATTTCCAAAAAGATTTGCGCATCGGTATGCAGTATTTTGTGGAACAGATGTTGAATTTTGATGAATTCAAAGTAAATAGCCAGCCCGGAGATATTCCCCGGGATGAATTTCGGCAACTTTTAACTTTTCGTATCACAAAGTTCTTCTGGCTTCAAACTTTAGAGGCGTCACTTTTTACTTTTTATAGCCCTACGAATAGCGACGCATACATACGGCCGCGCCTTGCGTGGCAGGCAAATGATCGCTGGAAATTGACAGTGGGGGCAAATATCTTTTTTGGCAAACATGACTGGACTGAATTTGGCCAGTTAGAAGGTAATGATAACTTTTACATAAGGCTTAGATATAGTTTTTAAGAGGAGGGCACTATCAATGACATTAGAAAGAAGCTTAAGAGGTGTTGCAGGATTTTTTATCCTCGTCAGTCTTATATTAGCCTATTTGGTAACTCAAAAATGGCTTCTGTTTACAGGTTTTGTCGGTCTTAGCCTCTTTCAATCTGCATTTACAAATTGGTGCCCGATGATGTGGATACTAAGAAAGCTTGGAGTGAAATGAATCAGAAAAGAAATAATCGCATGATACCAATACTTGCAAATAAATATTATCGGAAACCGTCACTTTTTGACCCGGTAAATTTATGGAAAAAAGCGGCTTGATATTTTTATTTGAGGAGTGTAAGTATGAAAATTAGAGAGAGCGGAATGCCGGAACGGGATATGTGGGAGAAATTTTTCAATCCCAACAAGATCCTGGCTATACTTGGCATAGATAGTCAAATAAATGATGTAGCTGAATTTGGGTGCGGTTATAGCACGTTTACTATTCCTGCGGCCAAAATCATTAAGGGTAGGATTTACGCGCTTGATATCGAACCGGAAATGATTCGCTTAACGGATGAGGAAGCTAAAAAACAGGAATTGAACAATATTAAGACCATCCAATGTGATTTTATGACTAAAGGCTCTGGGTTATCGGATGAAAGCGTTGATTATGTCATGCTTTTCAATATTCTTCATCTTGAGAAACCAACAGTTTTGCTCGGTGAGGCGGCAAGAATACTTAAAAAAGGCGGTAAACTCGGAATCATTCATTGGAATTATGATTCCGGTACGCCCCGCGGGCCTTCAATGGCTATCAGGCCGAAACCAGAGCAATGCATTCAATGGGCTGAAAGTGTTGGATTCCGCGAACCGATTCGCTACGATCTTAAACCATATCATTATGGGATTGTTCTAAAAAGACCGGACAAAACTGACAATTATTTTGACACTACTAAAACCAGAAAATCATTGATATATTGGTACAACTAGTATATAATTACTTTTAATATGTTTTTTAAACGAGAGGGTAATGTGAAAGAGCGTTTGAATCAACTATTTGCAGCGATTGACCGTAAAGATGCCGATGGTTTTGTCTCGTTTCTTACCAAAGATGCCTGTTTTCGTTTTGCTAACGCGCCTGTTATTCGCAATAAAGAAGATATCCGTAATGCGGTTTCCCAGTTTTTCTCCAATATAAAGGGTTTGCGCCACCATATTCATGGTGTTTGGGAGCAAAATAATATTATGATTTGCGAAGGGGAAGTAACTTATATACGTCTCAATGGAAGCGATTTAACTTTACCTTTTGTAGATATTATCCGGATGGAAGGTGATTTGATCGCAGATTACAGGATTTATATGGATATTTCTCCGTTGGGCAGTTAAAAAAATATGAATAGTGATATTTTATGCGATGACTTGCCTACAAAATTCCAGCCAAATTTAGGTAAAATTTTAGTAACAGGCGCTTCTGGTTATATCGGCGGGCGATTAGTGCCTGAGTTATTGGCCAGAGGGTATAAAGTCCGAGTTATGGTAAGAGGGCAAGCCCAGGCATACAGCGCGCTTTGGCCTGATGTCGAAGTAATAGTGGCTGATGCGTTAAAATTAGAATCTCTAAGAGTTGCGTTTCATGATATTGGTACCGCTTATTATTTAATCCACTCTCTGCGCCTGGGGCCGAGAGAATTTGCTTCCGCGGATATGCAGGCAGCAAAAAATTTCAGGCAGGCTGCCGAAGAAATGAAAGTCAAACGGATTATCTATCTTGGCGGGCTGGGTGATATTAGAGGTTCGCTGTCGTTTCACCTGCAGAGCCGCGCGGAAGTAGCAGGGGAACTTAAAAAAGGCAGAGTCCCGGTCACTATCCTTCGCGCAGCGGTAATCGTCGGATCCGGAAGCGCTTCCTATGAGATTATTCAACATCTGGTAAGAAAGCTTCGGGTCATCCTGATTCCGTTTTGGGCAAAGAATAAATGTCAACCTATAGCTATACGCGATGTGATTAAGTATCTTGTCGGCGTTCTGGAGGCCCCGCAAACCAGCGGCAAATCGTTTGATATCGGCGGTAAAGATATTTTAACTTATGAAAAGATGCTTAAGGTATTGGGAGAAGTCCTGCAAAAGAAAATAATTTTCATACCGGTTCCTTTTTCAAACATACGGTTTTATGCTTATGCCGCAAGTTTTCTTACTCCGGTCCCCGCATCAATAACCGGATGCTTGATGGAAGGGCTGAAGAATGAAGTTGTCTGTAAGGACGAAAGTATTAAAGATATCCTGCCGTTCGAGCCATTGTCTTATAAAGAGGCTATAATAAGAGCTATGTCCCGGGAGGAACAAGACAAAGTGCATACCAGATGGTCTGATGCTTATCCTCCCGCTCATGAGTTGGCCTTAAAGCTTTGCGAGCTCAAAAAAAATCCGGTTTATGTAGCTTGTTATTCAATTATTACCGAAAAGACAGCCTGCTCACTTTTTAATTCAATCTGCAGAATTGGAGGCAGGGAGGGATGGTTTCATAGTAACTGGTTGTGGCGGTTAAGAGGCGACATAGACCGGATTTTGCTCGGGGTAGGAACGGCTAGGGGAAGAAAAAATCAATCCAGTTTGAAAATAAATGATGTGGTAGATTTTTGGCGAATCGAAGATTTGCAGGTTAATAAAAAACTTCTTTTACGCTCCGAAATGAAATTACCGGGCAAGGCATGGTTGGAGTTTAGTGTCGCCCAGCAAGGCAATAAAAGAAAATTAAATATAACCGCTTATTATGACACCCATAGCTTTTTCGGTAAAATATACTGGTATCTATGTTTGCCTTTTCACCGTTTTATTTTTCACAATCTTATAAAGGAGATTGAGAAGAGAAGCGCCAGCGAGCATTTAATGCTGGCGTAGCGAAGGGATATATGGCATAATATGGCGATGGCCGGGTTATGCCATAGGAGTATGTAAAATAAAATATGCAGTGGTTTATATCCCATAAAACAATTAGATCGCCTTTTTTAAAAACGCTCGAAGAAGATTGCAATGAGAAGATAAGCCATTGCTATCAATGCGGGAAATGCTCTGCAGGGTGCCCTATTTCCTTCAAGATGGATTATCTGCCCAATCAAATCATCAGGATGATTCAGCTTGGCATGGAGGAACAGGTTTTGTCCAGCAAGACCATTTGGCTCTGCGCATCCTGCCTTATATGCACATCCAGGTGCCCGCGCGAAATCGATATTGCTGAAATTATGGATTATCTTAGGAGGAGCGCCTATAAAAAACAGGTGATGCCTCTGGAAGAAACCGAGGTGCCTCTTTTTAATAAGATATTTTTAAAAAATATTGAAATGTTCGGAAGGCTTTTTGAGTTAGGCCTTATCGGCATGTTCAACCTGTTAAGCGGCGAATTTTTTAAAGATATGTCTTTGGCGCCGAAGATGTTTATTAAACGCAAGATCGGCATTTTTCCGCGCAGGATCAGGAATTTAAAGGAGATAAAAGCTATTTTCAGAAAATCAGGACAATTAGGCAGGACAAAAAGAGACAGATTATTGCAGCCCAAGCTTATATTTTTAAATTTATCAAGAAAATTTATCGGGAAAATAGAGAAACTAAAATGACCTTTCGATTTTACTCATGAAATACGCTTATTACCCGGGATGTTCCCTGCATTCAACCGCCAAAGAATATGACCTTTCAACAAAAGAAGTAGCCAGGGCGCTAGGCATAGAGCTTATAGAGATCCCTGACTGGGTTTGCTGCGGAGCCACGCCTGCCCATATAACCATGCATCTTTTATCATTGGCGCTTCCGGTCAAGAATCTTATTAAAGCCAAGACAATGGGTTCTTATGAAGTGGTTACCTGCTGCGCGGCATGTTTTAGCCGCCTGAAAATTGCCAATCGCTTTATGCAAAATGACGACGAGCATCGCGAAAAGGTTGAAAAAATAGTAGGTGAGCCCTACAAAGGCGATGTGAAAGTTAGGCATTTCCTGGATGTTCTGGTAAATGTCTTCGGGTTAAAGAACCTGAAGGAGCGCCTTGCAAGGCAGCTAAGCGGCTTAAAGGTTGCCTGTTATTATGGTTGCCTCTTGACCAGGCCGCATGAAGTTACCGAGCTTGATGACCTGGAGGATCCGCATTTAATAGATGACCTTATGGGGACAATAGGCATAGAACCGGTTCAATGGCCGTATAAGACAGAATGCTGCGGCGCAAGTTTTTCTCTGACTAAGACAGATATAGTGCTAAAGCTCTCCGGGGATATATTGCAGATGGCCTCTGACGCAGGGGCCGAGGCAATTGTCGTCGCGTGCCCGATGTGCCAGTCAAACCTGGACATCAGGCAGGGTATGATCAATAAAAAATATAAAAAAGATTTTAATATGCCTATATTTTATTTTACGCAGTTAACAGGCCTGGCGTTGGGCATTGAACCAAAGAAACTGGGTTTCGAGAAACATATTGTCAATCCTATGCCGTTATTAAAAAAAATAGTTTAATCGCGTCTTTGCGAGGCTGATGAAGTCAGCCGAAGCAATCTCCTTGCCAAAATCGGAGATTGCTTCGTCGCTTCGCTCCTCGCAATGACGTGCGGAGTAATACATGAGGATCGGGGTTTTTGTCTGTCATTGCGGCACAAATATTTCGGCAACCGTAGATGTGGAAAAGGTGGCAGCTATTGCATCATGCCTGCCAATGGTAAAATTTGCCACTACCTATAAATATATGTGTTCTTTCCCGGGCCAGGAAATAATCAAGGCATCAATTAAAGAAAAATCTTTAGACAGGATTGTGGTTTGCGCCTGCAGCCCGAACATGCATGAAAAGACATTCAGAAAATGCTTAGAGGACATAGGGATAAATCCATACCTGATAGAGATGGCCAATATACGCGAGCATTGTTCATGGGTGCACAAGGATAAAGAAGAGGCGACTGAAAAAGCTATCGGTATTGTTAAATTGGCAGTGGCCAAAGTTTCCAGGGATAAGCCCTTAGAAAAAACTTACGTCCCGATAGAAAAAAAAGTTTTGATTATCGGAGGCGGCATCGCAGGCATACAGTCAGCCATAGATATCGCTTTTGCGAAATTTCCGGTGGTAATTGTAGAGAGGGAGCCATCTATCGGCGGAATGATGGCACGTTTTGATAAGACATTCCCCACATTAGATTGCGCCGCCTGCATCTTAACCCCCAAAATGGTGGAAGCCTCTCAAAATAAATATATAACCATAAATACCTGCTCTGAAATAGAAAATGTGAGCGGCCACGTAGGTAATTTCACCGTAAGGATAAGGAAAAAAGCCCGCTTTGTTGATTTAAAAAAATGCACAGGCTGCGGCGCCTGTTGGAACAAATGCCCGGTAAAGGTGCCTTCAGAGTTTGACCTGGGGTTATGCCAAAGAACCGCTATTTACACCCCATTCCCCCAGGCTGTCCCCAACGTACCGGTCATCGACCGCGAAAACTGCCTGTATTTTAAATCAAAAAAGTGCGGCCTCTGCCAAAAGGTTTGTCCTTTTGGCGCGGTGAACTACGAAATGCAGGATGAAATTATAGAAGAAAAATTCGGGGCGATTATTGTCGCTACCGGTTTCACTCAATTTGATCATTCTGTGTACGGTGAATACGGCCATGGAAAATATAAAGATGTAATCACGGGCTTGCATTTTGAACGTATGGCGAATTCTTCCGGCCCCACCGGCGGCAAGATTATCAGGCCGTCGGACGGTAAGGTTGCGCAGGATGTAGTTTTTATCCAGTGCGTGGGCTCGCGAGATGAACAAAAGGGCGTATCCTATTGTTCGAGGGTGTGTTGTATGCATACGGCAAAACACGCGCTCCTTTTAAAAGAGCATAATAAGGATGCGCAGGCTTATGTATTCTACATTGATATAAGGGCGGCTGGAAAAAATTACGAAGAGTTTGTGAAAAGGGTTCAGGATGAATATGGCGCGGCCTATTTAAGAGGAAGGGTTTCCAGGGTTTTTGAAAAAGGGGGAAAACTTATTGTAAGAGGCGCTGATACCTTAAGCGGCGCGCAAATTGAAATAAATGCGGATTTGGTGGTTTTGGCCGCTGGTTTAATTGCCCGGCCGGATGCCGCAAAACTCGCGCAGATGCTGCATATCCCCTATGATAAAAATAATATGTTTACTGAAGCGCATCCGAAACTGGCGCCGGTAGAAACCATAACGCGCGGCATATTTTTAACTGGCGCGTGTCAATCGCCAAAAGACATACCGGACACCGTGGCGACCGCGTCAGCCGCTTCAGCTAAGGCATTGGGGCTTTTGATCCAGGATAAATTAGAGAGAGAGCCGTTAATTGCCAGGGTGGATAAAAACCTGTGTTCCGGGTGCAAGGCCTGCTTTGAAGTATGCCAATTTAATGCCATAGAAATGAAAGAAATAGAAGATAAGGCCTTTAAAAGAAAAAGGGTTGTGGCGGAAGTTATCGGAGGAGTCTGCACAGGATGCGGTAATTGTACGGCGGCATGCCGAATGTCAGCGATAGATTTGGAAGGGTTTTCCAACAGGCAGATAATGGAAGAGATAGAGGTATTATGAAAGATTGGGAACCTAAAATAGTGGGTTTTTTATGCAATTGGTGCAGCTACGCCGGAGCGGATTTAGCCGGGACATTGCGTATTGAGTACCCTCCAAATATAAAAATTATCAGAGTTCCATGTTCAGGAAGGGTAAATCCGCTTTTCGTTTTAAAGTGCCTTATGGATGGCGCGGACGGTGTATTGATATCGGGTTGCCATATCGGTGATTGTCATTATTCGGAGGGTAACTTTTACGCGCGCAGGCGGTTTGCCATACTAAAAAGGTTTTTTGAATATTTAGGGATTGACCCCAGAAGGTTTCAAATGTCATGGGTTTCCGCCTCCGAAGGCGATAAATGGGCAAAATTAATAAAAGTGCTTGTTGAAGAGATTAAACAGGCGGGGCCGAACAAATTAGGCGGCAGGAAAGATGGCTGAAGATCTAAAGAATAAAGCAAGGGAATTATTAAGGGCCAGGCAGGTAGATCTGGTTATCGGATATAAGAGGGCCTCCGACGGCATAGCCGCAGCGCCGTGTTTTATAGATATTGAAGGGGATGCCGATAAATTAATCTGGGATGCCTATTGCGTATATAACCTTTCTGTTTATTTAAAGGATTTTCGGGGTAAAAAAATAGGAATAATTGCCAAGGCATGCGATGTGAAATCGATAATAGTGCTGCTTCAGGAAAATCAATTAAAACGGGAAGATCTATTTATCATTGGCGTTGAGTGCCCGGGAGTTATCGATGAAAAGAGGTTGTGTTTTAGCGACAGGCAATATCAGGAGGTAGACCGCGCGATAAAATGCAGGCCCTGCGCCTCCGCCGTACCCCTTCTTTACGATTGGTTGTTAAAAGAAAAAGAAAAAATGGGAAAGGTATCGGAGGATCATGACAAGTATGATTCTGTACGCAAGCTGGAAGCGAAGTCTTTGGCCGAGCGGTTGAAATTCTGGGAGGGGGAGTTTTCAAGATGCATCCGTTGTTATGCCTGCAGGCAGGTATGCCCTATGTGTTATTGCCCTAAATGCGTGGCCGATCAGGCTATGCCTGCCTGGTTCCCGAAGGCGACGGGCGACAAGGGTAATTTTTCCTGGAATGTAACGCGCGCAATTCATCTGGCGGGCAGGTGTATAGATTGCGGCGAATGCGAGAGGGCTTGTCCGGTAGGTATCCCTTTGAGGGACATAAATAAAAAGATTGAAAAGGATGTTAAGGAACTGTTTAATTATGAGGCGGGTTTAAACGCGGAGCGCAAACCTTTATTGAGTTGTTTTGATAAAACTGACCCCGCGGATTTTATCAGGTAATAGGTAGAAATTGCATGGAAAATATCATCAGCAAAAAAGATTTGGTTGACAGGATAGAAGGGCTTCTAAAAGATTTTGAGATTATCGGGCCGCGGGAATTACCAAACAAAGGCATATTCTATCAGCCGATAGTAAACGCGGGTGATTTGTATTTAGGCGATAGTTTTACCGTAGAGCCGGTAAAGAAGTATTTTCTAAGCCCTTCAGAATATTTATTTAAAGAAAACCTCGAGCAGGGCGCCAAGCCTGTGGAAGAACTGCCTTTACCCGGGGCCGGAAGAATAATTATCGGTGTTCGTCCTTGCGAGGCAAGGGGCCTGGTTTTACTGGATAAAATATTCGACGCTGAATATAAGGATGATTTTTATACCAGTAACCGGAAGAGGTCAGTTATTGTTGGCCTAAGCTGTTTAATGCCCGATAAAACCTGTTTCTGTACCTCAATGGGCGGCTCACCCGCAGAGAATCGCGGCATGGACGCTATTCTCTTTTCAGCAGGTGACGGCTTCATTGTGGAAATAATTACCGATAAAGGAAAAGATATTTTTGGCGCCTTAGGAAGCGACATTGGCAAAGAAGAGAAAAAGGCTTGGGAGTTGGATAAGGAAAAGAGAAAGGGCGCGCTTGAAAAAAGGATCACGGCTCCCGAGAGCCTGGATGGCACATTTGAAAGCGTTTATTGGCAAAAGGCCTCTCTTGCCTGCCTAAGTTGCGGTATCTGTACTTACCTTTGCCCGGTCTGTCATTGTTTTGATTTAGTGGATGAAGAGCGAAAGAAGCTGAAGTGTTACGATGGGTGCGCATTTGTTGATTTTACCCTTCATGCTTCAGGAGAGAATCCCAGGCCGACAAAAAAAGAACGTTATCGCCAAAGGGTCTTTCATAAATTTGAGTATTTTAAGAAGAATTTCGGCGAAAATTTATGCGTGGGGTGCGGGAGGTGCATTAGGCATTGCCCGGTGAAGATCGATATAGCTGATATTGTCGACAAGGCGCCTTTAACTCAATGAACTCAACAAACTCAAACATTTATTTGCCGTATTTAACCGAGATTGTTGATATCAGGCAGGAAACGTCTGATATCAAGACCGTCAGGCTGAAATTCAAAGACGCGGCAGCTGGAAAATCTTTTGATTATAAACCGGGGCAATTTGTGGAGCTTTCCGTGTTTGGCGAAGGAGAGGCGCCATTTTGCATATCCAATTCCCCCACGCGCAAATCCGGCATAGAGTGCAGCATAAAAAGAATGGGCAAGGTTACTCAGGCCATACATGAGCTGGATATAGGCGATACCGTGGGGATTAGGGGCCCGTACGGCAACGGGTTTTCCGTCGAAGGCCTAAAAAACAAAAATATTTTGTTTGTGGCCGGAGGAATTGGGCTGGCCCCATTGAGGTCATTAATAAATTACTGCCTGGACAATCGCGATAAATTTAAAACCATTACCATTGTAAACGGGGCCAGGACCTCAAAGGACCTTGTGTATAAGGATGAGTATGAAATTTGGAAAAAGGCAAAGGATACGCATCTGCATTTAACCGTTGATTGCCAGGAGGAAAATTGGGCCTGCATGGTTGGTGTGGTGCCAAGGATTTTAGAGCAGTTGACGCCAACCTGTAAAGACAGCGTTGCGATAGTCTGCGGCCCGCCGGTAATGATCAGGTTCACTATACCTGTTCTCTTAAAGATCGGTTTTTGCCCCGAGGAGATAATTACCACGTTAGAGATGAAGATGAAATGCGGCCTTGGCAAGTGCGGAAGATGTAATATCGGCCATGTTTATATATGCAAGGATGGGCCGGTATTTACAAATAAACAATTAGATGAGCTTAAATATGAATTTTAAGATTTGGTTGAAGGCCATGCGCGTTCCCTTTTTAACCGCGACCATAATCCCCGTCGCTTTAGGTTTTGTGGTCGCCTTGTATGATACAGGAAAATTTATGTGGATTAAATTTTTGCTTGCAATGTTGGGGGCGATACTCATACACATAGGCACAAATTTGGCCAATGATTATTTTGATCATCTCTCAGGTTGTGATAAGGCAAATCTTAACCCCACGCCTTTTAGCGGCGGCAGCAGGGTGATTCAGGACGGGCTGATTGCTCCGAAAGCGATACTATTTGTTTCTTTGGCTGCGTTTATTCTAGGAGGGGCGATAGGCCTTTATCTTAATTATTTATGCGGGAGAAATGTAATTTTAATTTTAGGAATAACAGGAGTTTTTCTGGGATTTTTTTACACTGCCAAGCCGTTTCGGATAGGATACGGCAGCTTCGGAGAACTAGCCGTAGGAGTTGGTTTCGGCCCGTTGATGGTTATGGGCGCGTATTATGTCCAGGCGCAACATTTGCCATTTAAGGTATTTTTAATATCAATTCCGATAGGGTTATTGATCGCCCTGGTTTTATTTATCAATGAATTTCCGGATTATCAGGCTGACAAATCAGCGGGAAAAAGGACGATCGTGGTCCTCCTGGGCAAGAAGAACGCCGTAATCTTGTATCATTTCTTGCTGGCCCTGACATATCTAAGCATAATACTTTTAATAGCGTTTAAGCATGTGCCGAGGCCAGGGCTTCTGACTATCTTGAGCGCCCCCCTGGTATTAAAGGCGTTTTTGACTTCAAGGAATAATTTTGATAAGATATATGAATTGTTGCCGGCAAACGCGGCTACCATAGGCCTGCATTCTTTGGTAGGCATATTGCTTATTGCGGGTTTTATTTTAGGTAAAATTTTTTAACGGAGTAAAACAAATA
>Ga0209824_10000855_pt1 | contig 18399 bp, 14 predicted proteins | sample VDWuncwatermetaG_FD_184124 | JGI IMG/M metagenome (GOLD analysis project Ga0209824, IMG submission 184124) | Wastewater microbial communities from Netherlands to study Microbial Dark Matter (Phase II) - VDW unchlorinated drinking water (SPAdes)... ... | reverse complement strand
CTGTCGCTCCACTCGCGCTGTTGCCTGACACTGCTCCCGTCACGGTTGCGCGTGCCGAAGTGGCGCAAATTGTGCCCGTAAAAAATCCTCCTGTCGTGCCGCATCGCCCGCGTGTGGTTAAGCCGCGCCCAGCAAAGTCGCTACCTGTTCAAGCTGCCGCGACGGCGATTAAGCCGCATGTTTCTTTGCAGCAATTAGACGACGCTCATGCAAATGCGAACGCGACTAATTTGACTTTGGCAATGTCGCGTGAGCTGAGCACAGGCTTGCATATTTCCAAGTTTGAAGCAGGCACGGTGAATGCTGATGTGTTGCAAGAAGAGCTGATTGCTAAAAATAAAACGCTGCATGAATTGACGCTGCAAATCGCGGAGATGCAAGCCTTAATTGCCAGCTTGCAAGTGCAAGGTGCGAGTGCGGTGAGCGCGGCGAGCGCGCCCATCACGGTAAGTGCGTTAGATGAGATGCCTGCGGCGTTATTGCCGGCGGCGACCGCAGCAGCGATGAGTGCGGTGGTGCGCGCACCAGTTATAAAAACTGCGCCTGCATCAAGCGCGTCGAGTAAATCATTTGCGTCCGTTTTATGGGTATTGCTGGGCGTATTGGGAGCGGGGCTATTAGCGTGGATTGGGTGGCGCAGGCGTGAACCGCAGCAGGATTTTTCGAGTAGTATTTTTGATGATCTGCATTTAGCGCAAGCACAAGTCAACCATTTGGATACACCGAATCCTTTTGTTGCTAAGCCTGTGGAGATAGAACGTCGGATTGCCGAAACGGTACAAATAGGCGATGTGTCGATGAAGGTGCCCGCTTACAAAACGCCGCAGGTTGCCAACAATCCTGAATATGATTTGCTTGAGCAAGCGGATATTTATTTGCAGTTTGGCCACGATAAATTGGCTGAAGAAGTGCTGCAAGAGGCGTTAATTATCAATCCCAAAAACGAGCAAATTTATTTAACCCTTTTGGATATTTACGACACGCGCAATGATGAGGTTAAATTTGCTGAGTTTGCTAGCGAACTAGAGCCTCATGCGGATAAAAAAATCTGGGAGCGCGTGTGCAAAATGGGTAAGCGTCTTGATCCTGACAATGAGTTGTATGGTTTGCATTTGGCCAAGCTGGCCGATGGCGAACACAATACCCATGGCGGTCATGCCGATAAAGAACTAGGTGATTTTTTTAGTCCGCATTTATCGCCTCCTGCGAAACATTAAAAACCATTAGATTTTCTAGCGTCACAGCCTGAATCTACGGCATAATTCGCCGTTGCTCCTCGCGCCTTAGCGCGAGTTTTATTATTCTCTGTGCCGCTTATGTCCTTAGTTCATTCCTACACTCTCGCCGACATCACGCGCTGGTTCTCGCGTAACGAAATTAATCGTGCCAAGGCGTATCTCAATTCGATTACCGATCTAGATATTCAAGCGGACATCATCCGTGCCAAAGTGCAAGGCACGCAGCGACTCCCTTATGAATTAGAAATTTTATTGCAGCGCGGTAAAACCGGCGCACTCACCGCTAAACCTTTTTGCACCTGCCCTGTTGGTTATCAATGCAAACATGCGGCGGCAGTGCTGCTGTCGGTGCTGAGCGTGCCGCGTCTAGTAAGTCCTGAAAGCAACACCGTGAATCACGCTTTGACCGAATGGATCGCCGAGTTGCGTGGCACGGTGCAGCTTGCCCCCGCGCGGAAAAAACCTGCCAGCACGCAGCGCAGCGTGGCGTTGTGTTACGGGCTGATGAAGTCGGCGCAGCATCAACACTATGTGGTGCAAATTTACAAAGCCAAGCTGGATGCGGCGGGCGAGCTGATGAGCGAGTTGGATGTCTGGGACAACGTCGAGCGCACCTTATTAAACCCGCCGCAATATGTGCGCGAAGACGACCTGCCGATTTTGCGGCTGCTGTTGCGTCAATACGATAGATATGACGGCTATCAAGTTATCGGCAAACAAGGCGACGAATTGTTGCGCCGCTTGTTGGCGACTAACCGTTTGTATTTGCGTCAGCGCGTGGCGGGCAATCGCGAGCGTTTGTCAGAACCATTACCACTCACGCCGGGCGACGCGCGCGATGCGCAGCTTGCTTGGGGAGCCAATGATCAGGGCTGTATGCAGCCAACCGTGATTCGCAGCGGCAACGCGGTGCAACTGATTACTTTGCCCGAAGCGACTTGGTATGTGGATGCGGAGTTTGGCGAGCTGGGCGAATTGCGCATCGCGCAAGCCCCCGCGCAAGTGGCGAAGCTGCTCACCATGCCGCCGCTCAATGACATGGAAATGTTGGTGGTTGCGGAGGCTTTGCGCGAGCTGTTACCCGATTTGCCTGCGCCCTCTAAAGCCGCCTTGCGCCAAATTAAAACCCCCATGCAGCCGCGTATTTCATTGGGCACATCGGACGCTGCGTATCGCAGTGCCTATCGCGGCTACCCCTATGGTCAGCAAGTGCGCGACTTTGCGCATCTGCAATGGTGCTATGGCGAAGCGTGTATTGCGCACGATCATCCCAGCGAGTTTTGTACTTTAGCTAGCGGCGAAACGGTGCGCGTGGTGCGCGATAAAGCCGCCGAAACGGCTGCGCTAAAAGTGTTGCATCGGCATGGCTTGAACGACATGCCGCAAGTCAGTTTTGTAGCGGGTGAAAAGCCTTACGCGCAGTTAGGACTTGATCGCGAAGAAGACTGGCCGCCCTTTATGCAGCAAGCTGTACCCCTCTTGCGTGAGGGTGGTTGGCAAATCGAAATCCTGCCAGGGTTTCGTCATCACATCGTTGAAGTCGAAGCCTGGGTGGGTGATTTTGACGAGCAAGAAGATGGCTGGTTTAGCTTAAATATGGGCATCGTGGTAAACGGCGAACGTGTCGCACTCGCCCCGCTGTTGCACGAATTATTTAAGGTCGATGCGCGTTGGTTAGACGCGCTGCAAGTCGAGCTGATGGCGGACAACGAAGCGGTCACTTTGCAGTTGCCCAATGGCGCGCAAGTCAACGTGCCTGCGGTACGCATCAAGCCGTTAGCGCGCACGCTGCTGGAATTATTTGATGGCGGAATGCGCGGCGAAGGCATCCGTTTGTCGCGTTATGACGTGGCGCGTATTCAACAATTAAGCGACATGGAACGCTGGCAATTCAAGGGCGCGGACGCGGTTATCGCCTTGGCGAATAAGCTCAAAAACAGCAACGGTGTGCAGGCGGTTAAGCCGCCGAAAAATTTTGCTTTAGCACTGCGCCCCTATCAATTAGAAGGCGTGGCGTGGTTGCAGTTTTTGCGCGAAAACGAACTGGCGGGCATCTTGGCGGACGACATGGGCTTGGGCAAAACCGCGCAAGCCTTGGCGCATTTACTGCTCGAAAAACAAAGCGGGCGCATGGACAAACCCTCGCTGATTGTGTTGCCCACCTCGCTTATTTTTAACTGGAAAAACGAAGCCGCGCGCTTTGCCCCTGATCTAAAAGTGTTGTCTTTGCATGGCAAACAACGCCTAGATAAATTCACCAATATAGCCGACCACGATGTGATTTTGACCACCTATCCGCTGCTGTGGCGCGACCAAGAGGTGTTGTTGCAACACGACTATCACTTGCTAATTTTGGACGAGGCGCAAACCGTCAAAAACGCCGCCAGCCAAGCCGCGATTGCGGTGCGCAAAATTCACGCGCGGCATCGTTTATGCCTGACGGGCACACCGCTTGAAAATCATTTGGGCGATCTTTGGTCGCAGTTTGATTTTTTATTACCGGGCATGTTGGGCGATGCAAAAGCCTTTGCTAAAACGTGGCGCAACCCGATTGAAAAACAAGGCAACACCGCACGGCGCACGCTGTTGGCGCAACGCATCAAGCCGTTTATTTTGCGTCGCCGTAAACAAGACGTGGCGGGCGACTTGCCCGAAAAAACCATGATTATCCGCAGCGTCGAATTGAGCGGTGCGCAACGCGATTTATACGAAACCGTGCGCATCGCTATGGACAAACGGGTGCGCGAAGAAATCGCCGAAAAAGGCTTCGCGCGCAGCCACATCATCATGCTCGACGCGCTGCTCAAACTGCGCCAAGTGTGCTGTGACCCGCGCCTGCTCAAACTCACCGCCGCGCAAAAAGTGCAAGAACACGCCAAGCTCGACATGCTGATGGAAATGTTGCCCGAACTGGTCAGCGAAGGTCGCCGCATCCTAGTGTTTTCGCAATTCACCAGCATGTTGGAGCTGATAGAAATCGAGCTAGCAAAAGAAAATTTAGCCTATGTCAAACTCACTGGCGACACGCAAAATCGTGAGGAAGTGGTGCGCCGTTTTCAAGACGGCGAAGTGCCGATTTTCCTCATCAGCTTGAAAGCGGGCGGGGTCGGGCTCAACCTCACCACCGCCGATACGGTGATTCATTACGATCCCTGGTGGAATCCTGCGGTAGAAAATCAAGCCACCGACCGCGCGCATCGCCTAGGGCAGGTCAACAAAGTATTCGTTTATAAGCTCGTCGTGGCAGGCAGCATCGAAGAAAAAATCCTCGCCCTGCAAGAGAAAAAAGCCGAATTGGCGGCAGGCATTTTGTCCGAAGACAGCAATGGGCTAGTGAAGTTTGGCGAAGCGGATATTGCCGCCTTGTTAGCACCCTTACCGAGTGATGAGCCTGTGGCGTAACTAGCATCATTAGCGAAAATGACTGCTTTTGTAGGAGACCGAATTTAGCAACGACTTGTGGCTTGTCACTTAGTCGATGCTTATGCAAGTTGTGTCGAACGATTGTTGCACTTAGCGGCGCATCATGGGCATGTTTTGCGGCATCGGTGTATTGGGACGTGTCATCGTCATTGGGCGCGTCATGGTGTCGCGGTGTTGCATTCTTTCCGCCATGTTGTGATTACTGGTCATAGCGGGCAGCAGATGCGGCATGAGTTGTAAGTGCTGTGCTTTGATGTGGCGACCCGCTGTGAGCTGTCCGGTGACGCGCAGCATTTGTCCGATTTCTAATTTGGTCGCTGCCGTCCGCAAGCCCGTATAGTCAATTTCAAAACCGCTGATTTTTAATTGTTGCGCACCGGGTTCGGCTAGCAACAAACCTTCAATCACGACGCGCTGTGCGGTGTTGGCAAATGGCACGCTTGGGTTGTTTTGCACGCGGCTAATATGCAGCAACTGCCCGTCAAAACTCCCGCTTAATAACGATTCTGAGCCTACCGCCAGCGATGCCGTTTCACCCGCTAGCACTAAACCCGCGATGCGATATTGCCCATCGTCCGCCTGCTCAACCACACCGATGACGCTGCTGGTTTGCAGTCCGATTGTTAGCGCGATGCGTGTCGCCACGATGGCGTTTTCGGCATTGCGATAGCCGCTGATTTTGATGGGCATATCCAATGTCATATCGTTGATTTTTGTGATGCCGGTGAATTGTGTGGCGGGGGTGATGAGAATAGTTTGCCCCAGCACTTGCAGCGTGCTGCGCGCCAAGTTAATCATGCTAATGCGCCCTTCAACAGCATTCAAAATATCAATTTTTTCGGCGCGTAATCCATGCGTGTCATTCACCGCGTTAATCGCGATAACTTGACCAATCGCGAGTTGTTGCAAGCCTGAAGTTTCATGGTTGCTGCGCACGGTTGTACTCTCGTCAAACTCTACTTCCAAGCCGTTGATGCACACACTGGCAAAGCCCGTAATCGTGCCAACAATGCCTGTCCCGCCGATACCGCCTTCAGCCACCATACCTGTGCCACCGATGCCGCCGTCGTTGGCTGAAATTGTTTGCGGTTCAGCTGCTGGGCTTAGGCAGGCGGCGAAAGTTGTGCCGTGCAAGGCAAGTAACAACAGGACAAGAAAAATTTGCCGAGGGCGGGCGTGCAAAAAAATCATGGTTGCTTTTCCTTGTTTGCGGTTGTGCTATAAAAATACAGCCCGTAAGTAAATCGTAGTCGTGGCGAGGTATCTTGCGCGTCGCGCTGCTCCAAGCGCAGCGCGGTTTGATTGAGGGTCTTGAGGGTTTGCGCGGACAGGAGTTGCGCTTGCGCATTGAGTTCCGCCACGCTTTTTTCAGACAAGGCATCGTAAGCCACGCTGCGCTCCAACCATGGTGCGCCTTCATCTAATAAATTATGTGTGGCGGCGGCGGCGTGGTCGTGCAAATTGTGGGCGAAAAAATACAGTTTTTCATCCAAGCCATCTTTGGGAATAAATGCTTCCGCGTTCAAATTCACGCAGTCATTTTCATCCAAACTCACGATGCCCAGTCGTAACCATTCATCGAGTACCACGCGGGCGCGGATGTCTTTACTGCGGCTCAATACCAGTTGCTCAAACGAGGCGTTTTTGCCGCTGCTGGAGAGGCGCGACAGCTTGCGCGGCAAGCCTTGTGCATCAATGAAGTCTGGGTGTTCCAGCCAAGTGCTGACCAGTTGCGTGCCGAGTGCCACGTTGGCGGGTATGGTCAGCTCGTTTTCTTGGGCTGGCGTGCGTAGTCGCTTGACATCTTTGCGATGCACGCCCGTGAGCAAATGGATACGGCTATCGCTGGAAGGCTTTGCATCAAGGGCAAATTTTTTATCGGCAATCTCGACAAATAAACCCTTTAATAACTCGCTCAAAACGGGATAGGTGATGCCGCTAGCCAGCATTAACCGCACCAGCGGGCGCAAGGCTCGCGTGATGGCACGGATTAACACAGGGGATAAATTGGCTTGGTTCATGGCACGGCGATTTTTAAGCGTGGCGAATTATATCGTAAAAAAATCTTGACGTGGGAAAATTTCCCGCGTAATGTTCATTTTGTGGGAATAATTCCCACGGTGTATTAAAATTGATGCACCTTAATTTTTAGGAGAACCAAATGAAACGTAAATTATTGTTGGTAGCTGTGTTGTCGAGTTTTTCGGGTGTGGCATTTGCCGCTGGTATGGGGGCTGGTGCGGGTATGCCAGCAGGCACGGGTACTCCTGGTATGGGTGCAGGAATGCCAGCAGGTGCGGGTGCAGCAGGTGGCATGGGCGCGATGAACCCAGCCGCGATGAAAGGCAATATGGGCGCGGGTAATGTGGGCGGCGCTGGGATGCAACATGGCGGCGCGGGCATGAATGGTGGTATGGGGAGCATGAAGAGTGACCACGCCATGCACAACCCAAAGCACGCTGCACCTGCTGCTGATGGTAAAACCAAGCCAGATGCTCAGATGGAAAATAAGGCGGAGTAATCTTTAAGTGAATCAGACCTCCTCAGCTGAGGAGGTTTTTAATATGGAGAAAAAAATGAAATCTATCATCGCAATTTTGGTGTTGAGCGCAAGTCTGCAAGGCTGCATGTTAATGATGCCTGCTATGCACGGCAGGATGAATCACGATGCTGCCAGCGAAGCAGCAAAGCCTGCTAGCGATAGCCACGCGAGTGATGCAAAAGATAAGCCTAGCGTTGAAACCAGCAAGCCCGCTGAAACTACACCGCATCAACATTAAACAAACGCGCCGACGATTGAATGCGTCGGCTCATGGAAAGCTAAATATGAAAAAAATAGGGATGCGCTTTGGGTTTGTTGTTGCGGCACTAGCGGCGGGCGCGGCACACGCTGATGCGGATTATTTTAGTTTGGGAAAAGACCAAGCGTTGAGTGTGGCAATCGGCACGGAATATAGCAGCGGGAAATATGCTCAGACCAGCAATACCGACGTGTTGTTTGTGCCAATTAGCGTCAGTTATCGCGAAGCTAAAACCACCGTGAGTTTGGTCATACCTTATTTGCGTATTGCGGGGCCTAGCAACCTCATTGGCGCGGCAAAAAATCAAGTGCAAGTCAATGGCGCGGCGACACCGCCACGTGCGGTGAGTGCGGGTTTAGGCGATGTGGTGTTGGGGCTGACACAAAATATGTACGCCAATCCCAACAATGGCTGGGCGATAGATTTAACAGGCAACATCAAGTTTGGCACCGCCGATGCGGTGAGCGGATTGGGTACAGGTGAGACGGATTACGCGCTGCAAACCGATGTGGCTAAGTATTTTGATACTGTCGATTTCTTTGGCACGTTGGGGTTACGCAAGATGGGTAATCCGCCCGGCATTACGTTTAAGAATCCTGGTTACAGCTCAATCGGCGCGGGCTATTCGAGTTCGGAAAATTTACGTTTTGGCATGGCTTATGATTTTCGCCAGCGCGTGATTGCGGGAACAGCGAATTTTGCCGAAGTGTTGGCGTTTGTGAATTATCAAATTAGTAAACCTGCACGCCTGCAAATTTACGCGCTCAAAGGCTTGACCGATAACAGTCCCGATAAAGGCTTGGGCACAACAGTGAATTTTGCTTATTAGGGAAATTTATTTGACAGCGCGCTCTCCGTTCAATAACAATGCCGCCCATGTCTCGCCTCACTCAAAAAATCATCGCCGTACTTTTCGCCATCTGGTTGCCGCTGTTTAGCGGCAGTGCTGTGGCGAGTTCGGTTGCGATGTTTATGCCTGCGGGACAGTGTCAGGATGAGGACATGAATATGGCGCAGATGGGCGATATGGATATGCACAATATGTCCGATACCGCTGATACTACCGCTCCCGCCTGCGCCTCGTGTGGCTTGTGCCATATGGCTTGTACGGCTTATCTGAGTGTGCCTAATGTGACGCTGATGACCGCGCAAACTGTCGCGCAAGACAGCACGCCTTATGTATTTTCTTTCCATACGATTTCCTTCACCCCGCTGCTCCCTCCTCCGCTCGCCCGCGCCTAACGCGGGACGATTCCGTCTATTTTTCTAGTCTGATTCTGTCTCGTTTTGAGTGGTAGTCGCTCACGACTACTTTTGCATCGCATTGCAAACGGACGTGCACCATGAAATCAGTATTATTTATTGTTAGCCTATTCGCGCTGCTTAATTCAGCTCGCGCCGATGTGCCGTTGGGCGCAGATTTGGCGGGGTTATTGAGCTATGCGCGTGAACATAATTCCGAACTTGCTGCGACGCGTTTTGACGCAGACGCGGCCGCGCGGCGTAGCGAAGCGGCGGCCGCTTTGCCCGACCCAGTGTTGCGAACCGAGTTTATGGACCTCACTAAACAAGGGGCTGCCGCGCCGAATTTATTGCCCGGACAAAGTGGCGGCGGCACGCGTTATTTACTGATGCAAACTGTGCCGTGGTTTGGCAAACGCGCTCTGCAACGCGAGCTGGCGAGTGCACAAGTGGCGTTTGCTGATGGGCAGCTTGCCGTGACGGAGGCGGATTTGGCGAGCCGCATTAAAGCCAGTTACGCGCTGCATTATTTCGCAATCGCAAACGAGCGTTTGGCGCAGCAAACTTTGCGTTTGCTTGAAAATTTAGAGCAGATTGCCAGCACGCGCTACGCCAACGGCATTGCTACGCAGCAGGAGGTGCTACGCGTGCAAATTGAGCAAAGTCAGTTGCGCAGTGAGTTGCTCGCTTTGCAAGCCGAGGTGCATCACGCCCACGCCAAGATTAACGGCTTGTTGTCGCGTGCGGTGAATGCGCCCTTGGCTGAGCCTGTACAACTGCCCGCCATCCCTCATGCTGCGCAGCTTGATGAGGCAACTTTGCTGCAACGCTTACACGCGCAAAATCCGTCTGTGCGCAGCGCAGATGCCAGCCTAGTAGCAGCGGAAAAAAATCGCGATTTGATCGCTAACAATCGTTATCCAGATTTCACCTTCGGCATCGCGCCGACGCAAACTGGTAGCACCGTGAAGCAATGGGATGCCATGGTTGAGTTCAACATTCCTTGGCAACAAAGCACGCGCCGTGCCCAAGAAGGCGAGGCGGCGGCAATGCTGTCAGCCAGCTTGGCGCGCCGCACCGCGCTGCTCAATCAAACTGATGCTGAACTGTCGCAAGCTATCGCGGCACTCGATGCGGCGCGACGCACTGAGTCGTTGCTTGCCACGCGCTTATTGCCGCAAGCCACGCTCACTTATCAATCTACTTTGGTCGGCTACGAGAACGGCAAGGTCGATTTCGCCTTGTTGATAGAGGCGCAAAAACAAATTCTTAAAGCACGCCAGCAGCAGTTGCAAGCGCAGACCGAAATGCAGCTGCGCCTCGCGGACATCGAAAAATTATTGGGAGATTCATTATGAATAACACGCTAAAAATCGCGTTAATCGCACTGGGCATTTTGCTGGTGGGCGCGGCAGGCTATGGCTTGGGTAGTCACAATCAGCGTGGCGATGCGGGTGTGACTAGCGCGGCTAAAGCCGAGCGCAAGTTGCTCTATTACCGTAATCCGATGGGCTTGGCAGATACCTCAGTGGTGCCAAAAAAAGATGCGATGGGGATGGATTATGTCGCGGTGTATGAGGGCGAAGCTGCTGCGTCTGACGCGTCTGACGGCTTTTCTATCAGCGTGGCTAAAGTGCAAAAGCTGGGCGTGCAAAGCGAGGCGGCGAGTTGGCGCGAGCTGCATCAAACTTTGCGGGTCACGGGGCGCATCGAAATTGACGAGCGGCATAGCTACACTATCGCGCCAAAATTTGAGGGCTGGGTGGATAAGTTGTACGTCAATAGCACAGGGCAAAGTGTGGCTAAGGGGCAAGCCTTGTTCGATGTTTATAGCCCCGAATTAGTCTCGGCACAGCGCGAGCATCGCTTGGCAATACAAGGCTTGGCGGCGATGCAAGATGCTGACGAAGACGCGCAAAAAAGTATGCAGCGTTTAGCCGCCGCCAGTGCGACGCGCTTAAAAAATTGGGATGTGGCGGATGCCTTAGCGACGGGCGTGAAGCAAGGTGAGCTAGCAAATCCAGCTTCAAGTCTTGAGGCGGCACGGGTGACATTTCGTGCGCCTGTAAGCGGCATTGTGCTGGAGAAAAAAGCCATTCAGGGGATGCGCTTTATGCCCGGCGAAGGGCTGTATCAGATTGCCGATTTGTCGGTGGTGTGGGTGATAGCCGATGTGCCCGAACAGGACATCGCACAAATTCGGCTAGGGCAAGCGGTGCAGTTAGACGTGGCTGCGTATCCTGCGCAAAATTTTGCGGGCAAAGTGGGCTTTATTTATCCCACGCTCAATAGCGCGACGCGCACGGTGCAGGTGCGCATCGAAATCAACAATGCGCAAGCCTTGCTCAAGCCCGCCATGTTTGCCAACGCCGAAATTGCGCTTGGCAGTAACAGCAAAGTATTGAGCGTGCCGAGCTCTGCGGTCATCGACAGTGGCACTAAGCAAGTGGTACTGGTGCGTTTAACACAAGGACGTTTTGCGCCGCGCATCGTGAGCTTGGGCAAGCGCAGCGATGATTATGTCGAAGTGTTGAGCGGGGTTAGCGAGGGTGAGCAAGTGGTCACGGCGGCTAATTTTTTGTTGGATGCGGAGAGCAATCTAAAAGCTGCGCTGAGCGGCATGTCGTCTGCCGTGCTGCCCGCTGCGGTTGTGCCCGATTTATCTCAAGCCGCCAGTTCGCAACTTAAAACTGTCGCGGTGCAGAGCAAACAACTGCCGCACAGCGTGGGACATTTAGCGCAGGGTGTGCTGGAGGCTATCAACGCCGATGGCACAGTGAGCATCAGCCACGAGGCGATTGCCAGCTTAGGTTGGCCGGCAATGACGATGGATTTTGCGTTGGCGAATGTGGCTTTAGCGACGGCTGTTCCTATCGCTAGCCGCATTACTTTTGAACTGGTCGAGCGCAAGCCAGATGAGTGGGTGATTACCAAACTGCAAGTGCAGCACGGAGGACACTGAGATGCTGGCAAAAATTATTGACTGGTCTGGGCGCAATCGTTTTTTGGTGTTGCTTGCCACTTTATTCATCACCTTGGCGGGCGTTTACGCGCTACTTAAAACGCCTTTAGACGCGCTGCCCGATTTATCCGACGTGCAAGTGATTGTCTATACCGAATACGCGGGGCAAGCACCGCAAGTGGTGGAAGATCAGGTGACTTATCCGCTCACCACGGCGATGTTATCGGTGCCTAAATCCAAGGTGGTGCGCGGCTTTTCATTTTTTGGTGCATCGTTTGTGTATGTGATTTTTGAGGATGGCACGGATATTTATTGGGCGCGTTCGCGGGTGTTGGAATATCTCAACAGCCTCGCGGGACGCTTGCCAAAAAATGTCGCGCCGCAATTAGGCCCCGATGCCACAGGGGTGGGCTGGGTGTATCAGTACGCGGTGCTCAGTGAAAAACATAATCTCGCGCAACTGCGCAGCATGCAGGATTGGTATTTACGCTATCAACTCACGAAAGCGCACGGCGTGGCAGAGGTCGCTTCCGTAGGCGGTTTTGTGCAGCAATACCAAGTGACGGTTGACCCCGTGAAATTACGCGCTTACGGCATTGCTTTGAGCAAAGTCACGCAAGTGATACGCGATAGCAATCGCGATGTCGGCGGGCGCGTGGTGGAGATGGCGGAGACCGAATATATGGTGCGTAGCCGTGGCTATTTGCACGGCATTAGCGACATAGAAAATCTGGTGCTGAAAGCCGAACGCGGCACGCCTGTGTTATTGCGCGATGTGGCGCGAGTGGAGTTGGGGCCGGATGAGCGGCGCGGACTCACGGAGCTCAACGGCGAAGGCGAAGTGGTGTCTGGCATCGTCATGGCACGTTACGGTCAGAACGCGCTGGAGGTGATACAAAACATCAAAGACAAAATTGCCGAGATTACGCCGGGATTGCCTGAAGGCGTTGCTATACAAGCCGTGTATGACCGCTCCGAATTGATACAGCGCGCTATCACCACCTTGAAAAAAACTTTGTTTGAAGAAGGCGTGATTGTCGCGCTGGTGTGCATGGTGTTTCTGCTGCACGCGCGCAGCGCGTTGGTGGCGATTTTGATGTTACCTGTTGGGATATTGATTGCCTTTATCGCCCTGCGCAGCTTGGGTATGAATGCCAACATCATGAGCTTGAGCGGCATTGCCATCGCCATTGGCGCGATGGTGGATGCCGCGATTGTGATGATAGAAAACGCGCATAAACATTTGGAGCGACTAACCCCATCCCCTGACAAAGGGAGGGATGGAGAGGAGTTTGCTGTTGACTTCGATCAGCGTGCCGCAGCCATCCTCGCCGCCTGCAAAGAAGTTGGCCCGTCCTTGTTTTTCTCGCTGCTTATCATCACCGTGTCGTTTTTGCCGGTGTTCACGCTGGAGGCGCAAGAAGGCCGCTTGTTCGCGCCGTTAGCTTTTACTAAAACTTTTGCAATGGCGGGTGCGGCCTTGCTGTCCGTGACACTCGTGCCCGTGCTGATGCTGCTGTTCATCAAAGGGAAAATAAAACCCGAAGCCGAAAATCCTCTGAATCGCTGGTTGATTGCGGCTTATCGCCCGCTCATCGCCACCGTGTTGCAACACAAAAAAATCACGCTGATTGGCACGGTCTTGGTGATGTTGCTGTCGCTGTATCCCGCCCTAAAGCTGGGCAGCGAGTTCATGCCCACGCTCAACGAAGGCACGTTGCTCTATATGCCAGCCTCTTTGCCTGGCATGTCGGTGACTAAGGCCGCCGAGTTGTTGCAGACGCAGAACAAGATCATCAAGAGTTTTCCCGAGGTCGCATCGGTTTATGGCAAAGCCGGACGCGCGCAGAGTGCCACCGATCCCGCGCCATTGGAGATGTTTGAAACAGTCATCAACCTCAAGCCACAAGAGGAATGGCGGGCCGGCATGGATACTGACAAGCTCATCGCCGAGATGGATAAGGCTTTGCAATTCCCCGGGGTGGCCAATTCTTGGACGATGCCGATTAAGGCGCGTATCGACATGCTTTCCACCGGCATCCGCACGCCGATTGGTATCAAGGTGTTTGGCAAAAATCTGGATGAAATGGAACGCCTCGCCAAACAAATTGAGGCCGTCGTAAAGAAAGTGCCTGGTACATCGAGTGCTTACGCCGAGCGCATCACGGGCGGCTTTTATCTCAACATCGAGCCTGACCGATTGGCGGTGGCGCGTTATGGGCTAACGGTAGGCGAAGTGCAGGATGTCATTGCTACGGCATTGGGTGGCGAGAGCGTGACTACCACCGTGGAAGGCTTGGAACGCTTCGGCGTGAACGTACGCTACCCGCGTGAGTTGCGCAGCACGCCTGAACAAATCGCGCGTGAAGTTTTAGTGACTACGGAAAGCGGTGCGATGATTCCACTAGGGCAACTCGCTGCCGTGACTATCAGCAAAGGCGCACCGTCTATTCGCACCGAAAATGCGTTGCTTTCCGCCTACATTTTTGTCGATATTCGCGAGCGCGACATTGGCTCGTATGTGGATGAGGCGCGCCGTGCAGTGAGCGCGCAAGTCAAATTCCCGCCCGGTTATTACGCGACTTGGAGCGGGCAATTTGAGTATATGGAACGCGCCGCCGCGAAGATGAAAATCGTCATTCCTATTACCTTGCTGATTATCTTTTTGCTGCTTTATCTCAACTTCAAAAAAGTCACTGAATCGCTGGTAGTGATGCTGTCCGTGCCGTTCGCGCTGGTCGGTGGGGTGTGGCTGTTGTGGTTGCTCGACTACAACTTGAGCGTAGCGGTGGCGGTGGGCTTCATCGCGCTGGCGGGGGTGGCGGCGGAGACTGGCGTGGTAATGCTGATTTATTTGGAAAAGGCTTGGCAGGAAGTGCAAGTGCGTTGTGCCGCACAGAGCCGCCAGCCCACTGCCGCCGATTTGTACGATGCCATTATGCAAGGTGCGGTCGAGCGGGTGCGTCCTAAGATGATGACGGTGGTGGCGATTATGGCGGGCTTATTGCCGATTTTATGGAGCAGTGGCACAGGCTCGGAAGTGATGCGCCGCATCGCCGCGCCCATGGTAGGCGGGATGGTCTCGTCAGCGATTCTGACCCTGCTGGTGATACCCGTGATTTACGCGTTAATCAAACAACGCACACTATCTTCTGCCTCGCTGGGTGCGGCAGATGCATACGTTCATTCCGCACCTAGCAGTTTAGAAAAGGACGCAACATGAAAGCACTGACACTCGCACTTGTTTTAACTGTCGGCAGCGGCATGGCACACGCCACAATGGAGAACATGCCAGACATGGCGAATATGGACATGCCTGCCGCCGCCAAAACCGCCACGCACCAAGGCACGGGCATCGTAAAAGCCATAGATGAGAAAACGGGCAAGCTGCAACTCGCGCATCAAGCTATTGCTAGCTTGCATTGGTCTGCCATGACCATGTGGTTCGGACTAAAAACGCCCTTACCAGCTAATCTTAAAGTTGGCGACCAAGTGAAATTTGATTTGGCGCAAGCGGGTAAAAATTGGGTGCTGGTGAGCATCATTGCCCAGTAATAGTTTTAGGGCGTGGCAAGGTAAGACAAACCATCCTGTTAAGCCGGGTGAATTTTACGAACAGTCGTATTCAAATTAAATTTAAGGAGTCGTAATGAAGCAACAGCAAGCCGGTGTAGTAAGCGTTGTGGTGGTGTTGGGCATGGCGGCAATGATGGGAGGTATGTGGTTAGCGAGTAGTTTTATACACACACAACCTAGCGCACCTGACAGCCGTGCCGCCGTTGATAGCATCGCCGAACGAACTAGCGTGACAGCAACTGCTGTGACAGTTAATCCACATAACTCGGAAGGAGGACTTTCTAGCCAGTAACGCGGTACTAAAAGTGTCATTTTTGTATTTTTGTAGTTTTGTAGTTAATTAACCCTGATTAGGAGAACAACATGAAATTGAAAACAACGGTATTAAGTGTTTTGTTGGTAACGGCTGCGAGCATGAATGTTTATGCGGCAGAGCCTGTTATGCAAGGTGACGCAGGCAAAGCTGAACCAGCAGCAAAACCGATGAAGCCGCATAACCATATGCAGGAAAAAACGGGTATGCCTGCGGTGACTCCTAGCGAAGCACAGCAGCAAGAGCATAAAAAGCATGACCATAAAAAACTGCACGACCACACTAAAGAAAAGCATTAACGGTGTGTCTGGCGCAAGATTGTTGCGCTAGGGCAGCAAATAAAGTTGCGCTAGGGCAGCAAATAAAAAAGGCTTAAGAATTTCTTCTTAAGCCTTTGCTATTGGTGGGTGATGACGGGGTCGAACCGCCGACAATCGCCTTGTAAGGGCGGTGCTCTACCAACTGAGCTAATCACCCGTGTCTCTTGTGAGAGGCGCGCATTATAGGGGGCGATAAAAAAAATGCAAGCACGAATTGATAAATTTTTTGAGTGTGGCGTGACAGTTTGAGGTGGCTGATAGTTAGTCGCTTGCTGTCTTGTCATTTTATTAAAGCTATCGTCCGCCAAGTCGTCCGTTCACAAACCCTGTAGGAGAGCGACTTGGCGGACGATTAAGGCACTTAAAGCGACAATTATTTGATACGCCTTGCGCAAAGCCCGTAAAATGCGCGGCTTAAATTTGGCATGATTCATATGGCTAACGCCTCTACGCCACCACTTACCACCCTCCACTTACTATTTTCCTATGACTACTCGTACCCGTTTTGCCCCCAGTCCAACCGGCTATCTACATATCGGCGGCGCGCGCACCGCGCTGTTCTCTTGGGCTTATGCCCGCAAGCATGGCGGCACTTTCATCTTGCGTATCGAAGACACCGATCTGGAGCGTTCCTCGCAAGCCTCGGTGCAGGCCATCCTTGATGGTATGGCCTGGTTGAATCTCGGTTACGACGAGGGCCCGTTCTATCAGATGCAGCGCATGGATCGATACAAGGAAGTGTTGCAGCAGATGTTGGCGGAAGGCAAAGCCTATTACTGCTACACCACGCCCTCCGAGTTGGAAGCGATGCGTGAAGCGCAACGTGGTCGGGGCGAGAAGCCGCGTTATGACGGCACTTGGCGACCAGAGCAGGGCAAGACTTTGCCGACTATTCCTGCGGATGTAAAACCCGTGGTACGTTTCAAAAATCCCACCCATGGCGTGGCGGCTTGGGACGATATGGTTAAAGGCAAAATCGTGTTTGAGAACAGCGAGCTGGACGATTTGATTATTGCGCGCACCGATGGCACGCCGACTTATAACTTTTGCGTGGTGATTGATGACCTCGATATGGGCATCACGCAAGTGATACGCGGCGACGATCACGTCAACAATACGCCGCGTCAGATTAATATCCTCAAAGCACTGGGCGCAACTTTGCCGCGCTATGCGCATGTGCCGATGATTCTGGGCGGTGACGGCGAGCGTCTGTCCAAGCGACACGGTGCGGTGAGTGTGATGCAGTATGAGGAAGACGGATTTTTGCCCGAGGCACTCATCAATTATCTGGCGCGCCTAGGCTGGTCGCATGGTGATGACGAGTTGTTCTCGGTGGAGCAATTGGTGGAGTGGTTCGATTTGGATCACATCAGCAAATCCGCCGCGCAATTCAATCTGGAAAAATTGCGCTGGGTGAATCAGCACTACATCAAGCAAGCCGACAACACGCGTCTCGCGGCATGGGTCACAAAAAATTTGGCGGCGCGCGGCGTGTTGGTCAACGACACTATTCCGCTCACGAATGTGATTGAGTTGTATAAAGGTCGCACCGCCACGCTGGTGGAGTTGGCAAATGAAGCCGCGGTGTTTTATAGCGAAGTGACTCCGTCCGATGAATTGTTGCAAGCGCAGCTCACGCCCGATGTACAGCCTGCTTTGCAGGAACTCGCGCAACACTTTGCAGAGGTGGCTTGGGAAGCACCTGCGATTGCGGCAACCATCAAAGAAGTGTTGGCGAAACATAATTTGAAGATGCCCAAGTTAGCCATGCCTTTACGCGTGATGTTAGTCGGTCAAACACACACACCATCGGTTGATGCCGTGATTGCATTGTTTCCGCGCGAGGTGGTTTTGCAACGTATGAAAAAATATCTATAAATCGAAATCTCGTCGCAATAACTCGCTGCTCACAAAAAATTACTCCTTCCTCTGTTGAAGTTTTTTGAAAAAAAATTGTAAATATTTAAGAAAATACTTTACAAGAATAAGCCTCATCAATACAATGCGCGCTCTTCGAGATTCGGGGGTATAGCTCAGCTGGTAGAGCGCTTGCATGGCATGCAAGAGGTCAGCGGTTCGACTCCGCTTATCTCCACCAAGAGAGTAGTTTTGTAACATCTTTGTCCCCATCGTCTAGAGGCCTAGGACATCGCCCTTTCACGGCGGTAACACGAGTTCGAATCTCGTTGGGGACGCCAATACTAAAAAACATACTGCGCAATCAGTATGTTTTTTTTCGTCTAGTGTTTTTGTTGTGCTGAAAATTCTTAATCAGGCAATTTCTAATCAGGCGTTGTGTGCTTGCCAATTTTTCTCGTTTAGTAATTTGGCTATACCGTTTTATTGTTTTTTTATAGCGAGTTTATGTGACGAGTAGATGACGTGAGGCAATGTTTTTTTTGCGGTGATTTAGGTTGTGTGCTCAACCGTATCACGTTACAGTTCGCTGTCAAAAATAATCGGAGCTTGAACATGATTACCCTCGTTGCAATAGGTCTGGTATGCGTTTTATTGGCGTTTGTGC
>Ga0209824_10000854_pt1 | contig 18424 bp, 14 predicted proteins | sample VDWuncwatermetaG_FD_184124 | JGI IMG/M metagenome (GOLD analysis project Ga0209824, IMG submission 184124) | Wastewater microbial communities from Netherlands to study Microbial Dark Matter (Phase II) - VDW unchlorinated drinking water (SPAdes)... ... | reverse complement strand
GGCCCTGCCCGCCCCGAAACCCACCCGGTCAGCCAAAGGTCGGGAATCCCCACCACATGATCGGAATGGAGATGGGTAAGAAACAACATATCTGCAAACCGGATCTTAAGCTGGTATAAACGCTGCAGAGCGCCTCGCCCAGCATCGAAGAGAAATCTTTCTTCTCCGACTTCCACCAGCGTGCTCGGTCCGAACCGATCCAGCACCGGAGGCGGAGCGCCCGTGCCCAGCAGGGTAACCCTGAAGCGCCCTTGTTTATTCTCTTCCATTTTCCGCCCTTTTTTGGCTCGGAGGGTACCGGCCATTCAGAGGTTATGTCAAGGAAATTTGTGATCAGTTAGAGAAACTTGCCGTCCCGCATCTGATAGACCTTACGAAACTGCTCCACCGCCTTGGGGTCATGGCTCGCCATAATAACCGTCTTGCCATGGCGTTCGGCTAATGAGCTAAAAAGGGCCGCGACGGCACCGGTATTCTCAGTATCCAGATTACCCGTAGGCTCATCCGCTAAGATAAGCGATGGGTCGTTAGCCAAGGCAAGAGCGACGGCTACACGCTGCTGCTCTCCGCCGCTGAGTTCCTCCGGTCTTTTATGACCTTTCTCTGCCAATCCCACCATTTGCAGAAGTCCCTCGCTTCTTTTTATTCGTTCTGCCTGAGGTACATCAGCAATCAACATGGGCAGCTCGAGATTCTCTAGCGCCGTAAGTGTGGGGATCAGATTGAAGAACTGAAAGACAAAACCGACTTTAAGAAGGCGGTACTTCTCCAGTTCGCGCTCGGTAAGCGAGGTGATCTCCTGGTCGCCTACCCGGATCTGGCCTCCAGAGGCATGGTCCACCCCACCCATGATATTGAGCAGGGTTGTTTTCCCGCAACCCGAGGGGCCCATGAGGGCCACGGCCTCCCCAGGCCCAACCTCCCACTGGATTCCCTTCAGAGCCCTGACCTCTTCGGCTGAAGTCTTATAGAGCTTGGTAAGCTCTGACACCTTTACCGTCACTCCCCGACTGGTGAAAAAACCATCACTCCCCATTTTTCACACCTCCCCTAAGCCATTTTGGATTTTGGATTGCCGATTTTCGATTAATCTAAAATCCAAAATCAAAAATCTAAAATTGTTTATCCTTCTTCCATTGTCTCGCGCGCCGTCCGGCGAAAGACCAAGAGGCTAAAGACCAGGGCGATTGTGATAATCACCACGAGAAGCCCCAGGCTGATCCAGATGGTCAAACCAGAGATGACGAGTCGAGTCGGGAGCAGATGAACTACCGACTTTAGCTCACGCAGATCCCAGATCACGTTGGTGAGCCCATAGCCCGCCAAACCAGCCACCAACATACCGACTACCAGTCCGAGCAGCGCCGGAGAAAGAAGGCTTGAGGCAAAAAACCTAAAGAGCAAAGCAGGAGAGGCGCCCCGCACCCTCAAGAGGCCCAATGTCCCCCTGTCCTCCAAATAGTTCGTCAGGGCAATAGCCAAGATAGCGATGAGGGCCAGAAGAACTCCTCCCACAAGGTAGATGCGCATATTCTCGAGAGCAAGAAAAATAAACATATCTCCGCCAACTTTTTTAAGCTCTCGTTTAAGCTCCCTCACTTCGAGAGGGCGCGCTTTGAGCGCTTCTGTAACTGTTTTCACTACCGCTGCTGGATCGGCGTTCTCTTTTGTCCGCACCAGTAAGAGTATGCGCGGAATAAGAACCTTAAGATCAGCGATTCTGGGATTATCCATGGTCGCAGTCAAATAGGCATCGGTGCTTGAAAGGTAGTTGAGGTAATCGATGCGAGCGGCGACATAGCTTTGACGATCCGATATACTTCTTGGCGGCATGCCCGGAAGAAAGCCGATCACTCCACCGGATTGGACGAGAACCGGCTTTTTTTGCATATCCGCGCCTAAGAGGACAGGCTCGCCGGAGCCCAAGTTCCAAAACTCTGCTACGGGAGGCGAAGCGGCCACATTCTCCCCTTTAAGCCCCTGGATGATTCCGCTGAACTTACCGCTCACCCCCAGCCTCTCTTCAAAGTATGCCGTCTTTAAATAACGTTCAGGCTCGTCGATCAAGTAAAGCGGGACTCCGCTCAGCCCATAGCCCGGGAAGAAGAAACCCGGAAGCAGTGCTTCAAAAATATAATCTACGGCAACAATCTCTCCCTTTGAGAGATTTGCAAGTCTATCCTTGAGCGCAGATCGAAGAGCCTGGATTTGTCCGCCGAGCCCGTGCTCAAGCTGTTCAGCGCCAACTAAATCATGAGGGTTTATGGTCACGTGGAGTTCACTGCCGATCTGCACGATAGCCCCGCGCAGTGCCTTGTCCTCAAACGATTTTGCTCCAATGCTGGGATAAAGGCTGACGCTGGCCATCAAGGCAACGATCAGCAGGAAACCGGATATCCGGTGCGGCTTCAGCGACATGTGTTTTAAGGAGAGGCTGCGCAATGTTCCTCCGATAAAAAGGCTGACCGCGCCGAGAAGGGGGCTGACCCAGCGCTGCCTGGAGACCAGCAGAGTGACCACGCCGTAAACGAAGAGCGGAATGCCTATGAAGTCCAGGGCCCGATCCAGCGTGCGGATTGTGTTGACCGTATAGCTCCAGACGGCCCCTGCGTCCTCAGAGAGAGAAATCACGCTGCCCACGGAAAAGCTCGCAATCCAGCTTGCTATTTTATATGTCCCTACAAGCAGAGAAAAAAGCTGGAGGAGGGAAAAACGGACCCTCGCCTCCGCCGCCTCAGAGACAGCTACCCGCCTTGACGCCTCCAGAGGTGATATCGTTGTGGCGTATCGAACTAAGCGGCGGCTGATCAAGAGCGCCAATAGAAGCCCCACGATCAGAAATGCCAGCATCAGGAAAGGGCCCTGAATCCTGGTCATAACCTCCCAGGAGAGCCACCCTCCTTGGTAAATCAACAGAGGAAAAATTGTTCCGAGCACGAGGCCCAAAACACCCCCGATAAGACCGCCGATGCCGATAGAAAGGAGAAGGCTCTCGCCCAAGAGCTTGCCAGGGACGCCGCGCAGGCGCATCAGCCCGAGTTTTCGCCGTTCGTTCAAGATAAGAAGTCCCGAGAGGTTCGAGGCCAGCATCCAGGCTATACCGAGAAGCGGAATAGCAATCAGGAGGGTAACCAGACCGATCAGCCGCGAGATCTCGTTCATCCGCTTGAGAAGAACTAGTATGGCGTTATCCACAAAGATCGTGGGACTCAAGGCCTTGATCTCTCCCTCTATATCAACATGGAGAGCTTGAAGCCTTTCTAAAGTACCTTCGACATCCCAGCCGGAAATCAGCCGTTTTCGGTCTATCCGCGCCAGATGAACAACCTCAGGGAGATACTCTCCAGCAGTCACATGTATGTCTCCGTGATCATCCATAGCCCCGCGGGAGAGGGCATCAAATTGCTTCAAAATTTGAAAATCGTGCGGAATGACAAGGATCACGCCGATGTACGGGACAAAAGAGATCGAGCCGATCTCATCCATGAAGTAGCGATTGACCTCGGAGCGCTCCAAACGCACCACGCCGCGGATCGGGAGGTCGAAGAGATTCTGCTCGTTCTTTCTCCCATGGTGGGCCACCTTTACCGTAAAGACTTTCGACCCCTGAAGCGCCAAAAAAGCCCGCCCCATGTATTGCTCCGGCCCGATCAGCGCCAGGAAAGCGCCTTTGGAATTTTCGCCCGTGGGACGCGCCTCCGGCGGAAGAAGGACAGTATCGGTGGCTGAGAGGATTGAAAGCCAAGGCGAGGCCATAGGTTTGCCATCGACTTCTAGGACCGCCTCCGGCGGCGGCTTGGTGCGCAGAAATGTAAGACTCTCAACCCGCTCGATCCCGCTCACGGAGCGGAGCTTCGGCGAGACTTCTGCGGAAAGGGAGAACTCGGAGGTCTGATAAAGCGCGACATCCCAGGCTAGACGGGAAAGCTGGTCCTCGATGTAGAGCTTAAGGGCATGGCGGGACGCTAAATTGATCGCTGCCAACAAGCCTGCCGTAAGAAAAACTACCACCCCAAAGGCAAGAAAGGCTCTTTGGCCTAGGATCTTCGCGAGTCGTAACCTGACGCTTGCCACTAATTCGTTACTGGTTAGTCGTTGACTCGTTACTCGATTAACGAATATACGAATAACGATTAACCGGCGCTCCTATCTCCTCGCCTTCGAGGCCGCCTTCACGGGCGGATAAAAGTACTCGTAGCTCCCGTTTTCCATCTTCTTCATCACCTCTGTGATCGTCTTCCACGGGTCCTTAGCATAGTCCTCATATCGGCCGGGCGCGTTGATCCCTGGAAGGTGGGGCGACCAGTCGTCGCTCAGCACCTCATCCGGATTGCCATAGCGCGAGGCCAGGGCGCGAATTTCAGGACTCTTGAGAGCCGTCACCTCTCCCTTATCGATCAGCGTGAGCCACGTGTTCTTGGTTCCCCGTATGCGCACTCGATAGGTAACGAGCGTGTTGTGAATATGCCACCAGTGATCGTCGGGCAGCCCGTTCTGTCTGGCGAACTCCGTCCACTCTTTGGACTCGACCGGCTTATCCGGACCGTGGTCGAGCCTGAGCCCGAATCCCCAGTGAATCACGCCGGCGTTGTTGCGCTCGGACTGATTGTGTCCTTCCATATTCTCATCCGGGCGCTTGAAAAATTTCGGGTTCGTTCCCATGCCCGCCTCGTAGATCCACCAGTAGCCCGGCTGATCGTGAAAGGGATAGGTCAGTTCGTTGATCTTCGGGTACTTGAGAAACTCGCGCCACAGCTCACCGTATAACCCTCCCCCCTTTACCTCTTTCACGTAACCATCCTTCAGGTGCACTTCGATCCGCGGGTAGGCCCCGGTGTGGTTGCTCGTTCCGGCGAATACGCCGTTGACTTTAACGAGGTAGCGCGGATTGTATTTCTTGGTGAAGGCAGGATAGTCCACGGACGAGTAAGGGAAACGGCCGGTCGCCTGATGGGGAAACATAAACAGGTGGCCTTGCTGATAAGCCCCTTCAGCCCACGCCTGTGCCTGTTTCTGATCCACTTCGAAAGCAAAATCGGTCCCTTCCGGATCCTTGACCTCGATCCGGTCCACCCAGGAGAGAGGCTCGACCACCCGTTCCTCCACCAGCCGCCAGATATCTCCCGGAAAGGTGGCCGCTTTGTTCATGAGTTCATAACGGTTATCAAAGATGAAATTGCCGTAAAATTTGCTCCCGTGGGGCTCCAGCGACTTGCGCGTGACGGTCCGGCCGCCGCGGCGCCAAAAAACCGTGTTCACCTCTTTGTGCTGGTCGAGGTATTTGATGATCGCCTCTGCGACGTTTTTGCCGCCGAATTTCCTGCCCAGCTCGACCAGCTCTGGAGAGACCCCTTCCTCTTCTTTCTGGAACATCGCTTTGTAGAGATCCGGCCTCCGCTCCTTCAACCATTTCTTGGGCACTTCGGGATCCGCGAAGCGCTGCAGAATCCACGGTCTAATTTCCATGTAACCCTGCTCCGAGGTGAACCAACGAGTGGCCTTGATCGCCTTGAGAGCCTCCTCTTTGCTCACGCCCAAAAGCTGGTGCTCAGGGACGATCTGGACCTTGACGCCGCGTTCCTCATAGGCCCGCTTGATCGCCTTCAGGATGAGATCCTCGGCCGTAGGCTCCGCGAAGATGGCTACCGTTATCCCTTTCTCCACCAAACCCAGTGGAGTCCTGCCTCCGGTTTGGCGGACCGCCGCGCGCGCGAAGGGCATAATATCCTCTATCGACTTGGGAGGCCTGACATAAGAGGGAAATCGCGGCGGCGGATACTTTGTCTTTTCCGCACTTGGAAGCGATCCGGCCAATCCAAAGGCGGCGATCACTGTCAGCATCACGATCCAACGCTTCATATTTTTTTACCCCCTTAACTCTTTATCCCTTGATCCTTCAAACCCTTAAACCCTGTAACCCTTGATCCCTTCAACCCTTGATCCCTTCATCTTTTGGTTTTTATCGGCGGATAAAAGTACTCGTAGCTCCCGTTCTCTATCTTCTTCATCACCTCTGTGACCGTCTTCCACGGATCTTTGGCATAGTCCTCATAACGACCCGGCGCATTGATTCCTGGAAGGTACGGCGCCCAGTCGTCGCTCAGCACATCATCCGGATTGCCATAGCGCGAGGCGAGGGCGCGGATCTCGGGGCTGCGCAGTGCAGTGAGCTCTCCTTTGTCAATCAGGGTAAGCCAGGTGTTTTTCGTGCCGCGCACACGAACCTTATAGGTAAGGAGGAGGTTATGAATATGCCACCAGTGGTCCTTCGGCAGCGCATGCTGCTTGGGAAAATCGATCCATGCCTTCGATTCTGTCGGCGCGTCAGGATCGTGGACCACGCTGCCGCCAAAGCCCCAGTGAATGACGCCGGCATTATTGCGTTCGGACAGGTTGTTGCCGACCATGTTTTCATCCGGCCGTTTGAAAAACTTGGGATTGGTTCCCAGCCCCGCCTCGTAAAACCACCAGTAGCCCGGCTTGTCTTGGTACGGATAGTTCAGTTCGTTGATCTTCGGATATTTCAAGAACTCGCGCCACAGCTCGCCGTAGAGGCCTCCGCCTTTGACCTCTGTGATATAGCCGTCCTTTACGCGCACCTCGATGCGCGGGAATGAGCCTGTGTGGTTGCTGGTCCCGGCAAAGACTCCATTTGCCTTGGTGAAGATCGGAGCGTTCCATTTCTTCTGTATGGCTGGGTACTCGACAACCGAATAGGGGAAGCGTCCGGTGGCCTGATACGGCGACAGGAAGAGGTGGCCCTGGTTGTATGCTCCCGAGGCCCAGATCTTCGCCTCCTCCTCGCCCACCTCGAATGACATCTCGGTCCCTTCCGGGTCGTTTGCTTCGACCCGGTCTACCCACGCCAACGCTTCGAGCACCCGCTCCTCGGCCAATCGCCAGATGTCACCGGGAAAGGTTGCGGCCTTGTTCATGAGTTCCCAGCGATTGTCAAAAATAAAATTGCCGTAAAATTTACTGCTGTGCTGCTTGAGAAAGCGCGCCGTGCGCGGCCGGCCGCCGCGGCGCCAGAAAACGGCCTTCACATCAGAATGCTGGTCAAGAAACTTAATGATCCCTTCGGCGACATTGCTGCTCGCTAACTGCCTGTTAATCTCTCCGAGATTCTGCGGTACAGCGTCGCCCTTTTCAAACATCGCCTTGTAGAGATCAGGCCTTCGTCCCTTGAGCCATTTCTTCGGGACATCGGGATCAACGAAAAGATCATTGACCCAGCGCTGCACCTCCATGTACCCCTGCTCCGAAGTGTACCAGTGGGTGGCTTTGATCGCCTTCAGGGCATCCTCCTTGCGCACTCCGACTAGCTCATGCTCCGCAGCGATGTAGACCTTGACGCCCCTCTCTTCGTAGGCCCGTTTAATGGCCTGCATCACCATCTCTTCGGCCGTTGCCTCAGTCACGATGAGTGCACCCATTCCCTTCTCGACCAACCCAAGAGGAGTCCTCCCTCCAACCTGGCGCACCGCAGCCCGGGCAAACGGCATGATGTCTTCGATCGACTTGGGCGGCCTCAGGTAGGAAGGAAAACGAGGTGGAGGATATTTACCCTTCTCCGCAGAAATAGCTGCCCCGGCAAATCCAAATAAGAAGATCATCATCGGCAAAACCAGCCATCGCTTCATGGCAACCTCCTCTCAGAATCAATCTTTTTAACCCTTAAACTCTTCAACCCTTTGATCCCTTAAACCCTTTATCGTTACTTGATACGAACTTTTAATATTTCTTGTCAAGCCTTGTTTACTTCTACCCATTTCACGAAATCAATGCCCATTTTTGTAAGTCGAGTGACGCATTATGTCCTATCAGGGGAAAAAAGACTGGAATCGCGTAGCCCTCACTGTGAAAATGACTACGGCACATCTTTTGCAGAGAAATGGTTTTCGTTGGCATATTCTTTAAATTTCTAGTAACCTGCGCTTATTTATTTTTTACTTGACTTTTATGACATCGCTTTTTCTTTTTTGCTTTCTTGCTTGGTTGCCGGCTCTGTTCTTTTCCGGCTGTGCGGGAACTGTGCTGCCATCGACCCAAATGCCCCAGCCGGCAGAATCTGGGGACAAGCCTTTGACTGACCTCGACATGGCCTCGCTCCGTTCTCTTTTGGACAAATACGCCGAAAAGCAAGATTTCTTCATTCTCTTCCCGATCGCGCAGGTAGAAAAGAAAGAGGAGGAGAAGGCTGAAGAGCGAAGCGAGACTGCAGAAAAATTGGCCAAAGTCGCAGAGGATGCGCCAACAGAGCTCCAAGAAACACCTGGACCCAAGGCAGATGATCAGTTGCTGGGCTTGTGGCAGAAGGATGTCGACCAGGCGATGCAGCAACCGTCCGGCAGGCGCAAGATACAGTTTTCCATTCCGGTAGTGGAGAATGAGCGCGTGCGCTACTTCGTCGATTACTTCTGCGGAAAAAAAAGGGGCTTTTTCGAAACCGCGCTGGCGCGCTCTGGCAGATACATTCCCATGATGGCAGGGATTCTCCAGGAAGAGGGTCTTCCGGAAGATCTGGTCTACCTCTCCTTGATCGAAAGCGGCTTCTCTCCCCAAGCCTTTTCCAGGGCAAAGGCTGTAGGTCCCTGGCAGTTCATCCACAGCACCGGACTTCGCTACGGCCTGAAAATTAATGGGTGGGTGGATGAACGGAGAGACCCGGTAAAGTCGACGCGCGCGGCCGCTGCGTACCTCAAAGATCTGCATCTCCAGTTCGGCGAGTGGTTTCTGGCAGCGGCGGCCTATAACGCCGGCGAGCGGAAGCTGGAACAGGCGATGCATCGCTCCCAGACAGACAACTTTTGGCACCTGAGCCAAAAAACATATTTGAAAAGCGAGACGCGCAACTACGTTCCCAAGTTCATCGCCGCGGCCCTCGTCGCCAGCATGCCCGAGAAGTACGGATTTGGGGAAATCGCCTATGAATCCCCAATGGAGTACGACGAGGTGGTGCTCGAAAAACCGCTGCGGTTGGAGACCATCGCGCAACTGGCCAAAACCACGGTAAAGGTAATCAAGGAATTGAACCCGGCCCTGTTACGGAACGTCACGCCGCCCAACGAGACCGGGTTTGTGCTCCGGCTCCCGGCCGGAAGTGGGGAGACTTTTGCTCAGGCCTACGCTCTTTCTCCTGACTCCGGCAAACTGAAAGTGGTCACGCATAAAGTCAAGAAAGGCGAAACCCTACTGAGCATTGCCAAGACTTACGGTCAACGGGTGAGCCAATTGATGGAGTTAAACGGCCTTCGCAATCGGCAGGTCCGGGTGGGTCAGGACTTGATTGTTATCCTCGATGGCACCTTAAAAAAGCGGTGAGACGGGTTTCTTTTATTTCCTTTTTTCAATCGTTACATAGTCGCGCTTAGCCGCCCCTTTGTAGAGCTGTCTCGGGCGCGCGATCTTCTGTTCCGCATCCAGCAACATTTCTTCCCATTGGGCGATCCAACCCGAAGTGCGAGGGATCGCAAAGAGGACAGGGAACATATCCATAGGCAACCCCATCGATTGGTAGATCAACCCGGAGTAAAAATCGACGTTGGGATAGAGTTTCCGTTTGATGAAATAGTCATCTTCTAAAGCGATGCGCTCCAACTCCAGGGCGATATCCAGAAGGGGATTGCGTCCTGTCACTTGAAAGACGCTGTCAGCGATCTGCTTAATAATCTTCGCCCTCGGATCATAGTTCTTATACACCCGGTGGCCGAAGCCCATCAGCTTTCCCTGCCCCTCTTTAACCTTCTTAATAAATTCCGAGACCTTATTCTTGGAACCGATCTCCATCAGCATTCTGAGCACAGCTTCATTGGCCCCACCATGGAGCGGGCCATAGAGGGCGGCGGCCGCTGCGGCAACCGCGCAATAGGGATCTACGTGTGAGCTACCAACTCCGCGCATGGCATTGGTGCTGCAGTTCTGCTCGTGATCCGCATGGAGGATAAAGAGAACGTCGAAAGCCTTTTCGATAACCGGATTCGGCTGGTACTTGAGCTCGGTCATCTTAAACAGCATGTTGAGGAAATTCCCGGCATAGCTCAGGTCGTTGTCCGGGTAGGAATAGGGCATCCCGATGCTGTGGCGGTAGGCAAACCCGGCTAGGGTCGGCATCTTGGCGATAAGCCGGTAAGTCTGCTTTTTGCGCGCCTCCGGATCGAATATATGTTTGGCATCGGTATAGAAGGTCGAAAGAGCCCCCACAGCGCTCACCAGCATACCCATGGGGTGGGCATCATGGTGAAAGCCATCGATGAATTTCTTGATATTCTCATGCAGGATGGAGTGATGGGTGACATTACGGGTCCAATCCTCCAATTGGGCCTTGGTGGGGAGCTCTCCATACAGGATCAGATAGGCGGTCTCCAAATAGGTGCTCTTCTCGGCTAACTGCTCGATGGGATAGCCGCGGTAGCGCAGGATTCCTATATCACCGTCGATATAGGTGATTTTACTCTGGCAGGAGGCGGTGTTCATGAAAGCAGGATCATAGCTCATCAGCCCGAAATCATCTTCCGAGACCCTGATCTGGCGCAGATCCGTGGCGTTAATCGCCCCGTCATGAACGGGGATTTCATATTTTTTACCCGTCCGGTTGTCGATAATCGTGAGTGTCTCTGAAGCCATAATTGGTACCTTTCGTTCTCTTCGCTCAATTCCTTAAGCCTATTCCCTTTTAGACCATCCTTGGATAGCGGTCAACTCCGGCTCAAGCCGCGTCCGGAGTCAGCGTCCACTTTATGTCCCATGTCCCCTTGGAATGAGACAGGCATACAACCGCTGCGGGCGAAAAATCTACCACCTGATTTTCTAGATCCCCGTTCACCAACAAGGCGGCGAGCCGGCTGAGATGAGGAAGGTGGCCCACCAACATTAACGGCGCTTCGGCTGCCTCGAGCTCGGCCTTGGCCACCAACGGATCATCCTGAGGGGACAAGCCCTGGATCTCCCGAAGTCCATCCCGAGGAGAAAGAAAGCGGGCCAGAATCTCCGCCGTCTCTCGCGCCCTCAGCTTGTCGGAATGAAGGATCGCGGCGACTTTAATTTCCTTTGCAGCGACGGCACGTGCGACCTTTTCAACCTCTTTTCGGCCCTGAGCACTCAAGGGGCGCCTCGGATCTTCGTGTTCGGGCTTGGCCTCACCATGTCGGACCAAATAGAAATCCATGGGGCCGGCTGCCTTAAGCAAGCTTGTACATGGACTTGGCCGTCCCGGAGAAAATCCAACTCTTGGTCTCAGCGCTAATATCTTCCCGCCTCTGGAGGTGATGAATGTTTTCGGGAAATTCGTGGTCCCAGTGAGGCCAATCGGAAGCATAAAAGAGGGTTTGCGGCCCGAGGAGCTGAGCGGTCTGGGAAAGGAGCGGCTCGTATCCCTCCGCATGGAGATAGACGCGCCCGCTGAGAATATAGTCGCTCGGTTTCCTCTTACATAGGGGCGCCTCCGCCTTACCGCGCTTCTCCCATTCCTCATCCATCCGTGCCATCCAGTAAGGCACCCAACTGCAGCCGGCCTCCATGAAGGCGAGGCGCAGGCGCGGAAATTTCTCCATGACGCCGCGGAAAATGAGGCTCGTCATCTGAATCATCTGGGCGAAGGGATGCGAAAGAGTGTGGACGTCGATGAACTGGTCGAAGAGATCGGCGGCAAAGTAGTGCGGCCCGCGCACGGTGGCGTGGACGGCCAGCAGGCAGTCGAGCTTTTCCGCTTCCTCATAGATGGGCCAATAATCCTCATGGCCGAGCGGCCTGCGCAGTCCAACGGCCGGCAGCATCCCGGCGACCATACCGAGATCCTTAACTGCACGCCGAAGTTCTTTGACTCCTTCGGGCACATCCTGAAACGGGATCAGGGCAACCCCTTTGAGGCGCGGGCTTACCTTGGTGAATTCCTCGGTAAAGAAGTCGTTATAGGCCTTGGCCAAAGCTACGGCGAAGTCGGGCTCGCGGATCCAGCCGAAGCCGATGCCGTCTGTGGGAAAGAGGACCGCAGTCGAAAGCCCGCCCTCGTCCATGGCCTTGAGCCAGCTTTTCGCGTCTCGCGCCCTGGTGCCGAGCGTACCGCCGAGAGAGCGGTCCCAGTTGTCTCTGGGATAGAACACCGCCTTGCGGTCGCGATAGGGAGATTCCATATAGGGCCGTAACTGATCATCGGTCTCGGTAACATGACCATCAGCGTCGATGACTCCGTAATTCGCCTCCATCGCTTTCTTCCTCCCTTCCCTTGTCTCCTGGCTAGCCATTTCAACGGTCTGTTAAAATTGTCAGTGATGATATAGTATGCTGTCCGGTATTTTGCAAATCTCATAGGGAACGATACCGCCACTGCCGTGATCGAATTCCAGCGCGTCAACAAATGGTACGGAGCGCTTCATGTCCTAAGGGAGATCAACCTCAAGATCGAGAAGGGAGAGGTGGTGGTGGTTTGCGGCCCGAGCGGCAGCGGGAAAAGCACCCTCATCCGCTGCATCAACCGGCTGGAGCCTATCCAGACAGGCGAGATCCTCGTCAGCGGGAAACGGCTCTCTGATTCCTCGCTGGACTTGAGGGCGCTCAGGGCAGAGATCGGCTTTGTCTTTCAGCAGTTCAATCTCTATCCCCATCTATCCGTGATGGAAAACATTACTCTGGCCCCGACAAAGGTCAAAAAAATATTGCGCGTTGAAGCGGAAACGATCGCCAGGAAACTCCTGGAGCGGGTCGGAATACCGGACAAGGCGAGCGCCTTTCCTGCCAACCTCTCAGGCGGACAGCAGCAGCGCGTGGCGATCGCGCGGGCGCTCGCCATGCAGCCCAAGATCATGCTCTTCGACGAGCCTACCTCAGCGCTCGATCCGGAGATGATCAACGAGGTGCTGGAGGTCATGACCGACCTCGCAAGGGACGGGATGACCATGGTGGTGGTCACGCACGAGATGGGCTTCGCCCGGCGGGTGGCAAGCCGGGTGCTCTTCATGGACGAAGGGCAAATCATCGAGGGAGCAAGCCCGCAAACGTTTTTCGAGACCCCCACCTCTCCCCGGACAAAACAGTTCCTCAGCAAAATTCTTTCCCACTAAGGAGGGCGAGATGAAACGAGCAATGACTCTTCTGTTGGCCGTAGCTCTCAGCGCGACAGCTCCAGCTATGGCTGAAACAACCCTGGAGAAGACCACTAGGACCGGCACACTCACCATCGGCACCCGAACCGGCTCTCCGCCCTTCGCCTACATTGACAAGCAGAACGAATGGGTCGGCTTCTCCATCGACCTCATCGAGCAGCTCATTCTTCCGTCCGTATCGAAGAAGGTGGGAAAACCCGTGAAGCTGGAGAAGAAGGAGTCCACTCCGCCCACTCGGATTCCACTTCTTACCTCAAGCGCTGTTGATCTGATCGCGGAAACGATGACCGATACCAGGAGCCGGCGCGACAGCGTGGACTTCACCCTTACCTTTTTCGTGACCGGCGCCCAGTTCCTGGTGAAGAAAGGGAGCCCGATCAAAGGAATCAAGAACATCGCCGGCAAACGCGTAGCGGCCCAGCAAGGCTCCACCAACGCCAAGATTATCCGCGAGCGGGTGCCAACCGCCCAACTCCGCGAGTTTCCGGATCAGCCGGCCGCCTTCCAGGCGCTGGCGCAGGGGCAGGTCGACGCCTACACCAACGACGGCATCCAGCTCGCCGGCCTCAAGGCCAAGGCCCCGAATCCGCGCGACTGGGAGATCGTTGGCGATTTTTACTCCTACGAGCCTTACGGGATGGCGCTCAGAAAGGGTGACTCCGATTTTCGCACAGTCGTCAACAATGGGCTTATGGAAGGAATCGATTCCGGCAAGTTCTTTGAGATCTATGAGAAGTGGTTCGGAACTAAGGGCGAAGTGCCATATCCGATGAGCCCTGACGTCAAGAAGTTCATGATCTATCAGGCCGTGCCGAAGTAGAAATTTTGGATTTTAGATTTTTGATTTTAGATTAATCCAAAATCGGCAATCCAAAATCTAAAATAGATATGACTTATCAATTTGATTGGTCAGTCCTCTGGACAGGACAGTCGGGCCAGTGGCTGCTCCAAGGGATCATCACGACGCTCGAGCTCTCGGCCCTGGCCTGGCTGCTCGCGGGAGCGCTGGGAATCCTGTCGGGAGCTCTCCGTACGTTGCCTATCCGCCCGCTGCGCGCGCTCGCGGCCTTTTACGTCGAGTTCTTCAAGAACGTGCCGCTGCTGGTATGGATGTTTTTCTGGTACTTTGCTGTCCCTCCGCTCTTACCCAGATCGTTCCAGGATTGGCTCTTCGACCACGGCGCCGAGTTTTGGGCTGGGATGTTCGCCCTCGGGGTCTACCACGGCGCGCGCCTTTCCGAGGTGATCCGCTCGGGAATCCAGTCGATCCCCAAGACCCAGCTCGAAGCCGCCCTCTCCACTGGGCTCACGACCGCACAAGCCTACCGCTTCGTCATCATCCCCGTCGCGCTCCGTCTCATCATCCCGCCGGTTACGAACGAATCGCTAAATCTCCTAAAAAATTCTTCCGTGGCGCTGACCATCAGCGTCGCCGAGCTGACTTTTCAAACGCGCCAGATCGAGACCTACACCGCGAAAGCGTTTGAAGCCCTTACCGCAGGAACCGTGATCTACCTGGCCCTCTGTCTCGGCATCGCCGCGGTGATGGCCAGGATGGAACGCCGCTTTGCGATTCCGGGAATGATCGCCCGAGTTGCACGTGCGGAGCATTGAGTATGGATTTTACGGTCGTCATCAAGAACTTCAATTTTCTCATAGGTCAGGGGCTCCTGGGCATCGGGAATTTCGTCGGCGGCACGCTCAGGCTCGCCATCCCGGCCATCGTCCTCGGTTTCATTCTGGGAATCTTTGTCGGCCTGGGGCGGCTCGCCCGCTCCCGGTGGATCCGGACGGCGTCCACGGTTTATGTGGAGTTCTTTCGCGGCGTGCCTCTGATCATGGTGATCTTCTGGTTCTGGTTCATCATCCCGGTGCTGCTCCGCGTCGCCCTGCCGGAGTATGGAGTCGCGCTTACGGCCTTTGTGGTTTTCGAGGCGGCTTATCTGGGAGAGATCGTCCGGGCAGGAATACAGTCAGTCCCGCGCGGGCAGGTAGAGGCGGCAATTGCCACTGGCCTGACACAATCTCAGACCATGCGCAACGTAGTTCTACCTCAAGCCTTGAAAAACATGATCCCCGCGCTGGTGACTCAGTTCATCGTGCTCTTTAAAGATACCTCCCTAGCTTCCATCATCGGTTACGTCGACATTACCAAGGCCGCGCAGATCGTGAACAACCGCGAGATTCGACCTTTCGAACTCTATCTCTTCATCGCCGTCGTCTACTGGCTCTGCACCTACGGCATGTCCCTCTACGCGCGTTACCTCGAGCGCCGGCTCACGCCCGCGTAACCTATCGCCAACACGCCAGTTGACTCGCAGGAGGTTCTTCGCTAAAATTCGCTTAATACTTAGTATTTAAACCAATATGCGAGCCACAAAACTTGTAACTATTTCTCTTTCTCCGAACCTGCTAAGGAAGGCCGAGAAGGCAGCCAGGGAAGAAAATCGGACCCGGTCAGAGCTCTTACGCGAGGCCTTGCGGCGCTACCTGGAGGACCGGGAATGGCGTAAGATCTACCGATACGGAGAGAGACGAGCAAGGTCTCTGGGCCTCGATGAAGAGGATATAGAGCGGTTCGTGGACGAGATTCGAAAATGAGATGCCGAAACTCGTCTTGGACACCAACGTGCTCATCTCCGCCCTCCACTTCGGCGGGCGACCCCGTGAACTTCTCGACCTCGCCCGTCAGGGACAAATCGAATTAGTCCTTTCACCCTTCATCTTAGGGGAGACAGAAAAGGTCTTGAGAGACAAACTGCATTGGGATGACTGGATGCTCACCTTAACCTTATCCAAGGTTAGGCATATGGCCACCGTGGTCGAGCCACGTCACACCATCACAATCATCAAGGCGAAAGATGCCGATAATCGTATCCTGGAATGTGCCGAAGCCGGCGGCGCAGATTTCCTAATCACCGGGGACAAAAAACACATCCTGCCGCTCAAGGAATACCAAGGCATACGAATTCTTAGCCCAGCCGAGTTCTTGAAATCTTTTGTCCGAGAGAAATGAACCTAGCGTATCCTTCACGTAACCGATAAAGATAAGATTGTTGCGCTGGAAATCTTGGATGCCAGCGAGCGCGTCCTGCTACGAAATCTCTTCAAGCTTGAGGTGTCGAAGCCTGCTGGGTAGGAGCAACCCTTCTCCCTTTCTCCGCAAAGCTTCCAATCTGAGCATCGCAAGCCTTTAACGCCAAGCTCAGCCGCGCGTATTCCGCGTCGGTCTGAAGCAAAGGGTTAGAGCTAAAAATTCACAATGTCCCCTTTTCTTTCTGGGGCGGCGGAATCGGCTGCGCGCCGACGCGCACGACCGGGCCTTTCAGGTCGGAGAAAAGATTCTCTTGGTAGGAAAAAAATTGACAATTGCTTAGAAGCGTTATAGAAATTCGACACCGTGAGAGTCTGGAAGAAACGCCATATACTGGTCAGCATACTCAGTAGTTGGAGGCCGCCTGCTACTTTGCAGCACGGTTTTCGACTGTAGGTTAGAAGGCTGACAATAGTGCGGTGTTTGTCCGGGGCATCCGTGGCATTGATAGTCACTGGCGCGACTTCGACGAGCGGAGTGACCGCGCTCCTCGTAAAGAAGCTTCGTGCGAAGACCGGAGCGAAGCTCGGGAAGGAGTAAGGTATGAGTGGAGTACGGGTATTGGTTGGCACACGCAAGGGCGCGTTCATCCTGACGTCGGACGGAAAGCGCAAACGGTGGGACGTGAGCGGCCCCCACTTTGCGGGCTGGGAGATCTACCACATGAAGGGATCACCCGCTGATCCGAATCGGCTCTATGCGTCGCAGTCGAGCAGCTGGTTCGGGCAGATCATTCAACGCTCAGATGACGGCGGCAAGACCTGGCACCAACCCGGAACACCCCCCGGCGAACCGACCACCACCCCGGACGGCATGCCCAAGGGCGAGAGCAACAAGTTTGTTTACGACACTTCTCCTGAAACCGGCAAACCTCTCACCACGCACCAGTGGTACGACGGCACGCCGCATCCGTGGGAGTTCAAGCGGGTGTGGCATCTCGAACCGTCGCTGACCGATCCCGACACCGTCTACGCCGGGATTGAAGACGCCGCCCTGTTTCGGTCGACCGACGGCGGTCAAACGTGGCAGGAGCTGGCCGGACTGCGCGGCCACGGCTCCGGACCCAAATGGCAGCCAGGCGCCGGCGGGATGTGCCTGCACACGATCCTTCTGGATCCGAGCGATCCCGGACGGATCTTCATCGCGATCTCTGCGGCGGGCGCGTTCCGGACCGACGACGCCGGCAAGACATGGCGGCCGATCAACCGTGGACTGAAGTCCCAATACATCCCTGACCCGAATGCCGAGGTCGGCCATTGCGTTCACCGCATCGCGATGCACCGGTCGCGTCCGGGCGTGCTGTTCATGCAGAAGCACTGGGACGTCATGCGCAGCGACGACGGCGAGTCGTGGCAAGAGATCAGCGGCAACCTGCCGACCGACTTCGGATTTCCCATTGAAGTTCACGCGCACGAGCCGGACACCATCTACGTCGTGCCGATCAAGAGCGACTCCGAGCATTTTCCACCCGATGGAAAGCTGCGCGTGTACCGCAGCCGGACCGGCGGAAACGAGTGGGAGGCGCTCACGAAAGGTCTGCCGCAACGCGACTGCTACGTCAACGTGTTGCGCGACGCGATGGCCATCGATTCGCTCGATAAGTGCGGTGTATATTTCGGCACCACCGGCGGCCAGGTGTACGCATCCGCCGACGCCGGGGACAGTTGGGCGCCGATCGTGCAACATCTTCCGGCCGTGGTGTCCGTCGAAGTCCAGACACTGCCATGATTCGAGTCGTGCTTCCCGCACATCTACGCAAGCTCGCGGGCGTCGACGGCGAGGTCAAGCTCGACGTCGCGGGTCAGGTGACGCAGCGCGCGGTCCTTGACACGTTGGAAGCCCGCTATCCGATGCTGCGCGGGACCATCCGCGACCACGTCACGCAAAAGCGCCGAGCGTTCGTGCGGTTCTTCGCCTGCGAGCAGGATCTGTCCCACGAACCGCCGGACGCCCCGCTGCCCGACGCGGTCGCGATGGGCGCAGAGCCTTTTCTGGTCGTCGGGGCCATGGCCGGCGGCTAGAGTCGCCACGGAGGAGACCGATCATGAACTATGCACTGTGGATCGTTCAGGGGCTGCTCGCGCTCCTCTTTTTGTTCACCGGAGGCATGAAGCTGGTCCTGCCGGTCGAGGAGCTGACGAAGCAGATGCCGCTGCCGGGCCTGTTCGTGCGGTTCATCGGCGTGGCCGAGGTGCTCGGCGCGATCGGCCTGATCCTCCCCGGGCTCCTG
>Ga0209824_10000853_pt1 | contig 18443 bp, 16 predicted proteins | sample VDWuncwatermetaG_FD_184124 | JGI IMG/M metagenome (GOLD analysis project Ga0209824, IMG submission 184124) | Wastewater microbial communities from Netherlands to study Microbial Dark Matter (Phase II) - VDW unchlorinated drinking water (SPAdes)... ... | reverse complement strand
ATAGTATAGGGTAACCGGGGTAAGTACATTTGTACCACCCGCTCCACCCACATTTGTAGTGCCTGACGAAAGTGTTGCCACATGATAAATTGAGCGGCTAGTGTTCTCCGCGACGCCTTTGTCGAAAACACCAAAAGCGGTGCCGTAGTCCACTTTGGTTGTAGACAATTCATCTGTCTGCCACACCACCACAGCAGCATCAGAGGCAAGCACTGGAGTGGATGTGCCTGTAATAGTTGGTGGAGTCGTGTCTTTTAGCGTAACGAAACTATAATACTGCCCATTATTGTTGTCTGTTGTAGAAAGCGCGCCTGCGTCTGTTGAAGAAACCTTGTAATAGTACGTCTGCCCCGCCGACAATCCTGTGAGCCCCACTTGATGCTGAAATACCCCATCAACACCAGCTGTTGTGACGATAGCTACTGTTGTTGGAGTTGCGCTGTTTACACCACCTGCAGTATTTGCAAAATATACTTTTGAGTCAGAGCTTGTGTTTGTATTCCAAAAAATTAAAGCTGACACATCGGTAAGCTCGCGTTCGGTAACATTTGTAATTATTGGACCGCTTACCGTAGTGAATGTTCCACCTATTGCAGTGCTTGCTACACTTGTATTCCCTGTTACGTCTTTTGCAATTACACAGAAATAGTAGCTTGTTGCTGGAGTTAGCCCTGTGAGATAGATACTGTGATTCACAGTATAGGTGCTTGTATCTACACGCGCGCTTGGGCAAGTAGACGGCACTGCTCCTGAGTAGCTTCCGTATTTTACAGTTGATGTTGAGAGCTCGCCGATTGAGAGAGAGCTATCTGTGTATGTGCTAAAAGTAATATTTGCGGATGTGTTGCCAGATGTTGGCACCGCAATACCCGCAAGTGGTATGTAAGGAGGAGAGGTATCAGCCCCACCAGAGCCGTCTGGGATATCAGAAAGAGTCGCAGTGTAATTTGAAATATCTCCGTTTGTATTTGTTGCCACCACTTTGTAATACTGCAGGGATGTCGTTGCATTTGTAATATTGTGCGGATAGTAATTTACAGCGCTGTCTGTAATTGTGGTGATGAGGGTTCCCGCTGTCGCAAAGTTGTCCAAGGAATGGTACACCTTGTATGAAGCAAAGGTTGAGGATGTGGTGGCAACAAATGGCGACCAGTTCAAAAACTCTCTATAAACACCGATAGGAGTATTTGATATATCGGAAAAGCTAAAACCTCCTGGTAGAGCCGGGGCGACCATTGTACGAGAAGCCACGTTTCCATACAAATCACGCACCTGAAAATACACCACCTCGTCCGCAGGTGAACCGGTAAAAACCCACGAGGTAGTAGAGGCCACGATAGGGCTTGCGGCTAGAGTAGTCCACGCGCACGAATTCCCTTGGGTATCTGTTGTAGGAAAAGTGCTGTCATTACAAAGTCTATACTGAAGAGTGTTGGAATCAGAGAGATTTAGGTTCACAGTGCCAGCTGATACACCACCAGTAGATGAGTCGAGTGTGGCTGTGGTGACAACAGGTGTAGTTGTGTCTAGTGTAAAGTTGGCAGAAATCGCGGTCGCACTGCTATTTGCAGCCTCGTTGTCGTTTAGAGATACGCGTACTTTTGCATTCGCTATAGAAATACTTGACACCGTGGATGTCGCCGTCCATATTGCCGTATATGTATTGTATGTCGCAACATCTACTGCCTTGTTTGATGTATCCCCCGCTACGAGAGCACCCGATGGAACAGCCGTCCATGAGGATCCTCCGTTTGTGCTATATTCAAAACTCGGTGTTACAAAGCCAGGATTTGTGGTCCCCGTCGTCGTGTCTGTATCGCGTATTTTGTAGGAAATACTTACCTTGCCGTAGTTTGCACTCGCTGTGTCTGTAATCTGTGATACGACTAAACCATTTGTGCCATAAGTCGCATCAAACTCAGGTGGCGCGTTTACAACATACTGCACTACTGCATTGGTTAAAGTTGGAGTCACTGCACCGCCAGAAACTAGGAAAACTTTATACTGCAAATATCGGTCGTCCCCACCAGTTCTAAGTGGATGCCCCACTGGAAGCCCGCCTGATATTCCTGTGCTTACAGTGAAATAGTCGGTGCCATCGCAAACAGTACTTGCTCCACACCAATTAGACCAAGTGATATTGTCTGGTGATGAGCGCGCTTGAAACTTTACGGTTTCTGATGCACTTGTTCCTGTTTCTGTCCATATTATGTTGGAGACAAGGCTTGCCGCATCGCTTGCATCGTAGACAGAGGATGTGAGGTTACCTGTGGTAGCATATTGTACATAATTGACTGTGACAGAGTCCAGGGTTGGTGAAGTGCCAGGAACTGTGGTGGAAAAGTTTGCCCGATATTGAATATATTGATTTCCAGAAAAAGCCGAGATGCTTCCTCCGCTAGCTATCCCAGTCGTCCAACCTGTCCACGTGCCGTCGGGGGTGGCTGTATTACCTGCGCGAGCGTCTAATGTAAGTGTCTGGCCATTTAATGTTGAGGCGTATGAAAGTGTCGTAAATGATGACTTCGCTCCTGTATTAATGACAGCGGAAGTGAAAGTGCCAGAAGACGCAGCTAGTGTACGCCCAAACATAGACAATGTGCCGCTGGGGTTTATATTGTTTGTTACATAGATTGATGCCCCATCAGGAGAAATCGCAATGCCATACGGGGATGCAGCGGCCGCAACACTTGCTGGACTGTATGCAGTAAGTAGCCCTGTACTTGAATTGCGACTAAACTGCGAAACAGTAGCGCCGGTGTCGTTTGCTGTGTATACTGAATTCCCATCTGGTGAAACTACAATCCCTCTGGAACCTGCGCCAGTGGCAATAGTTGCTGGATTGAGGGCAGTAAGGAGGCCCGTTGATGTTGCTCGATTAAACTGATAAATATTGCCGTAATTTGATGAATATACAGACAAACCGTCAGGGGAAACAGCTACACCAAATCCATTAGCTGATGTAGCGATGGTTGCTGGGCTAAGGGCAACAAGTAGTCCTGTGCTATCACGGCTGTACATATTTAAACTCCCTCCACCGCTTGTCACATACGCCGAATTACCATCGGGTGAGATTACAATAGCGGTTGAGTTAGTTAGAGTTGCAACTGTTGGGGTAGCGAGTGCAGTCAAGAGGCCAGTTGTGACTGATCTGCTAAACATTGAGACTGTATTGTTGGCACCCCCACTTGAATGTGGCACATAGACTGAAGTTCCATCTGGTGAGATACCTATATTGCTTGGGCCTAATCCAGCTGCTATGGTTGCTGGGGAAAGTGCCGTTAATGTGCCTGTAGATGTAGCACGGGCATACATAGAGATTGTATTATTACCATAATTCGCCACATACACTGATTTGCCGTCGGAAGAAATAGTGATTCCGACGGGTGCAGACGCTCCCGCAATAGTACCAACAAGAGTAAGGAGGCCCGTTGATGCTGCTCGGCTAAAATGATAAATATTGCCAGTTCCATAGTTAGCGGCATAGACTGAACTACCATCTGGTGAGACAACTGTAGACTGGGTTCTATCTCCGGATGCTATGGTTGCTGGGCTGAGGGCAGTGAGGAGCCCTGGTATAGCAATACTGATACTTGCACTGGTAGATGTCCCTGCTACCGTTGTGCTTGCATTAGTGCCTGCTTCAAAGCCACCGCTAGGAGCGAGTAATTTACTGATAGTGTTGCTGGCTGAGCTAGCTGTATAGAGATTGCCTGCGGTATCAAAAACGAGACTACTACCATTGGCGCCTACGGTTGCAAAAATGCTAGCAGTTCCTGCGGGGGTGATTTTAGAGACAGTAGCCGTACCGTTGTTTGCAACATAAAGATTACCTGTAGTGTCAAAAGCGAGGGCAACAGGATTATTAACTACGGTTGTTACAAAAGCAGTGACAGTACCAGACGGGGTAATTTTGGAAATGGTAGAGGAGCTAGTATTTGCGGTATAAAGATTACCTGTGGTGTCAAAAGCGAGGGCTTGTGGGCTAGCCCCTACTGTTGCGAAAGTTGTAACTACACCAGATGGGGTAATTTTGGAGACGCTATTTGCACTGAAGTTTGCTGCATAAAGATTCCCTGCGGGGTCAAAGGCGAGGGCCCGTGGGCCACCCAAGCCAGACGCGAAGGTTGTAACGACACCAGATGGGGTAATTTTGGAGACACTATTTGCACCGCTGTTTGCACTATATAGATTACCTACTGTATCAAAGGCGAGGGCTTGTGGGCCAGCCCCTACGGTTGCCCATGGTGTAATATTAAAACCATCGTCTGTTACACTTTTACTTGTTGCCAGCAAACTCACACCCCCCGCTCCAGCAACAATACTAGTAGATGTTGCTGAATATTGTGTCCATCCTGATTGATTAGATGAATGTGTCGCGGTGTTTGCTGTTACTCCCCCCGCCCAAGAAGCCTGCGTGAAAGTGTATGTTGCCGCTTGAGCTATTTCCTCCCTATAAATATATGCCACTGCCACAGTAAAGAGCAATACCAATATAGAAAGCACAATATGGTTGTGGTTCTTGTCCATAGTTAAATAGTATTTCCTTTATTGCTCATATAATAACATTTGTATACAAAACAACATAGCAAAAAATGTACTCTAATGTCTTTATTTATGGTTTATACGCTTTGTTATCCATTTATGATAAAATAAAAATCAATGAGTTCGCCAATAGTAAAACTTGAAAATGTAAATTTCTACTACAACCGCGGAAAGCCGTCAGAAGCTCACGCAATAAAGAACATAAGTCTAGAGATAGAGCGGGGTGGGTATGTCGCTTTTTTTGGTCCGTCGGGTTGCGGAAAAACTACTCTTACATATTTAATTGGTGGAATTGAAACTGAAAATACTGAGGAAGGAAACATCATTGTTAATGATCATAACCTCCATGGACTTTCTAAAAATGAGCTTGCTGTTTATCGCCAAGTAGGCGTGGGTATTATTTTCCAACAGTTTAATCTTCTGCCATCGCTATCTGTGCTAGATAATGTTGCACTCCCAATGGCTTTTTTGGGGGTAAATGTAGCACAACGAAGAAAAGAAGCGATAAGGCTTCTTGAAAGATTTGGTATGACAAAATATGCAAATCGCTACCCTTCTGAGCTTTCTGGAGGACAGCAGCAGCGTGTAAGTATTGCCCGTGCCCTTGCCAACAACCCTCCACTCATTATTGCAGACGAGCCACTCGGCAACCTAGACTCAGAAAATGCAAACATTACGCTGGAGCTTCTAAAGGAGCTTAATGAAAAAGACGGACGGACGATTATTATGATCACACACGAACCGTGGAGCCTGCGTGATGCTCGTACAGTATTTCACCTGAAAGACGGCGAGTTAGTCAAAACTGAAAATTCTGGAAAAGACAAAGTGGCGCAGGAAAAAATCACAAAATATCTAAACAGCAGTCTGTTCCCCGAAACTAGCAATGAGCGTCTGATAGCTCACTCGCTTTCTTTTGTACTAATGAGGGGATTTTCTAGTGATGAAATAAAACGTTTTGAAATGTTTCTTGCAAAGCGACTTATGGGAGAAATAGACACTCCTACATTTATTGATTTCCTTGATAGCCCATTTAAGGATGGCGGAGTGGGCCTCTGGAAGCAACGCGCGCATAAAATGGCGCGTGTGGCAGAGGACATCATAGAGCAACGGAAAAGCGTGGACGATGTCTACAAGGACCTTGAGAAAAACCCAGAGCTACCGCTGTACGAAGAGGTTGCAAAAATCCGCATCTGGCTTCTAAGGGAGTATCGCGGTACACTTTCAGATATTCAGATAGCACGTTTCAACGAGGCTGTAGAGGGGCGATTTCGAAACATTATCACAGAGGACAACTTCAAGCGACTACTTTTACTATCGCGCAAAGAATCCGGCGTGGGGTTGGCTCCTGGGACAGCTCGTAATATCTCAGAGCATCTAGAGACAATACTAACTGGTAAAAAACACAAAGACGGTATTTTGAACTATGGAACAAAAAAATGAAAATAAGTCAGAAGGTAGGCTAGACATAAGCACTAGCCACAACCTTTCCTCGTGGGATTTGTTAAAACTTTCACTTAGAGTTTTCCGCACAAAACCTACACGTACTATATTGACTGTACTTGGTATGTCAGTAGGTATTGGCACTGTTGTGTTTCTTGTATCACTTGGATATGGTCTGCAATATATTTTGATTGGTAACCTTATCACGAGCGAGGACTCCCTGATGACCCTAGAGGCTTCCTACCCAACCGAAAGTGGCAAAAGTATTGACATAGAAAAAGTGAGTGAAATAGCCATTGTCACAGGTGTTGACAAAATAAGTCCCGTTAGTGAATTTTCTGGAGAGCTATGGTCGCCTGGTGGTACACCTGGGATCGTCCCTGTGACGCGAGTAATACAGTATTCATATTTCAAATTTGCTGGTTTAACTCCAGACATTGGGAAAGTATTTACCGACAGTGAGCCTGGAATTATTCTTTCTACTCAGGCTCTCAAAATTCTTGGGCTTCCACCAGACCAAACCTCCTTAAAAAGAGAAGTCTATGGAAAAGTATACTTTCCAAACCTGGATGGAACCAACGATGAGGTCGCTATTTCAAAACTACTTATTAGCGGTATAGTTGCAGACGAAAGTAGCCCTCCAATAGCTTACATTCCCTACCTTTCCACAGAGAGAGAACCGACCGCAATTAAAAGTCTTTTAATAAAAGCAGTCAGTGTAGACTTCGTAGAGCCACTTCGTGACATATTAGACGAGCAAGGTTTTTTGGTAAGTGCTAGAATTGATCTCGTAAACCAAGCGAGGAAAATCACGAATGCAATTACAACAGTACTGATGGTTTTTGGTACCGCTGCTCTTTTAGTATCAGCGATAGGTATGTTCAATACAATGATCGTTGGATTTATGGAGCGAATTTATGAGGTTGGAGTAATGAAGTCTCTTGGGGCTACCGACGGAGATGTGAGAAATTTATTTCTGATGGAGTCTCTTGTGATCGGTCTTCTTGGCGGGCTATCTGGAGTCGCCCTTGGAGTGGGAGGAGGCGAGATGATAAACTATGTGATGAGTACTCTTTCACAGAACCTTGGGAGCAAAGCTCTGACATTATTTATTACTCCTGTCTGGTTTGTGGTAGCGACAATAGTTCTTTCAGCCTTTATTGGAATAATAGCTGGTGCCATACCAGCTCGTAATGCGTCTAGGCTTTCCCCTAGGGAGGCGTTTGTTAGGAAATAGTTTTTATACCCTCTCTAAATTTAAAGACATTAGACTCCTTTGTATTCCCAATTTACACCCTAAACTTATTCAGAGCTTTAAATTATGCCAGATACGAGGCGTGTCAAGGTTTTTAGAGGAGATGTACGAATAGTACTTTGACGAACAAAACCGCCGGCACAACAAAGTAGATGGTATAATTTTAAACCCTAAACTCCATCACGTCACCATCACGGACAATATACTCCTTCCCTTCTATTCGAAGCATCCCATTCTCCTTCGCATTTGCAAAAGAACCAGCATCCAACAAATCCTTCCAAAAAATCACCTCTGCTCGAATAAATTTATCCTTAAAGTCTGTGTGAATTGCCATACCTGCCACTGGTGCCGTGCTCCCCTTTTTAATAGTCCACGCGCGAGTTTCCTTTTCTCCTGTAGTAAAATATGTTTCGAGTCCGAGCATTTCATAGCCTCTTTTAATCAGGTCATTGATACCGTCATTTTTTGAGCCAAGCTCCGCGCGGAACATTTCTTTCTCCTCTCCTTCAAATACCGAAAGCTCGTGCTCAACCCCTGCGTCCACTATCACGTAGTGCGCATTGCGTGCCTTAATATATGCGAGGAGTTTTACATATCGCTCATCATTCATTTCGTCCAAATTTTTACCTCCAGCTTTTTTATTGAGCACATATAAAATTGGTTTCATCGTGAGGAGGTGCATAGAGCGCAAAATTTCTCGCTCCTCATCATTCAGAGGTACCTCCTGAGCAAGCTTCTCCGCTTCGAGTGCCTCCTGTACACGGAGAAGTATTTCCTTTTCCTTTCCAGCTTCTTTGTCCCCACGCTTCACGTCCTTTTCAATGTTCCCCAAACGTTTTGTAACTGTCTGCATATCCGCAAGAATAAGCTCAAGGTTGATGGTCTCGATGTCCGACACTGGGTCTATCTTTCCGTCTACGTGAATGATATTACTGTCTTCAAAAATACGCACTACCTCAGCGATAGCATCTGTCTCTCGAATATGTGAGAGAAACTGATTCCCCAACCCCTCACCCTCACTCGCCCCTTTCACAAGCCCCGCAATATCCACAAACTCCACAGCCGCGGGAATCGTTTTTTGAGTTTTTGAAAATTCTGCAAGCTTGTGCAGGCGTTCATCAGGCACAGCAACAACCCCCACAGATGGGTCAATTGTACAAAAAGGATAATTCTCTGCTGGTACAGATTTTTTCGTTAGTGCGTTAAATAGTGTGGACTTACCAACATTTGGTAGTCCTACGATGCCGATTGCGAGTGCCATATTACTTTTGTAGAACCTTTTGAAGCTCCCCTTGGTGCGCACGCATTACCTCCATAGAGGCTGCTTGCTCTGAGCGGCCTGCCTTCACCTTAGCCTTTATTTCATCCCCAATTTTCTTAAAAAGGTCTGGGTTTTTTTCTACAAGCATCAAGATGCGGTCAATTTCAGCATCTGGCACACCTTTAAGCTGGCGCTTAATAACCTGTTTTAGCAAAAATTCTTTTATCATATTTAGGAATTCTACCAGAAAACTATGATATTAAAACCTTGACATTTATTTATGATTATGCTAACATTTTAGTATCCTTCTTGTGGAAGGTTGGGTTATAAAAAGGAGAAGTGTCATGGATACTGTTGAAAGTGGTAGAATGGTTGAGGTTGACAGTGGTATTTTATATAAGTGCGCTATATATTTTGGAGTAGCAACTATGTATTTTTACAGAAAGGATATTACTCCAATTGAAGTAGATGAATCGTATGGTTCATTCTATGATAAGAATGAAGAAGTATGTAAAAGGGTCTTTGATGAAACCCTGCTTTATATGAAATATCAGCTAAGCCATGAACAAATGGGTATGATCATAAAAGCCTATACTAATAATTACCCAATGTCAGTGAGCGATACTGATATTGGAGGTATTGCAATTAAGTAATAAAAAAACCACATAACTATAAGAACCTAGCGCATTTAGATTAATTTCTTTTGCGCTTTTTTTATTAGGCCTGTCGGGTCTAATGCCCAGTAGCTGCTGCGATGCACGCGTTAAAAGCCTGCACCGAAGCATTGTATGTTGCTACATCTCTGCGGTTTATTTCAACGAGGTTGTTGTAGTTTGGCACTATGGCGTTAAATTCATTCACAAATACGTTGTAATTAGGATCACTTGTGGAAGTAGAATCTATTTGTATTTTCTTTGCATCAAGTTGTGCGCGCAAGCTTGTGATTGGGGCGCTATTGGAATCAATTTTCGCTTTGAGGGCTAGGTCTGTGGCAGGGCAAGAAGAAAGTGGCATTCCAAAACTCTGCACTGCAAGCCACGTCATTCGTCCTTCATACATTCCCCTCCCCACCGCGACTCCTATCTCCTCGTATTGTGGTTTCAAAATATTAGCTCGGTGCCCAGGGCTATTCATCCACGCTGTTACCACACCGTCGTCACCATTAAAATCACCGAGAGCTAGATTTTCTCCAACCACAACATACGCATACCCTACAGCTTGAGCAAGGTCGGCAGGCCCAACGCCAACGGGTGAGACGTGCTCAAAATATTGCTTCGCAAACATATCATCAACCTTCATTTGTGCGTCTCTGTTTAATGTAGCATTTTCAACAAGGGCTGGGAGTCCGCCATTTTGGGCGCGGGCTATATTTGTGAATTCAATAACTCCAGCTACGGATAGACCCGAGGTATTTGATACCTGTGGCACCGCCCTAAGTGGGCCAGGGGTTACGACTGTACTTTCTGCCACTACAGCCTTTGGTGCAGGACTAATATTATTTTTTACTGGTGCTACAACTGGTGCCTTTGCGGAGACTTTTTTCTGTACAACCTGCGTCGTGGTAGCTGTGGTTGCTTTTGTAACTTCTTTTTTGGGAGTAGCTGGTGTAACTAAAACTTGAGCTACCTCGCTCGGACCAATAGTTTGGACAAGGTGTGTATAGGAAAACACCCCTGCTCCTATGAGGGCCAAAATTCCCGCGAGAATTGTTATTAGTTGTCCAAACATTTTTCTATTTTTTTAGAACCTCTAGAAATAGAAACATCGGTATTTCCTTGCGTGCTTTGTCCTCTGCATTCTTTCTTGGACCAAGCTCACTTTCTCTGTGTGATAGCCACTCTTCTAGGCGTAGAACTACAAACCCACTATTCGCAAGTGTCTTAAAATAATACTGTAGTGGTCGATGAAATGAAAGTGTTGTCTTCGTATCACGCTTACTTGGGTTCATTTCTATCTCAACCTTTGACTCTGACATATAGCTGTCTATGCGGCGGTATTGCGTTTTTGTTTCGTTGTCAAAATCCCAAGCACTTCCCTTTGGTATACGGAAAGCTGGGTGGTTTAGTACAATAAAAAGTTTACCTCCTGGCACAAGCACTCGCGCGCACTCCTTGAAAACTTTATGCGGAGATTCAATGTTTTGAATCGCGAGTACAATCGTAATTTTATCAAAAGACTTATCTTCAAAGAGCGAGAGGTCCTCTGCTGAGTGTGGAAAATACTTAATCTCTTTTGGGGATTCTTTCTTTGCGATTAGAATGAGTTGCTTCCCGAGGTCCACACCCGTAGCATCTGCTCCTTCCTCAAAAAATGCGCGAGTAAAAAACCCCTGCCCGCAAGCTAGGTCAAGCAGCTTCTCCCCTTTTTTGATCGCCATTGCGCGGAGTATGTTTGGCAAAATCACACGCGCTTGATACGTGTCGTCCCCCGCTAGAAGCGTGTCATACCAATGAGCCACACCACCCCAGGAGGTTGTCTTCTTCTTCGCTATCGGTTGCCTTGTAGGTTTTTCGGTCATTATGATTTTATTATATCACGGCAAGAGGTGTTTTTTCTGATCTATAGTACTCACGAAGAGAGCTAAACTTTCCACCTCTCGTAGTAAAAATCGCTACTTCTGTCATTTCTATTTGTAGATTTCTTTTTGTATCAACAAACTCTGCACACCATTCTGCGATAACATGATCTCCGTCCAACCATGTGTTAAGAAGTTTAAACTTAATTCCCTTTTGTTCACCAACCACCTTACGAATCCAATATTCTCGTATCGCGTCATGATGAACAAGCGGAGATTCCTTAGGGTCATTGTAAATAGCGTCTAGCGTAAAAATAGTAAGAATAAGCTCCGGGTCTTGCTTCTCCCAGGCTTCACCATATGTATTTAATAGTTTGATTGCCTCATCTTTGGTCATCGATGGACAATAACACAAATTTCGTAAAATAGGAAGGATCAAAAAATGGGTCATATGACCCCTGCAAAATATTTCATCAATATCCTACACCATCCCTCTCTATCGCCTCGTATCAGCACTCTATAACGGCTCACCTCGCGAAATTTTGAAAAAAAATTAAAAGAAAAAGCCTCGCGAGTTACCGCGAGGCCAGAAATTTTAAGCTTTTCCAAAGTGATAAAAATTACTCAATCTTCCTGGTAAGTAGCTGCCACAAAACTAAATTCATTATTATTTTCGGTAATCTTCTCTGAGGCAAAACAATCCCATTGCCAACTGTCAGCCACAAAGCGCAAAACTAAATAACAAGTCTTTCCATATGTGTCTATAAGACGAGTTCCTGCAAAGACAATGCAAACTTCCTTATTGTGTCCTCGCAAAGACCAGTCTTTTGGGATGCGTTCTTTTTGAAGAAGGAGGGTTTGTAATACTTGGACACCCAGGGGATATTCATTCTTCTCAAATCTTGAACCAATGTGCCGAAGACATATTTTTGAGATGAGAAACTCTGAGTTACCTAGTTGTGATAGTGGGGTAAGATCAAAAGCCTTCCATTTTCCTCCAGGTTTATCAAATGCTCCACGAGCAACGAAGCTTGTGTCGAATTTAACAGAACGATCTACCAACAAGACATTCGGGTTGATCACTTTATCATGATACCTTCGCAGGTGCCAAGCAAGCCAGTGTGCCGCACCACCTCTTCCGTCAATGAAGGCTTGTTTTTCTGCAATAGATAAACAATCGAGAGGCAAGTGCTCGATAATTTGCGATAACAACTTTTTGTCTTGTTTTATGCTTGACTTCCCTTTTTTTGCTATCAGGTCTTCCGTGACTTGTGTCATGGTTTTCTCCTTTTTTTAAGCCCGAATCAGTCGAGTACTGAGTCTTTACTACATCAAAGAACTCCTAGGAGTCTAACATTAAATGTTATTTATGTCAATTGCCTATAATATAACAGTAACCTCATTATGTGCCACCTCCAGAATTCCGCTTTCTACTGGAATACGGATTTCCTTGCCTTCGCTATCCACAACTTTAAGCTCGCCTTTTTTGAGTGGTGTTGCAAGTGGTGCGTGATGTGGAAGAATAGTAAGGTCACCCATCCCGCCAGTGCATGACAAACTCGCTGCTTCACCTTTGAAAAGCACTTCGTCTACCTTTGCTATTGTGAGTTTCATCATGTTAGTTTTTGTTGTTTTCTGTTCCCCTTGTTCTAAATGTTCCCCCTGTTCTTCCCGTTCCCCTCGTTGCCCCTTGTTCCCTACTTCACCTCGTCAATAGTCCCCTTCATATAAAAGGCAGCCTCATTCACATCGTCGTGCTTTCCGTCCAAGATTTGCTCGAAGCCTTCTATTGTGTCTTCAAGCTTTACATACTTCCCCGGTGTTCCAGTAAAAACTTCTCCTACGAAGAATGGCTGTGAGAGAAAGCGCTGAATCTTGCGAGCGCGATTTACCGCAAGTTTGTCATCGTCAGAAAGCTCTTCAATACCGAGAATTGCGATAATGTCCTGCAAGTCCTTGTATCTTTGAAGCACCTTACGTGTCTCCATCGCGACCTTATAATGACGCTCTCCCACAATCTGCGGATCAAGAGCTCCAGACGCAGAGTCTAGCGGGTCTATCGCTGGGTAAATAGCGAGTGACGCAAGCGCGCGAGAGAGCACTACAGTAGAGTCGAGATGGGAAAAGGTTGTCGCTGGCGCTGGGTCTGTGAGGTCGTCTGCGGGAACATACACGGCCTGCACGGATGTGATAGAGCCTTTCGTGGTGGATGCAATACGCTCCTGGAGCTTACCCATTTCCTCGGCAAGTGTGGGCTGGTACCCCACCGCAGATGGCACACGTCCAAGGAGTGCAGAAACTTCCGCCCCAGCCTGAATGAACCTAAAAATATTGTCCATAAAAAGAAGTGTGTCCTTCCCTCCCGCATCACGAAAATGCTCTGCCATAGTGAGTCCTGAAAGAGCCACGCGAGCTCGCGCGCCCGGTACTTCGTTCATCTGTCCAAACACGAGTGCTGTTTTTGCGAGCACACCAGACTCTTTCATTTCGTGATAGAGGTCATTGCCCTCACGCACACGCTCACCGATACCAGCAAACACAGAATATCCGCCGTGCTCTGTCGCTACGTTACGAATGAGCTCCTGAATAAGAACTGTCTTCCCCACGCCTGCGCCACCAAAGAGCCCCACCTTCCCGCCTTTAATAAATGGTGTCATTAGGTCAATAGCCTTAATTCCTGTTTCAAAAATTTCTGTTTTAGTTTTCTGCTCTTTGAATGCAGGTGGTTTGCGGTGGATAGAAAGACGCTCTGTTTTTGGTGGCAAAGGCGCACCTCCGTCAATAGTTTCTCCAAGCACATTAAATAGGCGCCCTAAAACAGCCTCGCCCACAGGCACGTGTACAGGAGCACCTGTGTCTTTCACTTCTACATCACGTCGAAGACCCTCGGTAGAATCAAGGGCAATACATCGCACACGGCCAAGCCCAATATGCTGAGCAACTTCAAGAGTGATTTTTCTATTCTCTTTATTCTCACCCACCCACTCTACTGTGAGCGCGTGTTCAACCTCTGGAATATTGTGCTCAAAATACACATCTACTACTGGCCCGACGATTTGTTTTATTGTTCCTGTGTTCATTCTATCTATAAATAAATTCTTAATAATACGCCTCAATTAGCTAGAACTCTATCATTTTTTAACCAAAAAACCAAGCTAAATTCCTTGTATGTTTTGCTGTGGATAACCCATCTAAAAACTTGCAGTTTCTTCGTAGCTAGTATATAGTGTATTTACAAACGGCTTCGGCCCGACTCTGCCGCAAGGTAGAGGAAAAAGAGAAACTCAAGGCATCAATGCTTTGAGTTTTTTCTTTAGCTCATCAAAATTTTCTTCTGGTATAGTGCCAATATGACGACTTAGCCTCTTTGCATCTATCAAACGGATTTGTGACAGTATCGCAAGACTAGTAACTTCAGGTAAAAACGAGAACGGATAATAATATGATTCAGTCTTTGCATTCAGTTTCTTTCTTGACTTTGTGAGTGGGATTGCCCAAAAGATTTCATTATTGAATTTACGAAAAACGATTACTGGTCTTAAAAATTCCTCGCTACCATCCTGTTCGAATCCCACATTTGCACCAAGGTAGCAAAACCAAATTTCTCGCTCGTGGAAGAACGGACTTTTCTTTATTTCACTGATCTCCGATTTCTTCGTGTGCCACGTTTGATAATCCCTTTTCATATTGTCACAATTGCATCACAGGGGCGATGTAAAAATTCTTTCTTCACTGACCCCATTTCCATCATTTCCATCATTTACATCATGGTGGGAGTCTTTATTTTCGCACAAAAGATTGAGAATCCAAGCGTCTGCCCCTTTTATATCCAATAATTAGCATACAAATTACAAGAGCAGGAAATAAAATATCAAAAATAATTTTGAACCAATCCATTAAAGTGTTGGGGATTTGATCCTGACTCTCTGGGATATAAATTACTTCTATTTGTGGAGCATCTGAATGCGACCAGATGGGTGTTTTAACACCACCGTCCTTTTGAAAAATAAATTCATAAGTTGGGGGATTAAAACTATACCTAGTAATACGATCAAATACCTTGCTCTCATAATATCCAACAGCGGGAACTCCTTTTTTGTATATATTTAAGGCCTTCCACGCATCACTAACAGAAAAGGCAAGAAACACAAACATTATACTTGAAAGAATGGCAACTGCTACTAACCATACTACAGGAGGAACGTTTAGATTTTTGTTCATTTTTTAAAGTATATCTTATCTACTATTATTATCTACATATTTTTGTCTCTACTTTACTTGCAGACAATCGTGACATCATTTCTTTGATAAGCAAACCACAAAATATACTTTTACTACTCCCCCTCCTCGACCAGCGAGGGACGCCATCTTGTTCGGGGACTTGTGAGCGCGACGGCGCGAATACGAGGAATTTTTCACCAGAAAAATATCCGTACCCCGAACAAGACTGGCTCCCGAGCTCTATTTCATCGCCTCTATCCCTCCGATAATCTCGCTCATCTCACTTGTAATTGCGCCTTGTCGGGCTTTGTTGTATTCACGAGTGAGATTAAATGTTACCTCCTTTGCCTTGTCTGATGCATTTCTCATTGCAACCATTCGTGCAGAATGTTCAGATGCCTTTGCCTCCAAAAATGCGTGATGAAGCTCTATAGCTATAAGCCTTGGGAGTAGCTCCTCAAATACAGCCTCGGGTGACGGCTCAAAGAGATAATCAGACGACGCTGATTTTTCTTTAATGTCCGTATTGACCTCTGTAAACGCGCCCTTTTCTGGAACGATGCCTTTTATCATTATAGTCAAAGCGTCTACAGAAAGAGGAAGTAGCGTCCGTGCTACAGGCTCCTGCTCGAACGTGGAGCGGAAGTTTGTATACACGAGCACGCATTCATCATACTTGCCGTCAGAAAAAAGTTTTGTAATGTGTCTTACGATTTCTGAAAAACCTCCTATCGCTGTTTCGTCCTTCAGTGTATCTATGTGCTTTTCCAAAATATAGCCTCGACGTGAAAAAAACTCCTCTCCTTTTCGTCCTATAGCAAGTACTCCGGTATTTTCTTTTGCTATGCCCCTATCTGCCAAAGCAAGCAGAGCGCATTTTGTTGCTCCACTATTTAACCCCCCAGCGAGACCCTTGTCGCTAGTGATAATCACGAGAAGAACTTTGTGTACAGGGCGGGCTTCAACAAGTGGATGCTTTGCTATATCAACTGATTGCGAGATACGAGCAAGTATACGAAATGCTGCCAAAGCGTATGGGCGCGAAACAATTGCGGACATTTGAGCCTTGCGCATCTTTACACCAGAAACAGCCTCCATCGCTTTTGTAACCTGATGGGTTTTCTGTACTGAACGTATCTTTCCTTTTATTGCGCGAGTTGAGGACATAGTTAACTTGTTTTACTTTATTTACTTGTGTGAGCGATAAAAAGCTCAGGGTGCGAGATAGTGAAATCTGCGAGTGCAAGCTTTAGGCTCGCCTCTGTCCCCTCGCTAATAGCGCGTTCTTTTCGTATTGCTTCCACAATACCCTTTGCGTGATGATCAAAATACTCCATAAGCTTCTCCTCAAAAATACGCATATCTTCTACTCTTACTTTGTCGATGATGCCAGAAATTCCAGAATAAATTGTTATAATCTGCTTCTCAAGAGAAAGTGGTCTGCCGTTTGTTTGCTTTAGCATTTCAGAAAAACGACGCCCTTTTTCAATACGGATTTTTGTCTCTTTATCAAGGTCGCTTGCAAATTGCATAAATGCTTCAAGCTCACGAAACTGCGCAAGCTCAATACGAATTTTGCCAGCAACTTTTTTCATTGCTTTTGTCTGTGCGGCCGAACCCACACGAGAGACTGATAGACCAACGTTTACCGCCGGCCTCATTCCTTTGTTGAAAAGGTCTGTATCCAAATAAATCTGTCCGTCAGTAATAGAAATCACGTTCGTAGGAATATATGCTGACACGTCGCCTTGCTGTGTCTCAATAATAGGAAGTGCTGTCAGAGAGCCACCACCTAGCTTTTCAGAGAGTTTTGCTGCGCGCTCTAGGAGGCGTGAGTGAAGATAAAAAATGTCTCCAGGGTAGGCTTCGCGTCCTGGTGGGCGACGAAGCAGGAGCGACATTTGGCGATACGCTACTGCGTGCTTTGAAAGGTCATCATACACCACAAGTGCATCCTTACCCTTCATCATAAAAAACTCACCAATTGTCGCACCAGTAAATGGCGCGAGATACTGAAGAGCTGCCGCATCAGATGCGCCGGCAACCACAACAATCGTGTACGCCATTGCACCGCGTGCTTCTAGCTCGCCCACGATACGAGCAATCTTTGACTCCTTTTGCCCAATAGCAACATAAATACAAATCGGGCGAGTCTCTTTTGGCTCTGTAATCTGGTTTAAAATAGTATCAAGTGCGATGGCTGTTTTACCTGTTCCTCTATCACCAATAATAAGCTCACGCTGTCCACGACCGATTGGGATCATAGAGTCAATGGCCTTTATACCAGTGTGGATTGGCGTATCTACTCCGGCTCGGTCTATAACACCGAAAGCGATGCGCTCAATCGGCATTCTCCCTTCTTCTTTAATTGCCCCTTTGCCGTCAATCGGCTCACCTAGAGAATTTACAACGCGACCAATCATACCATCCGACACTGGGATTGATAGAGTTTTGCCTGTTCCTTTTACAATCATTCCCTCTGAAATTCTCTCCGCCCCAGACAAAATAACCGCCTTCACGTAGTCCTCTTCTAGGTTGAGCACAAAGCCAACTATCGGCTCCTCGTCTAGTGTGTCTTTTAGCGAAGCTTTACCAGCCCTTTCAAAAATAACCATCTCAGCCATCATAGCATTTTGAAGTCCATCAATTTCTGCGATACCGTCACCAGCTTTTACCACAGTGCCAATACGCTCTACAGAAGTTTTTATTTCCAGAGCCTCAATTTCTTTTTTAATTTTTTCTATAAGTATGGTATTCATCCCGTTAGAGGTAGGAAATTATTAGAAATTTCCGTAGTTAACTTGTAATAATTTGTAATAATAGCACATTTCTTTACGAAACCCGATGAGTACATAATTTAACCATGTGACCTCTAACGGGATTCATATTTTTGCTAGTTAGTAATTTGGCGGTAAAGATCTACTAAGGACTTTTTGTAACTTCCGTCTATCAGTGTGCCTTTCGCTCGGATTTGAAATCCTCCAATTATTGATTCGTCCACAACGTCCGCGCGTGTCGCATTTTTTGAAATTATTCCCTCCTTTATGTAGTGATCATATGCGTGTGACCATTTGCTTAGACTTTTGGTGTTCGCTGTTACTAAGAGAACTTCATTCTTGTCTTTTTCACGTGCAAGTATTTTTTCAAGCTCTCGTGCTACAAATGGCAAAAGTTTTTCGTGTCCGCGGGATGAGACAACCTTACGA
>Ga0209824_10000852_pt1 | contig 18451 bp, 19 predicted proteins | sample VDWuncwatermetaG_FD_184124 | JGI IMG/M metagenome (GOLD analysis project Ga0209824, IMG submission 184124) | Wastewater microbial communities from Netherlands to study Microbial Dark Matter (Phase II) - VDW unchlorinated drinking water (SPAdes)... ... | reverse complement strand
AACCGGATCCAGATCCCTTTCTTTTCATTCATCGCGATAACTTCACCAGAATCCGGGCGAGTTTCGGAAGGATTCCTTTGAACAGTTTCTCGGTGTAATACTGGTCCGCCGTCTTGCGAACCGCCTGGGAAAGGGTCGGGTAGGCATGAATGGTGGAAGAAAGTTGTCCAATTTTTAAGCGGTTTTTCTTCGCCAGAGTAAACTCGTGAAGGAGTTCTCCCCCATTCGGTCCTAAAACATGGGCCCCGAGAACGAATCCTTTTTTGTCGCAAATCACTTTGATGAGTCCCCCTGTCTCTCCTTCAATGGTGGCACGGTCTACACTCTGAAAAGGAAACCGGTAGACGCTTACCCCTTTCTCTTTTTCCTTCGCTTCCGTTTCGGTATCCCCGACCCGGCCGAGTTCCGGGTCGGTGTAGGTGACCCAGGGGACCGCGGAATAATCGGAGCGTCTTCCCAAAAAAGGGAAAAAGGCATTGGAAAGCGCAATGCCCCCTTGATGTTCCGCCATATGGGTAAAAGGATAAGGCCCCGCCACGTCTCCTACGGCGAAAACGTGTTTGCGGGAGGTTTGCATTTTTGCATCCACCGTAATTCCCTTCTTTGTATAGGCAACACCCGCGGCTTCTAAGCCGAGTCCTTCCACATTCGGCGCGCGGCCGATGGCGATCATTACCTGATCTACCTCAAACGTCTCGCCGGCGCCGGGATGTTCTTTGTTGAGAGGACATACGGCTTCAAGAATCTTTTTCTGTCCAGCCTTTTGCACCGATTTCACCTCGGTACAGGTTACAATCTGCATCCCCTCTTTTCGAAGAATCCCCTCAAGAGTGTCTGCAATTTCTTTATCTTCCCTTGGAAGGATCTGTCCCATCTTTTCAATCACAGTCACTTTTGAACCGAGGCGAAGAAAGACCTGCGCAAATTCCATCCCGATCGGCCCTGCGCCCAAAATGGCAATCGAGGAAGGAAGTTCCTCAAGGGTATCGAGTGCCGTCTCGTTGGTGAGAACTCCGCTTTCCGAAAGTCCCGGAATCGGAAGAATCACGGGACGGGAACCGGTGGCAATCACAAAACGTTTGGCACAAAGTTTCTTTCCGTCGATGGCGAAGGTATGGGCATCTTCAAAATGTCCTTCTCCAAAAATAACCTTTATCCCCTGTTTTTCAAAATTCTGAGGCGCATCATGCGTTCCTATCTTTGCAATGATGTCGCGCATCCGCTTCATGACTTTCTTAAAATCGAGATGGGCCTCCGCAGGCCCCACACCGAATTCCTCGGCGCGGCGGATGAGCGAATAGACCTTCGCAGAATAAATCAACGTCTTACTCGGGACGCAGCCGTAGTGAAGGCAGTCCCCGCCAAGTTTCCTTTTTTCAATGAGCGCCGTTTTTGCTCCAAGACGCGCGCCGCCGAGCGCCGCCACCAATCCTCCTGCCCCACCCCCAATGACAATAAGGTCATATCGTTCCATTAAATTCCCTCAGCTTTTCGCTTCAATGGCTCCGGCGCAACTCGAGCCGCAGCCGGCGGTACATCCGAAACAATGATTTCCTGTGAGAATGCCCCGATCTTCCAGTTCCTCAAGGGACACATCAAAGATCGTCGGTTGAGGACTTCTCTGCCGTCCATTCAAACTCATGGAAAGCATCTGATTGAAATCGCAGTCGTAAAGTCTTCCATCCCATCCAACACTTAACGTATCGCGGCACATGAGACCTTCAACGGTATGAGGATTAAAACTTTGTATGAGGAGGTCTACATATTTCTCGTAGCGGCCGATCGCTTTCAAATATTTCTCATACCGTGTGATCGGCATATTGGTAATAGTATAAAGACGGTTAAAGACGATTCCAAAATCTTCCCAAAGCCGCATTTTGTAATCTTTCTCAAGTTGATCTTGCGGTGGCGGTAGATGCGGCCCAACAGGATTGTAGACCAAATTGAGAATAAGTCCACTTCCCTCTTTCCCATATCCGAGGCGATTGAGCCATAAAAGTGCTTGAATCGAGGCGTCAAAAGTTCCGTTCCCACGCTGTTTGTCCACATTCTCTTTGGAATAACAAGGAAGCGACGCAATGATTTCCACTTTTTGTTCGGCTAAAAAGTCGGGAAGATGGTCCTTTCCCTTTTCAAAAAAGACGGTGAGGTTGCAGCGGTCCATGACATGAGCGTCCCGTTTCCTCGATTCGGTGACCAGATATTCAAAATGAGGATTAAGCTCTGGGGCCCCGCCGGTGATATCCACTTTTTGGATGCCGGAACGCCCCAGAAAACGGATGACCGCTTCTGCAGTCCGACGATCCATATTCTCCTCTGTTTGCGTCGGCCCCGCTTCTACATGGCAGTGAGAACAGGTCATGTTGCAGTATTTTCCGACGTTGACCTGAAGGATTTCGATTTTTCGTTTACGAAACTCCTTCGTCACGATGGAAAGTTTTTCATCAAAGTGATTCATGAAAACATTCTCCCCAATGTGACATAAAGGAGTGCCGAACAGCCGGCAGCCACCGGAAGCGTTAAAACCCACGCCGCGAAAATAGTGCGAATCACCTTCCAATCGGCCTTTCCGTTCACAAGGCCGATTCCAAAAAGAGACCCGCAGGAGACATGCGTCGTTGAAACCGGCATTCCCCACCGCGAAGCAACAATTACCAAAAAGGCTGTGACAAGATTCGCAGTAAATCCCTGACCGTGATTCATCCTGGTGATCCTTTTGGAAACTGTCTCGGCAATTTTCCGTGCACTAAAGATTCCTCCCAGGGCCATGACAAGCGCTACGACGATCCCTCCTCGAAGGCCTATTGCCCCTGCGGCCACCAAAAGTGCGACGATCTTCGGCGTGTCATTAAGCCCGCGGGCAAAGCTCACGGCCCCCGCACTTACAAAATGGAAAAAATCAAGACCCCTCTGGGCGGTCACACCGAAAAATTTTCCAGCGTACACTTCTATGGACTGCTGGGCGCATCCTTCAGAGCGACCCACCATAACGTCTATTGTCGGAACCGCTGTCGCCGTAGCAATTCCCCCTACATTCACCGCCACACCCACGGGAATGAGTCTTCCCCCCACGCAAATGCAACTTTCCTTTGTAACGCCGCATAACCTTCTCGCCCCGCTCAAGAGAGGATAAATGACTATTGCAAGGATCATCGAAACAACGGGACTCAAAAGAAGCGGCATGAAAAAACTTTTCCCCAAAACACCAAAGCCGAGCTCGCTCCCCACCGTGACAAGACCGCTCCCCAAGAGGGCGCCGGTCAGGGCGTGCGTCGTTGAGATGGGGATGCCGGTTTTGGCCGCAACAAAAACGGTGAACGCCGCCCCCAAGATCACGGCGATGAGGAAAGCGGGCTCGTGGATAGTGTTGTCGGGAACGAGCCCTTTTCCGCTAAAGGTCTTCACCAGTTTCGATGCGAGGAAAAAGGATGCCAGCGATCCGGCAAAGGTCGTTACCGTCGCCCAGGTGAGTGCCTTTCGGTAAGAAGTGGTTCCGCTTCCAAAGAGGGTTGCGACCCCTTTGAAATTATCGTTTGCACCATTTGCAAAGGCCACAAAGAGTGTGGCAAGGACAATCCCCAAAGCCCACACTAGCAACACCCTCCTTCAGGACTACAGGAAGAAACAGCCTCTGTGGTCTTCCGATAAGCCTTCCCTTTTGTTTCTCGAGGATGGCGCACCGCGGGGCGATTGCAATCGAAAACTCCTCCTTTCTCCAGAGAAACTTCCTTTCGCGGAGGAACGAGAATCACCTCATCCCGGTAGGGCGTTTTCGAGAAAATCTGATAGGTTTTGTCACAGACTGCGGTGCGGATTCCCCGCTTCAAAATGTGTTTATCATCATCTTCGACCTGTTTCCACGGCCCTTTGTAAATCACCGCCTGGTTTTGTTCAATACAAGGCCCCTCTTTTCCTTTATAAGCGGTGACGGTAATCGACCGAAATTCAATCCCTTTCACGGTGCGATACGGCTCCTTGGCAAGCATTTCCATCGTGACACCGTAAAATCCTGCGTCTTCAAAAGCTTTCAGAAAGAGATCCTCACGGAACGCCCCTGAAATGCACCCGGACCAAAGCGCCGGGTCTTCCTGTAATTTTAACGGAACATCCTCATCACTCACAATATCGGAAATGGCAACCCGTCCTCCTCGTTTCAGAACTCGGTGCATCTCCTCGAAAAGGGTCTGTTTCTCCTCCGTGCGGACCAGATTCAGGACGCAGTTTGACACAAGGATGTCTACCGATTCGTCGGGGATGACCAGTTTCAAATCCTGAATTCTTCCCCGTCGGAATTCTACGTTATGGTATCCGATCCGATCGCCGATTACTTTTTGATATTTTTTTGCAAGCGCAAGCATCGGCGGGTTGAAATCGACGCCGATTACTTTTCCTTTGGGCCCGACCACTTGGGAAGCGATAAAGCAGAATTTCCCTGCACCACTCCCTAGATCAAGAACCACATCTCCTTCCTTCAAATATTTGGAAGGATCCCCGCACCCATAATCTTTTTCAATGATTTCCTCTGGGATCACTCCCAGAAATTTCGCCTCGTACGTCGATACGGGACAGCAGAGCGCTTCTTCTTTTTGGGCCGCCCCCTTGGCGTACCGTTCTTTCACCGCCACTTCGATATCGATTTTCATCATCTTTTCTCCTTATCTATTCGTTCAGTGACCAATCATAGGAAAGCCATCGCACATGCGTTTTTTCCTCTTCAATCTGATGCGCTATCTCTGTGGGAAGATATTTTTTGACGAAGAGAAGGAGGTCCCGAGGGGATCCAAAATCTTCATGAAACCATGAAAAGATCGGCGAAAGCATCAGTGTGTCCTTCTTGGGATTCCATTGTGCTTTAAGAAGATCCTTAAAAAATTGCACGGCATTGTCATCGAGCTGGCCGTTCAGTCTTGAAGCCATATAGGCTTCGTTCCGGAGAGGGGGGCATCCTCTGGAGGCGCAGACGATGGCCATATGAATCCGGGGTTCCTTGAATTCTGCACGAAGGATAAAGTGTTCAATCTGATTGAGCGTCACCCTTTGCCCTGCCGCATTGAATGCGAAACGATCCCAGACACCAGGAATTTTTTTGATGCTCGGGAGAGGATAATGGTCTAAAATCGTCTTGACAGTGAAGGCATTGTAGGCATTGATCCAAAAGGCGAGCTGTTCCTCTTTTGACCATCTTCGGAATTCCTGTTGGGTTGGGGAAGCGAGTTCAGAGAGATACTGCTCTAGAAGGGCTTTCTCCTCGAGAAATCCTTGATAATTCACTTTCCCTTCGTGAACGTACTTTGACAAAAGCTGGGTCCACTCAGAATGTGTTTGATCAAATGCTTCTCCCGTTCCAGATAGAAAAAAGAGGAAAGCGGTGAGATACAAGAGACGTATTTTCATTATAACACGACCAACTGATATCCCTGATCTGCCCATTTGGCAATGCTGGGATGGCCTTCGAATTCCGCCGTGAGTGGCAGTTTACGCTCCGCGAGCCGGTCTTTCACATGAAATGCTACCGCGCAATGGTCACAGATAATTTCGGTGATGCCGAGCTTGCGGACCGCCTCATAGGCCGGTTTAATCTTTGACGTACTTTTCGGGTTACTCAGTTCCTCAATCCACTCGGTTCCGGCGCCGTCGAAGATCAGCACAACGTCATGACCATGTTCTTTCAATTCTCTGGCATACAGGAACGCGTGAACCGCCCGCGCCATTCCCTCGTGGCTTTCCTTGCCAGCCTGAAGAATAATCGCGTACTTCCCCGCCGCCTGGGCTGAAGCAGGAAGCAGGGTTCCAACAGCAACGAAAGTTGTACAGAATAGAATTCCTTTGATCACTTTACCCCACATGGTTTTTCTCCTTTGTTTGTGGAAGCCTTTCTTGATTTTCCTCATCTTGAGATTCCATTCTCTTTAAAAGACAATTCTTGAATTTCTCATAGTCCGGAACGCCAATAAACACAAGCTCCCCATTAAAGACAAAACTTGGGGAAATGAAGACATGATAGGATTCTGCGATCGGGGAATTTTGAATGAGATCACGTTCCTTAAACTGAAGATAAGGAATCGCGGCGCGGAGCCTCCGCCCGACAGAAAGTGCGCGCCGGCGGCTGGGGCAATGGGTATCAGTGAAAAGTTCCAAAAGGGCCATACAGATCTCCTTGGCTTTACTTTATCTGTATGAGAGTATACCCAAAAGAGATCCCAAAAACTGTGGTGGAAGTTACAAATTGAGAGATTTTTTTCAGAAAAGTGAATTTGATATAACCTATTTATTTTTAAATGGTTATATTTTTGCAATGGCCTCGAGATCCCTGCGGGAATGGACGATCAAAACCTTTCCACGATTTTCAATCCAACCTTTCTTTTTGAAATCGAGAAGAATGTTACTGACAGTTTCGCGAACAGCACCGATCAGGTTCGCCAGTTCTTGATGCGTCAAGGAAAGATCGATGCGGGTTCCGCGTGTATCTTCCTTGCCGAACTGGGCAACTAAATCCAGAAGGAGTTTGGCAAGTTTCTCATGGGAGTTTCTGAAAAGGAGGGACTCGACTCTATTTTCAACATACTTTCTGCGGAAGCCGATCAGTTTGGATAACCGAATGGCCAAGGAGGGCTGTTTTTCAAGTAATCCCAACAGGTCTTCCTTACGCAGGACACAGATCAATGTATCACTATAAGCGGTGGCTTGGGTATCCCGAGCGCTTTCATCTAAAACTTCGAGCTCTCCAAAAATTTCACCCGGTTTAAGGAGCACCAAGGTTAGTTCCCGCCCGTCAGGGAAAAGCCTTGAAAGCTTTACAATCCCTTTTTTGAGAAGGAAAACCGTATTTCCTGGATCTCCGGGAAGATAAAGTACCTCCTTCCTGCGATACTGCTTCATCTGCGTCCTCTTAGCCAAAAGCTCCATCTCTTCCCTGGAGAGGCCGGAGAAGAAATTAATCTTTTTGAGATACCAGATCTTTTCGAGATTCATGGTGGGTTTTTGTGCTACCGTCCGTTTTATTTCATTATAGAACGTTTGGGGTCTTTAAGGAAAGAAAAGAAAGGTTAGGATTTTCGAGGGAAAGAGCTGTCGAACTTTTTGAGAACCTGAGACACATTTCCCAAGCAACAGGCGCCTTGGGGATTGGTGACTTCGCAGTAGCAGTTTCCTATTTTGACTTGGGTTTTAATTTGATCAATCACGGTTGTCTTCCCAGTCGACTCGATCTCAACACGAATCTTTTGGGGCGTCCAGCCAAAACAGTAGCAGACTGGGACGGTGGGGTTATCAGGTTCTTTGATTCCCACCTTTACACTTAAATCATTTTTTCTAAAAACAATCTCCCCGGGTCGGAAATAGACAACGTCACACTGAGGATTTCGACAGAAGCAAAATTCATCCTGAAGAGGGATTTGAGGACGCCTCTCAGGCTTCACAAGTGAGCCAAGGGTAATCCGTTTAACGGTCTTACCCAATTCTTGACACTGAGGACATTTCGTTGGTCCGCATTTCTGCGGAGGGTGAAATTCACAGCAGAATTCTGTCTCTGTCCTTTGTGGTTTCTTAGAATAACGTCTCCCCTGCCATTCGGGAATGTGCGAAACAATGGTTCCTCCTACCGCCAAGAACCAGAGCCACCCAGGGCTCAATCCGACCCAGCCTGCCACACGCACCAGTGCCGCAAGTCCCAATAAGACATATAGAGGTCCTGTAAATACACAATGCACCCGTCCGCACCGCTTGGCATTCAGCAAACAGGCACCTCCCATCCAGAGCAATGCGACACTCCACACAAGCCAACGCCATGACCCGACTACCCATCCTAAGATTGCAAGCCCCAGAGGGAGGTTCCACAAAAACCACCGCTGAGGTCCATCTGCCCAATCAACCCTCTCTTGGCAAGACATCTCACTCCTTGGGAAAGGAAGCCTTGTAGCCGGTTTTGTTGATGGCCTCTACAAGATCCCCCACCGATACTTGGATCGGATCGTATAAGACGGCGACGTTCCCTTCTTTGGCGCTGGCCTTAGAAGACCGGACCCCTTGAAGATCCCCAAGCGCCTTCTGGACGCTGAGCTCACAGGTAAAACAGCTCATCCCTTCAACGGGGATGACAACCTGTTTTTCTCCTACCTTCTGAAGCGGTGTCGCGGCGCTAGAGCCTTTAGCATAGGTGTAGAGGTTGAGGCCGACGAAAACGGCAACAATGAGCGTTGCGAAAAGCAGGATGGATCTGGTTGTCCCCTCCTTCACCATCCTGCAACCTTCTTTTGTGCAACGCCTTTTTTCCTTAAGATAACTTCTCCAGGCAACGGTCAAAAGAAGTGTTCCTCCTAAGATGAAATACCAGTGGTATTTTCCAAAGAAGGAACCAAGGCCTAAACTTCCAAGGCCAAGGAGAATGAAAAGCGGTGGCCCCAGACAACAGGCTGAGGCCACCACTCCTGATAGAATTCCAAGTCGGTGAGGTTTCATGAGATCTTTTTCAAATTTCCCTTCTGAATTTCCTCAACCAACTGATTCCACGCTTCTTTGTCCAGTCTAGCAAGGTTTCCTTCCTCTCCAATCCAGACCTCGTTATCGTAGAGCGCTACCTCAGGGCAGGCCCCGCATGCTGGGCAGAGTGAGACTTTTCTTTTCGGTGTCATTTCTTTTTCCTCCTTTCGGTTTCAATCTGGGGGCAGACCGCAAACTTTGATTTCCTTGCTTGTTTGGGTCTCACCCACCTTTTCAGTTTTTCCTTCAAACGATTCCGCATCGCGGTCAGTTCCACAATTTTATCCTCAAATTCTTTGATCTTCCGATTAAAGAGGCCTCTTACCAGATCACAGCAGGGTTTGAGACCTTCTTTGCTGCAACAGATAATCTCATGGATCTCAGAAAGTTTCAGTCCAAAACCCTGAGCCTTTTTAATAAACTTAAGTTTTTCGACATCTTCTTGGGTATAGAGCCGGTATCTCGAATCCGTCCGTTTTGGCTTTGAAAGAAGTCCAAACTCTTCATAGTAGCGAACGGTTTTTGTAGGGACCCCTGTTCGATGACTTAACTCACCGATAAAAAGACCATTCCTTCCCATTGCTTCACCTCTCTATAAGTATACACCTTCCAGTATACTGGAATGTCAAGAGGAATTTTCACAAAAATAAAAAACCCACTGTAAGCTATATAGTTACAGTGGGTTAGAAGTTGACCTTGTTCTTAAAGAACATACCTTTTGCTATTCTTTCAAGAGAGACTCCAATTTTTTTAAATCATTTGTCGGGAGATTACAGACATAATTTTGACAGACATAGGCGGTTGTTTGTCCGTCGATCGGCGCTTGAGAAGCAACAAAGGGGACGAGAGACTCAATGGCTTTTCCCTCTTTTCCGGAAGGATGGAATATCACGACCTTATTCGGAATAAACTGGCTGTAAAGAAGCTCGAGCATCGCTTGCGTTTTCGGATCCTTTCTTTCCCCTGCAATCACAATTTCCTTTGAAGGACCCAAAGCAAAATCGGCGGCGATGAGCATCTGCGGATACTGCATGGGGGCCTGGACGATCTGGGCGGAGAAACTGTCAAAAAGCGCTTTCGCCTTTTCTTCCAAGCGCTTTTCCATTGTCATTCTTCCCACACGGAGAAGATCAAGGGCCGCAATGGAATTTCCCGATGGAATCGCCCCGTCATAAATTTCTTTCGGGCGGATAAGAAGTTTTTCCGCATCATCCCCTGTCAGGAAAAAGCCTCCCCCCTCATCGTCCCAAAAAAGGTCCAGCATCTGAACGGTGAGCCGCTTGGCCCATTCCAAATAGCGGACTTCGAAAGTCGCTTCATAGAGATCGAGCAACCCATGTATGAAAAAAGCGTAGTCTTCGAGATTTCCCAAAATCGCCGCCTCTTTCTCGCGGTACCGATGAAGAAGTCTTCCATCCTTTCGCACCAGCTTCTCCAGAATAAAATCAGCCGCGGATTCAGCCGCTTCTTTATATTTCGGTTCATCTAAAACAGAGGAGCCGTAGGCGAGACTTGAAATCAAAAGACCGTTCCAGTCGACGAGGATCTTGTCGTCCAAGTGGGGCCGCGGGCGCTTGGATCTTTCAGCAAAGAGCGTTGCCTTTGCCTTCGATATCTCTTTTGCAACATCTTCAATGCCTTTACCGAAATGTTTCGCCGTTTCTTCTAGGGTATGCGCTTCATAAAGAACATTTTTATTTTGGAATTCATTTTGAGGGTCGCTCAAAGTATTCCCATCAGGTTCGACTCCATAATGGTAACAAAAAATATTGCCGAGCTCCTTTTCCAAAATTTTCAAAACTTCTTCTTCCGTCCAAAGGTAGAAAGCCCCTTCAGATTTCTCTTCAGGATGCGCTGGATCAGGTGCGCTATCTGCATCCTCGGCGGAATAAAATCCTCCCTCAGGACTTCGCATGTCCCGAAGTACATATTCAAAAATGCTTCGCGAAATGTCGGCGTAGGTCTTGTTTTTGGTGATTTGGTATGCCTCAAGATAACTTTTTGCAAGGATCGCCTGGTCATACAGCATCTTCTCAAAATGGGAGACGCGCCACTGGCTGTCGACGGAGTAGCGATGGAATCCTCCCCCGAGATGGTCGCGCATTCCTCCCTTTGCCATTTCCTTCAGGGTCTTCTCAACCCTCTCAAGGGTCTGCGGCTCGTTTGATCTTTTCCAATAGCGAAGGAGAAACGAAAGGGCGTGGCTGCGTGGAAATTTGGGAGAGGCACCGAATCCGCCGAAGGCCCGGTCATATTGGGAGGTATATTGGTCCGCGCCCCTTTTGAGCAGATCTCCGGTAAGCTCCACGACCTTCTCGCCGGAGCGGTCGGCCTGCTCCCGAAGGGTTCGGGCCACCGACTCTCCTGATTCAAGCAATTGGTCCTTCTGGTTTTTCCAGGCATCCCTGATTCCGATGAGAAGCGTTTTGAAACTGGGACGCCCGTACATCTCTACCGGCGGAAAATAGGTCCCCCCATAAAAAGGTTTCAGCTCCGGCGTCACAAAGACATTCAGAGGCCAGCCCCCACTTCCGGTTGTAGCCATGACGTAAGACATATAGACATTGTCCACGTCCGGCCTTTCCTCGCGGTCCACCTTAATAGGGACAAAATTCTCATTCATGATCTTGGCCACTTCTTCATCCTCGAACGATTCCTTTTCCATCACATGGCACCAGTGGCAGGTGGAGTATCCGATTGAAAGAAAAATCGGTTTATCCTCCTTTTTGGCCGTTTCAAATGCTTCTTTTCCCCAAGGGAACCAATCGACCGGATTATAGGCATGCTGCAAAAGGTAGGGGCTTTTTTCATGAATCAGCCGATTCGGTTTCCTGACGGCAGGAGTCATCGTTTTTTCACATCCGCTCACACTGAGAAGAAGTGCGGCGAGAAGTATAGGTTTTATCATCGACATGTAATTCCCCCGTGTGACAGACTTCGGCATATTTTTTGGCACTCGGACGGATGGTGCGGCGCTGGGTCTTGTAATCGACTTCCATCAGACCGAAGCGCGGCTTAAATCCCTCCGCCCACTCGAAATTATCGAGAAGCGACCAATGAAGATACCCCCAGACAGAAATCCCCTCCTCCATCGCCCGATGAATCTGAAAGAGGTGTGAACGGATGAAGGCCCAGCGTCCCTCATCCTGTTCTGTGCAAATGCCGTTTTCGGTAATCAAAACCGGGAGTCGGAATCGGCTGATTTCACGAAGGGCCTCATAAAGGCCCTCGGGATAGATTTCCCATCCGAGACTATTCCGAGGACCAATGGAGGCATGATGTTCGAGACTGCAGATATTTCCGAAGATTTCGGGCAAAGAGAGCCCTCCGAAATGAACGAAATCGCGGGTATAGTAATTGATTCCCACAAAATCGAGGGTTTTTTCAAGTTCAGGATGTTTTTCGAAAAAAAGACCTGGATAAAAAAGCTTCCCCGTGGTGAGCGCCTTGAGATAGAGCTGATTAAAGAAGGTATGACGCACCCAGCGTGAAAGACGGTCGGCCAATGAGCGGGGACTGCAGGGATAAAAGGTAATGAAATTTTTTGCAAATCCGACAAAGGGTTTTGGCCAGCCGTTATACTGGGCGACCGTGTGGATAATCCGATAGGCGCGGGCATGGGCGAGGAGCTGATGCCGGATCACCCGGAGTGCTTTCTCGAAATTTTTGACACCGGGCGGCCAGATCCCTGCGATATAGCCTTGATAGACATAGACGAGCGGTTCGTTCAGGGTGACCCAGTAACGCACCTCTTTCCCGAAAAAATCAACGATATAGCGGACATACCGGCTGAAATGCTCGACGACAGCACGATTTTCCCATCCTCCTCGATGGGCGAGCCAGATCGGATTGGTGAAATGGTGAAGGGTGACGATCGGCTCAAGACCGTTTTCACGGAGGGCCTGAAAGACATCGCGGTAATGAAGAAGGGCAGACTCGCTCCACTGGCCCTCCTTGGGCTCGATTCGGCTCCATTCGAGGGAAAAGCGGTGGGCGTTGTGGTGAAGGGATTTTGCAATTTTGAAATCATCCTCGAACCGCTCGTAATGCTGGCACGCCTCGCCCGATCTTTCCTTGACGCGTCCTTTTTCTTCGAATTCCCACCAGTCATTGAGCGTGTTCCCTCCTTCCACCTGATGGGCCGATGTGGTGCTTCCCCAAAGAAATTTTTCCGGAAATCGGATTACAGGCATCTCACAGCGTCTTTTTTTAAATGAAGTGATCTGAACTTTTCAGGATGGATCAGTTTGGCCATGATCTCAAGCCCATCGATGAGGCGCGGTCCCGGGCGATTGTAGTAGGAAGAACCGTCCAGACAATAGACCTGATCCCTCCGGACGGCAGGAAGATCTCTCCATCCCGGAAGTTGCTTTAAGTGTTTTACCCTTTGGAAGGTTTGGTGCATTGAAAAGCCGCAGGGCATTAAAAAGAGGATCTCCGGCTGATAACGACGGACCTCCCCCCAGGGAATCCGTTTCGACGGTTCCCCTTTCTCCGAAAGACCTTCCACGCCTCCCGCAATCTCAACCATCTCCGGGATCCAGTGTCCTGCGTTCATGATCGGATCGCACCATTCCATTGAGAAAACGCGGGGCCTTTTCAAACCTTTTACCTTTCCTTGGACCCTCAGAACACGTTGCTTGAGATGTGTGACATACCGCCGCGCTGCCCCATATTTGCCCACCCTCTCTCCCAACTTCACAATGTCGTCGAAGACCCCCACGAGGGAGTGAGGATGAAGGGAAAAAACAGTCGGTTTCGGAGAAAAGTGGCGAACGACTTCCTCGACGGCGTCGCTTGAAACAGCACAGACGTCACACAGTTTCTGGGTCACAATGAGATCAGGTTTTATTTTTTCAAGGAGAGGCGTATCAATATAGTACAGACCGTTTCCGCTTCGAAGGGCTTTGCGGACTCTTCGATCGATCTGGCGGTCCGAAAGGGGTTTTGAGGGAAGGTTGGCCTTCATGACCACAGGCTTACGACGCACTCTGGGAGGATAGTCGCATTCGTGGGAGACACCCAAAACAGAATCGCCGACTTTTAAGGCGTAAAGGATTTCTGTAGCACTCGGCAAAAAAGAGACGATACGCATCGTCTCTATTGTAACATATTCACCTGTTTTTATCTTGAAGCGAGACTTCTTGGATATTCATATACACCAGGGCACCGTCTTCTTCCTTCGAATACGCATCGATACAAATCTTTTTTCGAAAGAGAGGGCCGTCCAAAACCATCGTGTGGTATTCGCCTTGCTCACCACAAATATCAAGGCCGGTCTCCCGGTTCAAAGCCATGAGCTCGACTAAAGAATTCTCGTTCAGTTCTCTCCCGACCCATTCTCTCGTGAACCAGGGTTTCTTGATGCAGGAAAAAACGACCTGAAATTTGTATGCAAAAAGTCTTTGGATAAGTTCGACCCTATCGATCCCCCACAAGGGGGTGAGCACATGAGCCCCCACAGATCGGCTGCATTCTTTAATCCAATTGGGATAGCCATCCACCTCTGCAATGTCACCGGTGACGAATTGGTTGATGCCTTGTTTTTCTTTCAAAAAACGGAGGGCATTTTCATAATTCACCTTAAACGGCTCGTTGACTTCCAGTATCGTATGAGGGAGACCCAGGGCCTTTGCTTGATATTTTATTAAATGAAGAGGATGGGCAAGAAATTTGGGCTGAGGGGGGACAAACGTTACAAGACCCTTTACGTCATATCCCGACAATTTCGCTTCATAAAGAGCCAGAGAAGAATCTTTCCCCCCTGTCCATAGGACAAAAGCGGTATTCGCCATAAGGCGAGAAACCTTAGACAGAAATCCGACTGCGGTGAGGGATCAAACGATGGGCAAGATGGTATGTTCCCCAGAGAACGGAAAACCAGAACAGGTTCCCCATGAGAGTGTTCCGGAAAAAGGGGATCGCCATCGTGTAACACTGGAGAAGTCCTGCGATGTTTTTGGAATACATCCCGCTCACAAGCCATGTCCCGAAATTGGTGATGAGATAGAACTGAATGGAACTCGCCACGGCCGCCAGATAGAGGATCCCGATGCTGCGACGGGAACGACACCAAAGCCCTAAGAGTCCTGTGATCAAAAAGCTTCCGTAGACAAACAGGCTCTCGGGGAGAAACCAGGAAACTCCTAAAAGCAGATTTAACGCAAGATCCGAGACAATCATGATCAGTAAAGGATAGAGGAGAGCAAAACGGCGGGAGAGAAATGCTCCTCCAAAGAGGGCAAGTGCAGCGACCGGCGTCACATTCGGCGGATGAGGAAGCACCCGACTAAGTGCCACAATAAAAATCAAAAAGTAGTCCATAAAAATCCTCCTTCAATGAGCACACAACTTATGGAACGAAGTGAACATAAGTTGTGTGTGCGAATTGAATCCCGAGCAACCCTCATTTTACGCCTGGTGCGAGGGATCTCTAAAATCTTACCTTCACCCCCACCGTCGCATTCCTTTCGGGGGCGGGGTTATAGAAGACGGTTCCTGTCGCAAAGGTTTCGGAAAAGCCGATCGTGACCGCCCTCGTACTATAGAGTGTATCAAAAAGATTGTTCACACGGAAGAAAATTTCCATATCGTCCTTAGGCGTATAGACGACCTGGGCATTCGTCACCAGATAATTCTCCAAAGGAGATTTGGTATTGTTATCATCCCCGACAACAAACTGATCCCCTACATAGAAAGCATCGTATCCGACCCTCAAGAGCTTGCGCCATGTGTAAGAAGACCCCCAGGTGAATTGATGTTCCGGAACCATCGTCAGTTTCTTGCCGCTATTGTCTCCGGAACGGAGCGCTGCATTCGTAAAGGCATAGGTGAAATAACTTTCTGAATCGAGGAGACGCCCTTTCAGGGAAAGCTCGACGCCGTTACGTCTCGTTTTTGCGACATTGGAAAATTTCCCAAATGGGAATGTTGTGGAAGTAGCGGTACCGTCAAATCGGATTTCATCATGGAGGTTAATCCGGAAATAACTCAGAGAACCTGTCAAGCGGTCCCAAAGGGAAAAACGGATCCCTCCCTCGAAACTTTCCCCCTTTTCAGGTCCCAGATTAGGGTCCGAACCTCCCACCCCTGGAAATGCAAAAAGATCCGAGGTGTTTGGGGATTTGAAAGAGTGTGAAAAATTTCCAAAAAGGCTTGCGGTCTCCCACGGTTTGAAGACAATCCCTGTCTTGGGGCTTACTTCGGAAAAATGGTTTTTCCGGTTGGCTGCTGCATCCAGTTCATCCACAAAATTGAAACTGACGTCGTCAAACCGGACACCGCTCGAGAGCCGGCACCATTCGGTCACATCAAAATCGTATTGGCCAAAGACGCCGGTCGTATATTTGTCCGTTACCCGGCTTGTGGTAAGTGCCGATTTGACGCCATTCGTCGTATCATACCTTTCGTCATCCTGAAGAGAAGAGGTAAATTCTCCACCCACCACAAGATGATGCGTGGTGTGGAAAATTTCCTGATCATAATCAAACTCCGCCACCACTCCTCGGATAAAGGTATCCGTAATCAGCTCATCGGTCCCTGCAAGGGTAGGAAAGGTGCGGCTGGTGGTGATAAAGTCAAGACTCTCTTCCCGATAAAAAAGATTTGAACGGAACGTCAGGAGATCCTCAAGTTGCCAGTTCATGTCTGTTGAAAGGGTTGTCATAAACATCTCCCGACCATCGAGGGGATTGCGGCTCTGACGCCTGTCTGCATTCATTTCCGAAGCGGTCAGCGCTCCGGGATTCTGCATACTCTCATCGGTATTTTTGACCAGAAAGCGCCATCCGAATTTCTCATCCGGCGCATGAAAGCCCCATTTCGCGTCGATAAAAGTCCCGCGGAGTCCTCCGTTGGACCGATATCCGTCCGTCAGATCCCTGATATAAGCAAATGACCAGTCGGTCGGGCCCGCCTTCCCTCCAACAAACTGTTTGTAACGCTGACTCTGATAACTTCCGTAATCAACCCCCGCTTCGTAGAAGACCTCTTTGTCAACGGGGGCGCGCTTCGTGATAATATTCATGACTCCCGAAAAGACCCCGTCTCCATAAATGGCGGAGGAACTTCCGCGGAATATCTCAATCCGTTCGACCGTGTCAAGCGGGATGAGGGGAAAAATCATATTATTCGCATCCGTCTCATTCACCCTGATCCCATCCACAAGGATGAGCATATCTTCCCCTTCATTAAATCCCCGGAGACTCACCGTAAGGTCCTGATCGTTTCCTACTGAGTCGTATAGATAGATACCTTCTGTATGACGCAAGAGTTCCGGAATCGTCTTCGCTTGAGATTCCTGAATCTCTTCCTGGGTGATCACCGTGACCTGAGAGGGATAAAGGTAGAGGGACTCCGTTTTTCCCGGAAGGCGCGAAGGGGTCACGAGGATATTTCCAAGCGAAACGACCACTCCAAAGGGGGCGGAAAGAATTTCTTCTATTCCCTCACCAAATAGCGTCTGCTTTTTTTCAGTCTTTTTTGAAGGAATTTCCTCCGCAAAAAGTGGTGCACTCCAGAGCAACATGCAACAAGCGACAAGCGACAAGCGACAAACAATCCATTTCCTCACCTCGGCTCCTGTCTGTGGCGAAAACAAAAATCCCTACCTCTTTCGAAGTAGGGAGATTCCAGTTTATCCACCCTTACCCTCACCACGGGGCAGTGGTTGTCTATGCACAGGCAGGTCTTCTGACTTCCCCTCCTTCCTTCCGAATCGCCTTCCCACCCTTTCGGGCAGTGGCTTTTAAGAGACCTTACTTCGGAAGGTCACTCCTTTTAGGAGAAAGGGGTTACAGCGGCGGAACCGTGCTGGATTTTCACCAGCTTCCCTATAAAGGCTTTCGCCACCCGTGCAACCGTTATTCAATTGTGAAGTTATTGTACTTCTGGCGTTTTCCTTGTCAAGTCTTTTTTATCCAAAGTTTTTTCAACTCTTCTGTAATCTTTTGCTCTTCCTGCGGCGTTAATTTTTTCTCTCTGTCCTCATGGGAAGCTGAAACTTTTTTGTGTTTCTCGACGATTTTCTCAACAAATTCCTTAATCGTAATGACTTTCGCCTTGCGATCCCGAACCCGTAATGAAAGCTCCCGATCATCCGTAACCACCATAGTCTGATGGGAGTGTTCCGGTTTTCCGATCATACTGACAATGCGGTCGTCCGCCGACTCCGCTTCCGAAAAAATGATCTGTATCGCCTCCTGACGGAGTTGATCCCAGTTCACTTTTAATTCCGCGTAACCGTCAAACACAACCGTCGTCCGGTTTCTGGAATTTCCCTGCGGCCGGTGTCGCATCAAAAATTGGATAAACCCTTCCCGGGTCGGCTCAAAGGAAAGGGTGCTTTTTTTGAAAAGCTCCGGAAGCCGCATCATCATGTTATAGCCATCGAGGATAAAGTGCATGTCAGCCGTGCAGCCTCATCAGGGACTCAGATCCTTTTCCGACGAGAAAACCGATTCCAGCCGACCCCACTGCGACGGCAAAAAACTGAAGACCTGAAAGAAATGGGGAACGCCCCGCCAACTTTCCCTTCCAACATCCCACGCCAAAAAGGGTTATCGTAGAAACGCCGCAGGAAAGAAAAAGCGCGTGCGTCCCCTCCCCGATGCAATAGGGAATGAGCGGAATGCTTCCTCCAATCATGAACGAAAGATACATGACCGTGGCGGCTCTTATAGGATTTCGGATTTCTGCAGATCCGATTCCGAGGACCTTTTCCTGAAACGTCCGAAGAAACACTTTCTTTTCATGAGCCATCAATTTCACGATGCGATAGGCAATATCGCGCGGGAGACCTTCGTGAGCCAGAGCCTCCAAAAGCCCTTCTTTTGCTTGATAGGGTTCTTCCGCAGCAAAGGTTTCTTGATCCTTTAATTCCTTATCAAAAATTTCTTTTTCGGCGCGCGTGGCGAGGTATGACCCGGTCGCCATGGAAAGACCCCCCGTGACGATGGCGGCGAGGCCCGTGAGG
>Ga0209824_10000849_pt1 | contig 18473 bp, 17 predicted proteins | sample VDWuncwatermetaG_FD_184124 | JGI IMG/M metagenome (GOLD analysis project Ga0209824, IMG submission 184124) | Wastewater microbial communities from Netherlands to study Microbial Dark Matter (Phase II) - VDW unchlorinated drinking water (SPAdes)... ... | reverse complement strand
TTCAATAATTGCGCTACTATTGTTCGCGTCTGCATGGCTTGGTCTCCTTGTCTGCTTGGTGGCTAACAAGGAAAAAGATCAGGTCATTGCAGACATTACTTTGGGGTTTTTGTGTGAAGAATACTCGCCAACTTTATGATTTGCAAATGTTATTCGTGGGGAAACCTCAGGGTCAGACTCGAATTAAATGCTACGCTTCTAATTCCTCCCAAAAAATAGGGTCAGTCTCGACTTAAAACAATAGGGGGCGCACGCTTAAACGGCTGCCGTTCATTCAGTTCACTCAAATAATTATCGACCCCCTTCGTTTCTCGCTCTAAATATCGCGCCACTGCCGTTGCAAATTCGGGATGTGCCAGCCAGTGTGCCGAGTAAGTTGGCACGGGCAAAAAACCGCGCGCGAGTTTATGTTCGCCTTGCGCGCCGCCTTCAAAAACGGTGATTTTTTGTTCGATGCAAAATTCGATGGTTTGGTAGTAGCAGGTTTCAAAATGCAGGCCAGATACAAATTTAGTTGACCCCCAATAACGCCCATACAGTGTGTCGCCCGCAAAAAAATTCAGCGCGGCAGCAATCGGTGCGCCCTCTTGTTCGGCGATGACGAGTAAGATTTGTTCGCTCATGCTGCTGCCAATACGCGCGAAAAAATCTCGGTTGAGATAAGGTGATGAGCGATGCTGGTGGTAGGTATTCACATAACACTGGTAAAAAAAATCCCAATCTTTTTCTGTGATTTCCGCACCCGTCAGACGGCGAAAAGTCACACCGGCGTCGCGAACTTTTCGGCGTTCTTGTTGGATGCGTTTGCGCTTGTCGCGGCTCATGCTCGCTAAAAATTCTGCGAACGAAACATAGCCCGCATTCAGCCAGTGAAATTGCACGCCGCTGCGTAGCATCAAGCCCCGCGCTTGTAAATACGCGGCTTCGGCGGTATTTGGAAACAGGCAGTGGAAGGATGACACGCCCGATTCTTGCGCTATCTGCAAGGCGGCATTCAATAAAATTTGACGATTGGATGCCGCGTGTTCATCGTCGCGCGTTAATATTTTATTCGCGCTTACAGGTGAAAAGGGAATGGCCGCTAAAAGTTTTGGGTAGTACTCTAAACTGTTACGTTGATAGGCTTCTGCCCAGGCCCAGTCAAACACATATTCGCCATAGGAATGATCTTTTAAGTACAGCGGCATCGCAGCAATTAAATTTTCTTGATCGCGCAATAATAAATAATTCGGTGACCAGCCCGTTGCCGCACTGGCCGATCCGCTTTCGTGCAGCGCGTTGAGAAAGGCGTGGCTCAACAGCGGATGCTGCCCGGCCAAGCTGTTCCAATCATCGGCTTGAATTTGCGCGATGGAGTGCGCGATCTCGATTTGTGGAGTAACTTGTAAAGTGTGCGGTGGCTTCATGACTGTGCGTTGATAAATACTTCGAGCATTTTATTACGACTGAGTGCCGAGCACGATTCTCAAACAACAATCTTTTAAAACGTGGGTGGGCACAGGAATAATATCCATGAATTCGTTACGTGCAGCGGGGTGGATCACTTTTTATCTGGCAATAGCGCTCTCCCCCTTAATCGTCGCACTGTTCGTGGGTGCGCCGCCCGGCAATGGCTTCAGGTGGGACTTCGCCATCGCGCTAGGCATCGGTGCGCTCGGCTTAATGGCGACCATGCCACTACTCACTGGACGTTTTCGTCGCGCGGTGGCTCCGTTTGGTATAGACATTATTTTTTATTTTCACCGCCTAATTGGACTGGTCATTGTGGGTGCCGTGCTACTGCATGCCCTGCTGTTGCTCGACTTGGAACCACTGCTGTGGCACGACCTCAAGCCCGGTGGAAATAGTGCCTTGCAAGTCGGAACGGGTGCACTGATCGCACTTATTTTATTGGTGGGCAGCTCCATCGCACGCAAGATATTTCATCTGCCATACGATATTTGGCGCAAGCTGCATGTGCTCTTGGCGATTACAGCGCTTGCCCTCAGCGTGACACATGTGGCGTGCGTCAACTACATCTTCAGTACTACCATTTTGCGTTATCTGCTAATAGGTTTAGCACTGCTCTGGGCCGCGCTGATGATTTATATGCGCGTCATCCGCCCCGTCTTATTGTGGCGGAGACCCTACCGAGTCGAAAGTGTAGTGGCGGAACGTGGCCGAGCTTGGACGCTCACCTTGGTTCCGTCTGGGCACAGCGGGTTTAACTTTCAGCCCGGACAATTTGCCTGGCTCACCATCGGGCACAGCCCGTGGGCGATGCAAGAGCACCCCTTCTCTATCGCATCCAGCGCAGAAAAATTTGGCGCAGAAAAATTTTGCGCAAATAAATTTGGCGAACAAAAAAACATACACCAAACCGAGACACAACAAGCTGGGCGCATCGCCTTTACCATAAAAGAATTGGGTGACTTCACCTCCACTGTCGGCAAAATTGTGTCCGGGCAAACTGCATTTGTAGATGGCCCCTATGGTGCCTTCAGCCCAGATCGTCACGATACAGCAGGGCTAGTGTTAATCGCGGGCGGCATTGGCATCGCGCCGATAATGAGCATGTTACGCACCTTCGCTGATCGTGGCGATCAACGATCTATCACGCTCTTTTACGCTTATCGCAATTTAGAAAATCTCACCTTTCGCGAAGAGTTGGAATCGTTAGCCGTGCAACTAAAATTAAAATGGGTAATTGTGCTGGCTGAGCCACCCACCAATTGGCCGCCTAAAGATCGGCCAGCCGAGCGCGGCCTACTCACCTCAGAAATGATAACGCGACACTTACCCGTAGATTGTCAGCATTGCCAATACTACATCTGCGGGCCACAACCCATGCTGGATGTGGTAGAAACGGCATTACAAAAATCTAGAATCTCGTTGGATCGCATGCATTTTGAATTTTTTGATATGGTTTGATTGCGGCTACTGATAAAAAAAAGGAGGGGACAACAATGCGTTTAAAGCTTGCACGCGCGATGGTCGCTATCATAATTATCCTGCTACTAATGCTCGCTCTTTTATTTGCGCGCAGCGCGCAGGCGGCTGTCATGCAATTACCATCAAGTGCGGGCATCGTATCATTTGACCACGACCAACATGCCGCACTCAAAGACACGCCGTGTGTAGCTTGCCATCACACATCCAAAGGGTTTGAGGTGCGCGAGCTGTGCCGCGACTGTCACCAAACTTCGTTGCGTCGCGCATTCCACGGCAAATGTATAGGCTGCCACGAGAAGCTTAGCCTCCGCAAACAACCCGCAGGCCCAGTGAAACGATGCTCGGGTTGTCACAAGTAGAATAAATAAATTACCGCGAACGATGCACCAAAGGTAGGCAATTCTCTAAGCTCTGCGAGCTTGAGAAGTTGACACCGCCTTCTACGTCGGCAGCATCCTACGAATCACTTTAAGGACCGAACAACGCGATGTTTAACTTTTTCGCCACCTGTTCCGCATCGGGATTTTGAGTGTGATACCACGGCACTACACCCAACAGTGGTGCGTTAATACGCTGCTGCAAGGCCTCGATATTTTCATCTAACGCCTGCATATTTTCGTCCAGCACGTTAGCCACCCAGCCCGCACATTGCAAGCCGCGCGCTTCGATGGCGCTCAGCGTAAGCAAGGCATGGTTCAAGCATCCCAGCTGCATCCCCACTACTAATATTATCGGCAGCGCTAATTGTTGCGCTAAATCCGCGCTGGTTTCGTGCTCATTTATCGGCACGCAAAATCCGCCTACGCCTTCGACGATAACGACATCGGCCTGTGCTTTCAGTTCGCGGTAGGACTGTAATATGCGCGCGATCTCGATCCGCACACCACTGTTGTGCGCGGCAATATGCGGAGCGATGGGTTGCATAAATAGATAGGGATTGATTTGGCCTAAGCTGGCTAAAATATTGCTGGCAGCGCGCAGTTTTATTACGTCCTCATGCTGCCCGGATTCATCGGTACCTGCCGCGACCGGCTTCATGCCAACCACGCGCAAACCCTGTGCCGCAAAGGCGTGGAGCAGGCCGCAGCAAATTAAAGTTTTGCCGACATGGGTGTCGGTGCCGGTAACAAAATAATTCATGGAACCCCTCCCAGCCTCCCCTTTTCAGGGGAGGAGAAAGGGAGGCTAGGCGCGCTGCGTGTTGCAGCACCGTCCAACTGAGAAAATGATCTCCCCCCTGACAAGGGGAGGCTAGGCGCGCTGCGTGTTGCAGCACCGTCCAACTGAGAAAATGATCTCCCCCCTGACAAGGGGGGGTTAGGGGGGGTTGCCTTATTCAACTTGAAATCCGTTTTGATAATCGAACGCCCATCCGCCAATTTTTTCGGCTGCGGTTTCCACGCATGACCGTACACCACTTCAAACGTAGCAGGCAATTTTCCGTCACGCCGCAAGCGTTCGTAATTGTTCAACACCGCTTGCCAAGCCGTCTTCCCCATCAATCCTTGTCCGCGCCCAGCGGTGACATTGTGCGCGCCGATGTTGCGTAAATCTTGCATCACATCGCGCACCTCGTTGTAGGTCAGCGTGATGATCTCCATATCCATCACCGGATCGGCAAAGCCCGCACCGCGCAGCATGTCGCCGATGTCGTGCATATCGGCAAAACGGTTGGTGTGACGATGCTGATCCACACCTTGAAATGCGGTGCGTAATTCTTTCAGCGTGTCCGGGCCAAAGGTGCTGAACATCACCAAGCCATTTATTTTTAACACGCGATGCAGTTCGGCCAAGGTAGCGGGCAAATCATTGCACCATTGAACGGCCAAATTTGACCACACCAACTCTACGCTGCTAGACGCTAAGGGCAAGGTCTCAAGGTCGGCACACAGAAAGCTTGATTTATCACCGCTCAATTCTTTCAATCCGGGCAGCTTTTTCCACCAACTTAATTTTCCGCGCGATACATCAAGCATGGCCAGCGCGATGTCCAATGACAGCATGTGCGCTGCCGGATAACGCTGCGCCAACTGCCGCGTGCCCCAACCCGTGCCACTGCCCGCATCCAGCACCTGCTGCGGCTGTAGCTTGATAAAATCTAGCCGCTCCAACATGCGGCGGCACACTTCATGCTGCAACACTGCCGCGCTGTCGTAGGTGGTCGCGGCGCGGTTAAAAGCGCGACGCATTTGTTTTTTATCTATTTCAAATTCATTCATTTTTACTGTGGGTAATCCATAAATTTTTTTAGTTGCATAACTAACTCATCCGGGTGCGATAAAAACGGCACATGCGCCGCGCCCTTGATCTGCAACATGCGCGCGTTCGGCATATGCTGTGTTAAATATTCTGCCGCCGCTATCGGTACCAGTTCATCACGATCACCTGCGATTACTAAAACAGGTTGCGTGATGTAAGGCAACAAAGCGCGCAAATCGGTCTCGCGCAAAATCACCAGCCCATCGCGCAATGCCGCTTGCTGCGGCACTCCGCGACCAAACAAGCTACCGCGCAGGTGCGCCAAACATTCGCGCTCACGTTCACTGCCGCGCACTTGCAGTGCAATAAACCGTTTCAGCGTGCGCTCTGTACCCTGTTGCAAATCTTGCTCGAATGCGTGAAATGTCGCACTCGGCATGGCATATTCCCATCCATCGCGTTGCACAAAACAGGGAGTGCTCGCCAACAAAATTATTTTGCACACTTGCTCAGGTGCGTGCTGCGCCCAGCGCAACGCCACTTGCCCACCTAACGACCAGCCGCATACCGTCAGCGGCTGTGCGAAATTATTTTGTCGCACATAGGCCGACACGCTCGCCACCAGCGCGTCTAAATCATAGGGCGCAATGTGCGCGCTCTTGCCATGCCCCGGCAAATCCACGCTATGCACGGTGTAATGCTGTGCCAATTTCTCAAGCATCTCACCCCACATGCCGCCGTGCATTCCCCAGCCGTGGATTAATATCAGCGGCGCGCCCGCGCCATAAATCTCAACGTTTAAATTCATGCAAGGCATTACATAATTGATCAACATCTTGCGCGGTATGCGCGGCAGATAACGAAATGCGAAGCCGTGCTGTGCCCTGCGGCACAGTCGGTGGACGGATGGCTGGAACCCATATTCCGCACGCGCGTAGCGCGGCACTCAATTCCAGCGCGGCATGATTTTCGCCTACGATGAGCGGTTGTATGGGCGTGTCGGATGGTAATCCCACAAGGGGACAATGTAATTTCCACGGCAATCCAACTAAACCCTCGCGTAATTGCGCGATTAATTTTTGCAATTGCGCGCGACGTGATTCTTCTTGTTCGATCAAACCTAGGCTGGCGATCAGCGCGCTGGCTAACGCAGGCGGACTGGCCGTGGTGTAAATATAAGTGCGCGCATTTTGCAGCAAGGTAGCGATCACCACCTGCTCTGCCGCAACAAATGCGCCCGCAACCCCTGCGGCTTTACCCAGTGTTGCCATGTAAATGATGCGCGGATTATCTAGCGCGTAATGCGCAACGCTGCCCCGCCCCTGCTCGCCCAACACGCCAAATCCATGCGCGTCATCGACCAACAACCACGCATCATATTGCTCGCACAACGCCAGTATTTCAGGCAGCGGTGCAATATCACCATCCATGCTGAACACCGCATCGGTGATAATTAATTTACGTCCAAACTTCGCCGCATCACTTGGAGCTTGTTGCAACAACTGCGCCAGATGTGCGACATCGTTATGTCGATAGCGTTTGATATTGGCGCGCGACAACAACATCGCATCATTCAACGAAGCGTGATTCAATTTATCGGCGTACACCGTATCGCCGCGCCCGACCAAGGCCTGCACCACACCTAGGTTAGCCATATAGCCATTGGAAAATAAAAGAGCGGCAGGCTTCGCAACAAATTTCGCCAACTCAATTTCGAGTTGCTGATGAACCGCCGTGTGACCGCTCACCAAATGCGACGCACCCGCGCCCACGCCCCACTGCTGCGCACCTTGCTGCAATGCGGCAATCAGTTTTGGATGATTGGCGAGACCGAGATAATCATTGCTGCAAAACGATAGATAAGATTTTCCATCCACCATGATGTGCGGGGATGAAGGGGATGCAACGGTGCGGCGCGCGCGCATCAAACCTGCTGCGGCGCGTTCGTCGAGTGTGGAGTGGAGTGTGGAGAATGGCATCAGTGATTCGGTCAACAAACTAATTGCCCGACTTGTTATCTGATTTTTCAAAATATCCGATAGCGAGCTTACGACTAAGCAACACTAAAAGTAGCAATGTGCCCCAACTTTTTATTTCCATTTTTAATAAAGGTATAAACATTGCCATTAGCACTACAGCGCATCCACTTAACAAGTTCAAAATCGCATAATTTTTAGTCATTTTATTAGTGTTATTAAATGGCTCACCATTACTTTTTTTGACTCTTCCTATATTTTTGCGAACTCCCAATTGATATGCTAACCACAATAAATAAAGGCCTCCCAGCCAAATAAAGAAGTAAATAAATATTGGCAAATAAGAGACCCAAAAAGTAATTCCATTCTGAATTAATAGCGACAACATCAAACCAAGCGAAAGTCCCCCACCCATAGCCCAATAAAATTTATTTTTTAATCTGAGTTGTTCAGATTTAGGTTTGCTTAAGAACTCTTTGTTCTTTGTTAAATACTTAACTAATAACCAAAAACAAAACCCAAGGAAAATCGCTATCCCTACAGTGAACATGTTGTGATTCAGGTTAATTTCATTTCTTCGCCAGCGAATACATGCCCAACTTATCTAACAATGTACGATCTCGTTCGATTTCGGGATTGCCCGTCGTCAGCAATTTTTCGCCATAAAATATAGAATTCGCGCCCGCCAAAAAACACAGCGCTTGCACCGCTTCACTCATTTCTTGTCGCCCCGCAGATAGTCTCACACGCGCTTGGGGCATGGTGATACGCGCGGCAGCGATGGTGCGAATAAAATCCAGCGGGTCTAATGATTTTTGCTCAGCTAAAGGCGTGCCTTCCACCGCAACTAAATTATTGATCGGCACACTTTCCGGATAAGGGTCAAGATTCGCCAGTTGCGCAATCAATCCGGCGCGTTGCGTGACGCTTTCGCCCATGCCGACGATGCCGCCGCTGCACACGTGCATCCCCGCACTACGCACGCGATCCAAGGTATCTAAACGATCCTGATAATCGCGCGTGGTAATAATCTCGCCATAAAATTCCGGCGCGGTATCTAGGTTGTGGTTGTAATAATCCAGCCCCGCTTCGCGCAATTGCTCGGCCTGCCCTTCTTTCAACATGCCCAGCGTGGCGCAGGTTTCCAGCCCTAACGCTTTCACTTCGCGCACCATGTCCAGCACGGGTTCCAACTCACGCTGCTTTGGGCCGCGCCAAGCCGCACCCATGCAAAAGCGGCTGGCTCCCGCATCCTTGGCAGCGCGGGCAGCATCCAGCACATCATTTAATTTCATCAACTCCTGATTTTCCACACCTGTTGTATAACGCGCCGCTTGCGGACAATAGCCGCAATCCTCAGAACAACCACCGGTTTTAATCGACAACAATGTAGAAAGCTGCACTGCATTCGCATCAAAATTTTCGCGATGCACCTGCTGTGCGCGATACAGCAAATCAGCAAATGGTAAATTTAATAAGGCCTCTACTTCAGCCACACTCCAACGTTGTGCGGCAGGGGCGGGCATGTTTGCGAGTGGAACGGCGATAGCAGCGGAAGTTAGATTGGACAAGGCTTGAGTGGTCATAGATTAGGTAACGGAACAAGAAAATAATGATTTACAATGAGGCCGCATCATCCCCGAAAGAACCTCGCCTTGTCAATTTTAGCGCGCTATTTTCTGAACAACAGCTCAAATTTTAAGCAATTTTTGCCTGTGCAACCTTGCGTGTTATGCGGTGCAAACTGCCACACAGCGACACGACATAGTTGGTGTGCCGCGTGCGACGCAACCTTGCCACATCTTAATATGCCGCGCTGTTCGATTTGCGCACTGCCCTCGCCGCTGGGTGCAACATGTGGGCATTGCATCAAAACGCCACCGCATTTTCAACATACGGTAGCGGTGTTCAGTTACGCTTTTCCGCTGGATAAATTAATCCACGCGCTGAAATATGGCGAGCGATTAGAGCTGGTCAACAGCTTTGCCGACCAGCTCGCACAGCGCGCGCAAACACGCCCTGACCACATCATCCCGATGCCACTGCATCCCGCTCGTTTACGCGAACGCGGCTTTAATCAATCGTTGGAATTAGCGCGACGCGTGGGGAAAAATCTGAACATCCCCGTGCAACTGAATAGCGTGCAACGGGTACGCGACACGCCGCCGCAAAGTAGCTTGTCGCGCCAGGCCAGAAATAAAAACATGCGGCAGGCTTTTGCCTATACACAGGATATTGGTGTGCAAAATTTAGCGGGCATAAATTTGTTAGGGGAAAATTTAACCGGCCAACATGTTGCCATTGTGGATGACGTGATGACCAGTGGCGCGTCGTTAAATGAAGTGGCGCGTGTACTGCGCGAAGCAGGGGCTAGGGAAGTAAGCGCGTGGGTGGTGGCACGCGCGTTGCCGCGTTAAAACCAAACAATACAAACCAGAAACTATCCCGCTGCCAACTGCCCCAACCGCTGCGTCACAAACGCTTGTAAATCCGCGTTGAGCGTTTGCGTATCAAGCGCATTTTTAAAGACCGCAATCGCTTCATTATTCTTTTGTAACGCTTGCAGCGAAATGCCCATACCCATCAGCCACACGCCAGAATTTGGATTAAGTTGCAGCGCGGCTTGATAATGTGTGATCGCTTCTTGATGCAGATTTTGACGTTGCAGCAGGGCGGCCATAAATGCCCGATAGTCGGCCTGACGTTCAGCGTAACGCTGCGATTGCCGCAAGGTTTTAAGTGCCTGCGGCAGCTCGCCATGCTCCACTTGTAGACGCGCCAGCAGCATGGCAAAACCGCTATGTTCGGGAAACTGAAAATGCCCAGCCTTCAGCACGCGCTCGGCATGTGCCTCGTGTTTGTTTTTTAATAACACATCGACCAGCGTCAGCCGCGCGGTGTCGTGCGCGGGATATAACTTCAACACCGCCTTATATCCGGCCATTGCTTCCTGCGTGCGACCTTGTTGTTGCAAAACATTAGCCAGTCGAAATGCGTTGTCCGCCTGTTGCCGTTTGCTCACCTGCTTGATTGGGTTATTGTCTGCAATGACTGGTCGCGGCGCACGCGCGGTTTGTTTATTTTTCGGGACAGGCGCGGTTGAAATTTCTTGCTTCGGCTCGACTATCGCCACGGCCATTGCCGAATTGATAGACGCAGGCTCAACAACGACAGGCGCAGCAGGAACGTGGACCCGTGCAGCGGGTGGCGGGTTCAAATCTTCACCCGCAGAATATTCACTCACAGTATATTCACTCGCAAAATCTGTGGCACTGATTTTTTTCTGTGTGATTAAACCAGCCATCATCGCTATTCCAATGAGCGTCGCCCCCACCATAAACCCCATCAAAACCGGTTGGCTGGCACGCGCTGGCACGGCGCGAATAGCGGAATCCGCCAGCGTCAGGGGCGCGCCGCGCTTTTCTAAATCAGCCAATACTTTGTTGATTACGCTCATGCTCGCCTCTTAGTAAAAACTCAACCAACTCATACCCAAGCCGGCTATCGACAACGCCAAGGTCAAGCGGCTCCACCTATTCCAACTGCGTCCGCGTGACTCCGGCGTATCATCCACCGCCGCCCATACATGCCGTTGCAGCACCTGTCGCCGCCCCTCGCCATAGGCCAGCAACAAGGCTTTATGCGCCAAGATATTAAGCAAGCGTGGCGTGCCGCAACTGGCTCTGTGCATCGCGCGCACCGCCCCTGCGCTAAATAATTCATCGCCCGCATAACCCGCAACTTTTAAACGATGCCGCAAATATTGCGTGACATCTGCACGGCTTAATCCCTTTAGCTCATATTGAAAACTGATGCGTTGCCGTAACTGCCGCACCGAATTTTGTTTCAAACGCGCATTTAATTCGGGCTGACCAAACAATACAACCTGCATCAATTTTCTTTTTTCAGTTTCAAGATTAGTCAATAAGCGCAACACTTCTAGGCTCTCTAGGGGCATCGCCTGCGCTTCGTCCAAACATACTAAAACGCGTTTTCCTTCACGGGCAAAATCTAGCAAAGCGAGCGTTAATCCTTTCAGCAATAAATGTTGATCGGTTTCATTACCTAAATTTGCACGAAATTCATCCGCCAAGGCACGCAATAAACTGTGCGGCTCCAGATAGGGATTAGGCAAATAAGCGGTGACAAATTTAGCGTTGGGATTATCGGTTGGCGCGCTGGCATCTTTGGTACCAATCGCGGTAACGCTCGCGCCATTATTTAAAGTGGAGAGAAATTTTCGGCACAATAAAGTTTTGCCAAAGCCCACTTCACCCACGATTTTTATAAAACCTTCACCGTTGCGAGCCGCTACCAGCAAGGTGTTCAACGCCTCTTGGTAGCTGGCACAGGCAAAGAAAAAATGAGTGTCAGGGGTGAGAGAGAAGGGAGCTTCGCGCAAATTAAAATGTGTTAAGTACATTTTTTAAACTCCTAAAAGCGGTGCTTCGCCGAGTATTTTTTAGCTGGCATCCAGCCCAGATTAAAAAGATGGCGCTAAGGGTTGTACCCGGGTGACCGCGCAATCCCACTAATGCGATCGCGGCTGCGCGTAATATCATCGGCCCAATCGCGGTCGCTGTTGACGATGGTCGGCTTAATTAAAATCACCAGCTCACGCTTCTCGGTGCGCTTGCTGCTCTGTCCAAAAAATCGCTTAGATACGCCCGGCAATCCCGATTGCTCATCAAACGTAGCCTGCCGCATCAGGCCGCCTATCGCCACAATTTGCCCATCGTGGGCGCGCACTATGCTGTCGGTTTCAGAAATAGAACTCGATGCCAGCGGTAAATTTAGCACCCCCGATGTCCCACCAATATCCACTATTTTATTCACCGTGGTCACCAAGCTCACCGCCGGATGCACGTGCAAAATAATTTCATTGTTGTGGTCGATGCGCGGCGTAACATCCAACGCAATACCGGAAAAGAATGGCTGCAAGGTAATGGTAGGCGTAGTGGTAGCCGCACCGGAAGTGGTGGTGGTGGCACTGGAAACATTGGTCACAAAAAATTCATCTGTGCCGACTTTCAACACTGCTTTTTGATTGTTCAGCGTGGCGATGCGCGGGCTGGATAACACATGCACATTGCCTTGCGATTCTAGGAAATTGAGCAGCGCAGCAAAATTATTAGTCTGAAAAGCCAAGCCAAATAAAGTGCCCGCTGCATTGGGGATGGTTGCTAATGCACTGCCCGGCAGCGCGCTCAAAGTGGCATTGCTGATCGCCTGTGCTGCACCACCCGGCGCATTGGGTTGCAGCGTAGCGCCCGGCGACAACACCCCGCCCGCCGCGTGTCTAGCTGCGCCGCCGCGTGCATTACCAAAACCTGCCCAATTCACGCCGGATTGAAAATTATCGCTCAAGGTGACCTCAATAATTTTCGCTTCAAGTATTACCTGCCGCTCAATCGAAATTTGCGAAGCACGCAAATACGTGGCCACATTTTTCAATTCTTCCGGCATGGCGCGTATCACAATCACCCCAGACATGGGGCTAATCACCACACTACGCCCCGCTTCGTTGCCAACAATGGCGACAAGTGCGCGGCTCAGTTCGTTCCAAAAATCGGTGCTGGAGGACATGCTGACTTGGCTGCCATCTTGCCCACGTGATGTCATAGCTGGCGCGGCTGCACTGCCTGGTATTGAAGGTACGCTATCAGAGACTGAGCCGGAAGTCACGCGCACGCTTGATTTTCCATCGCGCTGACCAGTCAAATAATTAACCTGAAACAAGCGTGTCTGTAATGTAATCGGTAAAATAAAAATGCGCGTCGCATCCACTTTATAGTCGTATCCATACAGCTCGCGGATCACCTCCAACGCTTCAAAAACGGTGACATCTTTCAGGTTCAGCGAAATATTTCCGACCACCTCTTGATGTACCAATATGCTGTAACGCGTGCCTGAAACCAGCGCGGTAAAAACTTGATGGGCGGGCGTATTATTCACCGAAATATCAAATTTCGCTTCCGCTACTTTACCGTCCACCTGCCCCAATGTAACCGCCAATGGCGGCAACAATGCATCGCGCACCACCTTGTCAGACAATTGGTCGGAGCGGCTTTCAGCCGAGGCATCCATCTCTTTACGGATAGCCTCTGCGGCAGAATTTTTGGCGGGAGGCGTAGCGCAGGCAGACAAGCCTAGCGACAAACCTATTACGCATAGAAATAGCCAACCTCGCTGCGGCATTTTGATTATTTTGGAATTCATTTTTCCTCCTTGGCTGCAGGTTCATTCTGTTGTAGCGCGCTCGGCTTACTTATTTTGGGTAACCCATTCGCCTGAAAGTTTGTCATTTCCACGCCAGTCATTTCCACACTGGGAAATAATTGCATGACCTTCTTTCCGTTCGCGCTTTGCAATACCACTTCGCGCTCATTCACTTCTAGTAATGTTACCCCGCCACTTTTTTCACCCAGCTCCAGCACCTGCCCGTTAATCATCGCGGCGCGACGGTTGGGAGAAATAATGATGCTCTGCAAACCCTTGTTAGGCGCATCCGCAATCGGTGCGGCGTCAGGATTAGCAGCGCTGCCCCCTGCTTTCCCCTCTGTTTGCACCAATGCAATCGCGGGTCGCGTGGGGTCAGGCAAATTTTGTGCGGACACTGCGATGGGAAAAAGGTACAGCAGCATCGTTGCAAATTTTATGAAAGTAGCGACTTCAATTTTTATAAGTGAACAAATTAATTTAGATTCCAGAAAGCAATTTAGCCCAGAACAAGGAGGCGAGAAAAGGCGCGACGCAGACAGCACATTTGAGTGCGGCAATAACCAGCGACACGCTATCGTTTTTTGATAGCGTAGTCGAATGGCTAGTTGTTTCATCCAGGCGTGCCTGACGATGGCGACACAGTTATCGGCTCTATTGCACACTGGAATCATACTAATAACCATATCTTGTCCAGACTCAAGGTATAAATCGTCAGCGTTAATTCAGAAGTCGGATGTTGCACTACCTCCATTTTTGCCTTGCCCCAAAACATTTGTACGGGCAAGCGTTCCAGCGCGGTTAAATATTGCAACAAATCGAGATAACTACCGCGCACGGTAATTTGCACACCGTGCTTAAATACTTGTTTGCTCAAATCCTGCTCGACTGACACTGCCTCAGACTGTGCATTTTTCGCACCCTTATTCGATATCACATCGTCCATTAACGGGGCGACAGGCAGCGTTTGCAAGCTAACCAATTGCAATTTTTTATTTTGGCGCAGCACTTTCTCTAGCAAGCCCACCATTTTTTCTGGCTGCACCAAACGCTCGCGGCTGCTTTGCAAATAAGCATTGCCCTCTACCAACTGCTGCTTCATTTCATTGATACGTTGCCGCTGAGGAGAATCTGTATCCTCTCTTCTAGCCTGCAAAATGGCTTCGATCCCGGCTTGCGCTTCCTTTATATTTTCTTGCTGCTGCGCTGCCTGCCGCACGGCCTCTTGCTGCTGTGCCAGCAGCGGATTAAGAAATAAAACATGCACCAGTGCCACCAACATACTCGCTGCGGCGATAAAAATGAGCGTGCGCTCGCGCAGTGCAAGGCCATCTACTTTGTCGCGCAATTTTTCCCAATGCTGCTTCATGGTACGGCCTCGTTACGCACTTCGGATTGCAAGGTAAATTTTACAAAGCGCGGCGATACCCCTTCTGCTTGCTGCATTTGCAGGGAGGCAAAAGATTTTCCGCGCATGATTTTTTCGAGATTTAAACGACGAACATAAGCTGGCAACAGCTCCGGCTGCAACGCTGCACCGTGCATGGTCATCTGTGTTGCGTCGCCTGTGATATTAAACCCCGTCAGCCACAAGCCTTGAATAGACTGCCTTGCAAAGGCGAGCATGTATTCTGAATACCCTGTGGTATTACCGATCACCCCGTTTTTTAAGGTGGCGATCAGCTCATTTTGAGCGGTTAGTTGCTGCTCTACACGGCTCACCTCATCGAGTAGTAATTGTTGGGATTGTTGGGGTGTAAGCCCCGCTTGGTAGCTGGCTAAAGTTTGCTGATCAACGGCAAAACGGCGTGCTGCATCTGCAAACTGCCGCTCTACCTGTTGCACCTGATACGCCGCATACGCATAAAATAATCCAGCGCCCAGCGCGACCAAAGCTAATGCCTGCAACATCGCCAGCGTGGAAAAATATTTTCGCTGCGCTAAAAAAACGGGATTAAATAAATTAATTTGCTGGCTCATAGCGCGCGCCTTTCTTGTCGTAGCGCGGCACCCAAAGTGGGCAGGGCATAGGTCATAAATTGATTGTTTAGCAAATCAGGTACTGCGCTAACATCCATGACCTGAGCTAACTCCAGCGGTTCTACCGGAAAGCTCAAATCAACCTTCAATGTCTTTATTAACCCTGCCGAATCCGGTGCAGCAATCAACAAACGCGCCACGTTAATGTGATGATATTGTCGATCAAAATAATCCAAAGAACGTTGCACCTCAATTTCTACCCGCTCAACACTCTGCTGTCGCGCATCCGCAACCACATCCTGCAACTGCCCTGCGGTCACCTCTATACGCCGCGCCAAATAAAGCTCTCCATCGCACGTAAAAGTGAGCAAGCCGCCGCTGTCATCAAACACCAGCAACGCTAATCCGCGACCACTCTGCTCAAATAACGCAGCAATATTGCGTTGCGCCATTTCTGGAATATCAATCGCCTGAATATCCATCTTGGCTTTTTCAAATAACGCCATGCGCTTTTTAATCGTCTCGTTAGACGCGGCCACCGCATATAAAGATTGCGGCCTATCTCCCGCATTGTGTCGCGCCGGAATCTGCAACACATCGACCGTCGCATCATCCACGTGATAATTCAGCGCGTCTTTTATGCGCCAGCGTATCGCTGTTTTCAGCTCTGCCAGCGGCACATTCGGCGCGTCCACCAACATCATTTGATACTCGCTCGCGTTCAACAAGGTCGTAAATTGGGCACTACCTAACTTGGCCTCTTTGCATAATTCCATCAACGCATCGGGCGATATTTCTGACACGGGATGAAACGCGCACAGCAAAACCTGCGGCCTGCCGCCGATCATTTTTACCTGCGCCACATGCACTCCAGCACGGCTCAAACACATCGCCACCCAGCCTGATTCTGGGTTTGCTTTTTTAAACAGCTCGGATAATTTTGGGATGTGCATAATCAAAAATGACAATATTTCACCGTGCCATTGTTGACTATCACCGAGCAATTCAAAGGCTCAAATAGCTCAGGTTTATGGGTGCTTCTAGAGGGTTTGAGGGGGAGAAATGACGATGGCTTATCTACTACCAAAAATGCTTATGGTCTTAATCTAGAAACTCCAAGCTTGTTGCTGAATAAAAATTTCCAGTTAATACATTCAATAATTTTAGCTCTGCCATCACGCGCTGCGCACATGAGTCTGCACTGACAACATGATGCGTAGCATCTTGTTGCGGTGTAGGCTTACCTGCGTAGCAGGTTACGCCGAAGCCAAACTATTGAATGAGTATTGCTCGAGTAGTTTTAGCTCCGACATCACGCGCTGCGCGCATGAGTCTGCACTGAAACTACTAAAGCGGCAACAGCCGCTTTAGTAGTTTTCTCGCATATAAATAATTTCGTTCGCGCCTTTATACACGCCAAAAGTTGCGCGCCCGGCGACACTGGGCAGCAGGTAATTGTGCGTGTTGATGATGGATAAATTCGCGCTGCCCGCAACATTAGGCGCGAGTAATCTAAACGCTGCGATGCCGTTGGTAAAAATAACCGCACCCGCAGGGGATGCGTTAATGTTTCCCAACACAAGCGGGCCTTTCGCAATCACCGCTTGCAAGTTTCCGGTGGGGCTGAGTTGGGTATTAAATTGTGATTCATCATCTAAAATGTTGGTGATGAAATCACTGCCATTCCAATATTGCGCGGTGGCGGTGAGTGGCAGCGATAATAATTCTGACCCAAACGCATTGGATAATTTAATGCGGCCATAGCGCACTTCGGTATTCGCGCTGTTCACTTGGGTGCGGTCTACAATCCCGTCCGCATTCAAATCTAAATCTGGCACGGTGCTCACGCCGTCGCTATCCACAGGCGCGATGCCAACATCCAACGTGGTGTACGGGCCATCTGCTAAACCAGAATTTACATTGCTCGAACACGTCCCCAACGTACAACGCGCCACCGCTATCGGCACAATCATATCCGCCGTGCCCGCGCTAAAACTGCCCGCACCATTGGTGGTGATGAGCGAAGTATCCAGTCGTTCGGTCAGGTCGATTGGCACGGTTGCATCTACCGCACCCAGTGCCAATGTTGAGCCGGATGCCAGCGGATTGAGTTTGGCAAACGCGCCCGTGTAATTTTGTGTGATGGTGTTGCTCGCGTTTTCTGCGGTCAGCGTAAAGTTGACATTCAGCGGCTCGCCCATGTAAGTGTAGGGGGGTGAAACGCAAGCGGTCACGCCATCGGCAACCAGCAGGCCGTCGTGGTCACACCAATCGGCTCGGTTATCAAACGCAGCGGGCGCAACGCCAAAATGATGCGGATAAAATCGCCCGATGTTGCCGCTGGCAGTGGGTGTGGTCACTTCGCCCGTCACCAGATAATTGCCATCGCCGATTTTAGGCATGATCTGGAGAATGCCCACTTCGCTCCAGGCCAGGTCGGTGATAATCGTCGCACCACCGCTAAAATTGGTTGCACCCCCCGCAACAATGCAACCGGTAGTAGCGCCATTACAGGTTAACAAACCGGGGTTGCCGCCACTCGGTGCGACCAGCACCGCGCTAAGATGGATGCCCTCGGGCGTACTTTCCAAACCGTAGTTAGGCGTGGTGGCATTCAGCGCATTTTTAGCGGTAACCGTGGCGGTAAATTGTGTTTCCGTAATTGTCGCATCGCCTGCCGCAATAAATTTTGCACCTGTTGCATCGGCTGCCGCAGGGTTGGCAAAATTATCACTGGTGCGCCTGATGTTCGTCAGCGTGAAATAGCTAGGCTTGGCGATAAAAGAATCATTACCTGTTATCACCACCCCGTTATCACTCGTCGCGACACTGCCGTCATAGCGCGCATCCACGCGCACATCGCCCACGTCGGGATAACACAAACTGAATGTTGCTTGCGGCGCAGTACCCGCTCCAAAAGTTAAAGTGAGCGAGGTCGGGCTGGCCACTGTGCCGAGGTTGGCATAGCCCGTCGCACAATCAGCATTACCCGTGCCCGCCACCACCTTGCCTGACAACGTACCTATAGCGGGGTTGATGTAATTCGACCAAAATTTTATTGCGCGCGTAGTGTTAGCAAAGCCTGCTGTACACGAGGTTAATGTTGCTACTTGGCGTGTTGCCGAGGTATGGTCGGGCACGTTGAATGAAAAAGTATTGCTCGCAAAA
>Ga0209824_10000848_pt1 | contig 18518 bp, 17 predicted proteins | sample VDWuncwatermetaG_FD_184124 | JGI IMG/M metagenome (GOLD analysis project Ga0209824, IMG submission 184124) | Wastewater microbial communities from Netherlands to study Microbial Dark Matter (Phase II) - VDW unchlorinated drinking water (SPAdes)... ... | reverse complement strand
AATTAAAATCAATAAATAATCCGTAGCTGTCTGCAAGGTCAACCTCAATTTGAACATTTATTTTATCGCGAAACTGAATTCTTTTTTCAGAAATGATGGCATCGACCACTGGAGCGACTAAAAAAATACTGGTAGTGACATTGGCATTTTCTAACGCTGAGGCCGTATTTTTATTTTTTTTATGCAGTAACTCATTAGCGATATCATTAATGCGCTGAATGGCCTGCCGGATGATAACGCGGTTCTCTTCGGGTAAAGCATTCATTGACGGTATCATTATATTAAGCGCTGATAGGGGCGAGCGGATGTCGTGCGCGACTTGTTGGGCTTGTATCGCCAATGACTCTAAAGTAGACGTTTTAGCCTTATTATCTGAGTACTCTAATATCAAGGACTTTGCCTTTTTTAAAACATCAGACTGGTTCATATTAGTTTCGATGCTTTTCATAACCGACTCGAGCTCGTCAACGCTGAATGACTGTAATGAAACATCTTTTTTTATATACCAAAATAGTAAATAGGACAGCCCCCCGCATATTAAGATAATTAAAAATAATAGCAGCAGACTTTTTATAACTTGATCACCGTAGCCAAGTGTTAGGCCAACTTGAACCTCTCCGAAATAGGGCGCAAACTGTGTGGTAACCACTTGAGTTTTAAAAGTATCCCCGAGCACCGAACTATCACCCGAAAAAGCAAATAGATCTGTATTGGATGCTTTTTTTAAGGTTACATATACTTTGAATCTATCATCAGACGCCTTTACCGTAGATTCTAACAATGGTTGAACATACAGTATTTCGCCATAATTAAGCATCTTTGTAAGACTCGTCATCAACTGACCCAGAATAAGTCGTTCTGTTGCTTTTAACTCCGAAGAAAAGCTAAAATATGAGTACAAACTCATCGCTATACCAATAAAAACTAACTGCAATAGAATCAACTTTTGAATGTTGTTAATCAATCGACTGCTGAAACTATCTTTTTTGCTTCTCACTCAACCAGCTCTATTTCATGAAAGTAAATGCTATGAAACCCCATAGGGTGGGCTTTAATTGAGCGTACTTTGTTTGCATGCCATAAAGAGCTTTGTGTCGAACCAGTAAAAATTGGCACCAAAGTATAGTTTTTCAACAATTCAATTTGAATTTTTTTATAAAAAGAAATTCTTTTGTCATTATTTGTTTCCATTTGTGCACGCTCGATTAGTTTATCAATCTTCTTATTGCCAGCATCAAAAGTGTTTATTGGCAAATTGCTCTTGAAGTAGGTCAAAAGTGACATGCCGTCTGGGTAGTCTAAGTATTTTGATCGTAGTATCATTTGATATTTTTTTTGTTTTACAACCTTAAAATAGTCCGAAATCGGAAATGATGTTATTCTCACCTGTATTCCGTTTTTTTCTAATAAACTTTTTGCCCACTCGACAGCGGCCAAAAACTCAGAACCTTCAGGATGTGAAATCGTAACCGTTTTATTTCTTAAGCTAGCGACGCTTTTTGTACTCAGCTGTGCAGTATCTTGTTGGTCAAGATGCCCCGGCAATAAATTTGGAATTAATCCAAAACTGGGTGAGTAGTGTTCGGCATTGAAGTTGCTATTTTTTCTTTGATTAAAAATTGAGAATAAAATTTTTCTCGATTTTAAATCCAGCATTCTTGGATTCAATGAGAAAAATAATAATTTTGCAACATGGCCTTTAAATGATATCCAACCTTGAGCCTCTAGCTCTCTTTGTTCTGACCCAGAAACCTCAAATGATTCTAATGTGTCAACCATGCCCTGTCGGGCCATTAAAATTGCCGTCTCTTTGGTGTCAACTTTAATAAAACGAACTCTATGCGGTGACTTGGCACCGCTTGGAGGCAAAATCTGCAAAGCGATGCTCTTACCTGATTGTATCAAAGAGTATCGCCCACTTGTAACAGGCATTTTTTCTAATTTATTATTTAGTTTCAAAATTGAGCAATCAACTGCAGCAATATTTTTAATAAAAAAGGGGTCGGCATATTTAAGTTTAAACTCAACTATTCTGTCTGATACAGCACTTATACCAATGTTTTGTGCTCGTTTGTTATTTTCAATTGAAAAGCCTACAATGCTCTGAAGATCTGCCGCAATACTCGATTTTAATTTAAGCATTCTTTTAAAAGTCGCCACAACATCTAAAGCCATGATGGGAGATCCATCCGAAAATTTGAAGTCGCCCAATGTAAATCGGTAGGTCTTGCCAGATTCTAAAATTTCATAGCTAACTGCCAAGTCCTTTACTAACTCCAATTCCGAAGTATATTTCATCAACCCACGATAAAGTTGACGGTTTATCAAAAGAGATGCAACGTCTTCCATAGACTGCGGATCTGTATTAAAATCAAGACTTCGAAGAGGAACTGTTATTTCGCCTGCAAGACTTGATTTAGGTTTGAGAGAAATTGCCATCATTGATAAAATTACCGAAATAAATATTACTCGTCTATTATTATAAAATGAACCAATGACTGAAAGTATTCCGCGCCATACGGTTTCAATAAAAACTGGAGTCAGTTTAAGGCCTACCCAAAACTCGCCAACTGCCCCAATCATATTGATCGTTGCTTGTCGACCTGAGCTGATGCTCGCAAACATTTCGGCTTTACTGTTTTTCATAATCTGTGTGCTTATATAATTGTATAAAATCCAATATGAGATATTCCTGAGAAATGAACAGCTCAATAGCGCTACTGGGTTGTCAATTAAAAACCCTTGCGCTCCAATTGAGGCCCCCAATAACAACCATAGCGTTTCTTTTTTAAGATTTAAATAATTCTGAATTGGTGTAGATAGCCAAACGGCCAAACCAAAAACACCAGATGCATATGGAATCAAATTTGGATGTTTGATCAATAGCACCACATTTAATGTGTTCGCGCCCATCATTGCAATCGCCAGAAGCATATCTAAATGTGGTAATTTCTGGCATTGGGTAAAATAGTTTTTATTGTCTGTCCACACCCTCAAAAGATTGATTTTCTTCGGTTCCGAAGACACTTCGCTTTGTAATGGCTTAACTGAAGCAAGCAAAAGAAGTCCATTGATCAAAAATGTAATTGCATCAAATATTATTATCATTGAAAAGCTGCCATATTTTAGAAATATCAAACTTATGATCATTGCAAAAAATATTGACCCGAATGTCGCTTTATTTAGATATTTTGCAAAATGGCCAGATAGACCCATTTCATCATCAAACGCTTTGCCCACCTTTTGTATGCTTGCAGACTGAATTCCAGTAAAAATGCTTCTGGCTCCTACTGCTATGATAAATAACAAATAGTTGTCATTTGTAAGATGTATTGACGTAGCCAAAACTACCACTGAACAAAGCAGCGCGCCGATCTCACCAATAAGTATTAGCTTTCTTGGGTTTACCCTATCACCAATAGGTCCCCAAAAGAAATTTACCAGTACTCCGGTAATTCTTGCAGTTCCAATTGCCGCACCGATTATAGCAGCAGAAACTCCCATTTTAAGGGGAAAGGCCATTAAGCCAATGATAAATGTGGTTGAGCCAATTGATGAAATAAAAATTCCAAGTAAAAATAAAAATGCGCTAAGTTGTTTTTGTTTAATATTCATTCGGCTTTACCGCATTGGACTGTAGAGAAAACTCGATGGTATCAATTTTTAATATGGATCCATCAAATTTTATACTAAAATTTTCAGATTGAATTTCCATAGGCTTTCCAGCTTCTAAAAACCGTGATGCGACCATCATCATGCTTTGCTTAAAAACTTTATACAACCTGTTGTGTCCCAGCAAAGACTTTGGTGTTTGAAATGATCGTTGAATCTTTTTTTTTATTGTTTCTAAGTTATTTAATTGCACTTTAGATTTCTGGTTAAGCTGTTTATAATAAAAAAGATCTGCGTCCTCGATAAACCCAAAAAAATATGGTATGTCTGATCGGTCTAATTGTTCTCTTTCTTCGTCTATCATTGGCAGCAAACTAGTAGATTGCAAAAAGTTCTTATTGTACTCTCTTGAGGGTCGAATTAGAAATCGAATGGGCGAGCGATTCATCTGATCAATCTCGGCAGATATAATCTCAGTAATTTTCGCCCTGTTTTCTAAAAGAAATTTAAATTCTTGGTATAAACCTTCCATAATGTGCAAGATGTTTTTTGAAGAAAACCCGCCAACCAACTGATTCAATTTAAAAAGTGGACTTCTTTCTCGGTTAATCTTACGATTTGGAATCAAAAGCGTGTCAGCTGGTGATTCAGCAGAAAAAAGAACACACTCTATGTCTAACATTTGTACATGCTCATTATAAATAATTAGGTTTTCGATATGTAAGTCAGTAATTCCAAGTGTAGTCGTAAATGCGAGCAACCGTCCAAAGTTTTTTAAAAGAACTGAGTCTTCAGTGATAGCGTGTTTGGTTGGTTGCAAAAGATATTCGCAAATACCCGAAACACCACGTTGAGAAGATGAATAAGAAATACTTCCCAGATATTGGTTGAAGCTGCATCCAGTAATTTGCTTTGTTTGGGCTCGAAATGAACTTGATGGATCTAAAAAAAGCCATTCCCAAAAAATGGGCCTAGGTTTTTTTACTTTGAGCCCCTCGACGGTTTCAATCAGCTCAACTTTTTGATTAAAGTTGTGAGCATCGCCAAGAGGGCCACAAAGCAAATTCATTTTAATTTATGCCGGTTTCACTAGAATCAGTTTCTGCAAGAATTTCAAGACACTCTAAATCAATAATTTCGATTTGATTCATTTGGATACTCCTTTTTTGAATAAGAATAATACGACGCCGTGCAGAAAATCACAAGTTTTTTGTTAAACTTTAGCCTAAACTGCCCTGACGTGAATTTTTTTCAAGGACAATTTTTGGCACACCCTACTAATACAGGTTTTGATAATGTTTTTATTTGGCGTTGTTTGTTTAAAAATTATATTGGCTGGCATATTGGTGATGAGAAAAGATTTGTGTATTGAGGGGTAATTACTGTGAAGCAAAACGATGAATATTCAAAAGATATGAAGGTTATCCGAAGCCGCGTAAGAAAACTAATGCTGAAAGCAAAGTATAAAGAGACCTTAAAGTTTTTAAAAATTTGGGTAAAAAAATATCCTAACGATCTATATATTTTGACTTTAATTGCTTTACTTCCCTACGAAGGCGCCTTTGGTGCGACTGGGCCAGTTCGCGATCGGGCTTATAAAAAAGCCGCCGCCAACCTTAAACCGCTATTAAAGAAACTGCATGGGCAAAAAATAGAAGACCGCATTGTCTTGCGAAACGAATACTATTGGTTTTCTCAACAACATTTAAAGCAATACAAATTAGGCGTTGAAGGTGTAAAAAAGGGGTTAAAGTCTTATTATTCTCAAGGGGTCGGGGCTGCAAACTTGGCTTATAAAGTTTTACTAAACGGCCCTTCTGCTCGAGGTCTACGCTGGGCAAAACAAGCAGAAAAAGCTTGGCTGAATTACTTTAAAGTTCGTGGAAAAACTCACTATGATCCGTGGATGTGGTATGCGCTGGCAATTGGGCTACAAGGTCGAAAAACTGAAATGGAAAAAGCACTAAAGATATCTGCAAAGCTAGCGGGTAGTTCTTATTTGCGTGATAAAAGTATTGTTGAAATTCGCAATATGGTGAAAAGATGCGAAGGTCACTCCGTTTAAATTTGTAGTTATAGTTTTAAATTATTTCAGCCAACTTATGGTGGCTATACCAATTGTTGATTTATCATCGTTGATGTTTTCTATAATCGGCATGGCATCGACCCAGCCATCGTTGTGATCTTTTTGCCAATCTTCACCCCAAGAGTTGTGAACCTTTACCAAATAACGTCGTTCCTCTGGTGAACATTCTTTTTTGTTATCTGGACACAATTCTTTATACCCCGAAATAACAAAGCTATGCTTTCCTTTGCAGACCCCGGTGGCCTCATCTCTTAAAACACAAACGCCATCAATATTTACTGGGTTATCTGTGGCCAGCACTTCTTTAATCTTAGGAAGTAATTTTTCTCGCTTGCCCTCTTCTTTATTCTGCGGAAAATACCCCACTTCAGGTTTTGGTTCAAACTCAATAAACTCGCAGTTACCAATAGTTAGTGTATATAAAAATTCACCAAAACTTTTATCCTTTAGTGCTTCTTTTATTAAATCTATATTTGCTTGCGAATTAATTGTTTTATTAACTTGTTCTAGTAAACAGGTTTCACAAACAGCAGCGCCAGCTTCTGTTTTGTCTTTATTATTGTACATAGTTTCAAGATCTCGTATCAATACAGCCATAACCTCAGGCCTGTGACCATGAATATTGACAACTTTATCAAAATTATAACAAGACTCTGTCATAAATGAAAACAATTTATATGAGTTCAATATTGCCTGTGAGCCAGAGCCTGAGTTTGTTTTAATACTCATAAAATTTTTATAATCTGTTATAGAAATTTTTTTAGTGGGATCTTCATTGGGGTCTTTAGACCAAGCCACCATACTAAAAGGTGAAATCTGTTTTTCAAGTGGTGTTTTTGCACAAGTTGTTGCTGGTTTTTTATCATAATCACATAGTTTTTTTGCGCAATCGTTGCCGCACTAAACCCAAAACAAACGCCTAACGAATCTTGAGACCGAATTCTTGGCATGTTTTTAATTATTTTTGTAGCCCCGTGTATTTCCTTATACTTTGGGTCTTTAATTATATTCCATGCCGGCGGCGGACTGCTTTTTGAAAATGCTAAACCCGACCAAAGAATTAACAGTAAAACAATGCTTAGTACTTTCATATTTAATTGATAACATAATAAACTGATGCTCTGTATATTTTTTAAAGTTAAACAACATATTCAATACTTTTTGCTAATAAAATTACAAGCCAGCTTGCTTCTGGCGCGCGGGTTTACTTCAGCCAACTTAAAATGCCAATTCCTACTGCAGGCTTATCATCTATGTTTTCAATAATAGACTGCCCATCAACCCAGCCATCGTTGTGCTCTTTTTGCCATTTTTCATCCCATGAGTTATGAACTTTGACTAAGTCTCGACACTGATTTTGTGCTGAGCATACTTTTTTATAGCCAGAAATTACAAAAGAGTGGCGCCCTGTACACTCGTCAGTCGGCTCATCTCTAAGTACACAAACCCCATCAACTTGTATTGGGTTGCCCGAGTTCAAAACTTCCTTAATTTTCGGAAGTAATTTTTCACGCGTACCTTCTGCAGAATTCTCCGGAAAATAACCAACCTTGGGTTGGGGCTTGGGCTCTAAATGAATTCGCGGACAACCATAAAATACTGCCTTGTGCAAAAACTCAGCAAATGTGGCCTCTTCAAGTGCTTTAGAAATGTTTTTGGCTTTGATATGGGTGCCAAGACGCTCGTTTATTTCTTCTGCCAAACAAGACTCGCATAAGGCTGACGTGTTTGCCTCGGTCTTTCTGTTGTCTTTATATAATTTGTTAAGATCTTCTACTAATTTAGCCACTAGTTCTTTATTGTCACCGTATTTGTTTGCTACTTGGTCGAACGGATAACAAGATTCAGGTAAAAAAGAAAAATCTGTATACGAATTGTTTAGGGCATGCGCTCCTGTGCCTGCTTTAACCTCACCGCCGGCAAGTGTAATATTTCTATGATTCATAAAATCACCAATCTGAGTGCTTTTTTCTGTGGGTTTTGCCCAAGCCACCATGCTGAAAGGCGAAATTTGTTTTTCAAGCGGTATATCACTGCAATTGTAGGGCTTGCCTACTTTGTCTAAAGGAAAATTTTTTCTGTCTGTATCACATGCTTTTTTTTGCGCAATAACAGCAGCGCTGAACCCAAAGCAAACACCAAAAGAGTCTTGCGACCTGATGCGTGGCATATTTGAAATTTCGATCTTCGTGCCAGCAGATTCGCGAAAACCCCGCACAACTTGAAATACTGGCGGGGCTTTCGCCATAGTAACTATCGGGCACGACCAAAGACAAACTAACAAAACAATGCTTCGTAATTTCATATTTAATTGATAGCATAATATCTAGATGAGCTCCAGATTTTTTCATTTTAAAGAATATTTTCAATACGTTTTTCTCAATATACTAGTGCCTATATTTTTGCATTTACCCAGCGCTGTTTATGCCAAACCAGACTTAAGTGTTAACTCCGGCAGTGCAACGACCAAAATCTCAGTTAGAGATTTTAAAAACTACCGCGAATATCTTTACAAAAATAGCAGAATATTAATTTCTAAAAATAAAAAAAATATAAATCTGCACTTTGCTAAAAATAATGCCAATTTGATCTTGGCCCAAAATAAAAACAAAAAAACCTACGATTTATCTAAAGAAGGAAAAGACTATAAACATAATGTTTTTTACAAACTCAATACAAATAACACAAAACAAGTGGGCTATTATTCTAAAATTAAAATGAAATATTTTAAAGCTGCAGACAGAAATGATGACTGTAGTGTCAATTATAAGCCACTGCTTGAACAAATGGGCAGTAAAGATATTGTGCAAAAAATTGATGAGCTTCTGATTGCTGACTTGATGGACAAGTCAACTTGCAACAAGATTGATGATGATGAGATAATAATTTTTAAGGCTGCTCTAGTTCAACAGTTTAAAACCAAATCTTCATCTTTGGTGTCTTGCCTTACAAAACCCGAAGTGCAAAAAATTTTAAATCAAGATCAGTTTCTACAAAACAATGCAACCGCTGTGCTGGCAAGATTTTTAAACTTAATCGATAAAATTTCAAATGGTGAAAAACCTTTACAAATTAAATGCGACCTTGAGCCCAATGAAAAAATGCAAATAGCTTCTTATAATGAAAAAAGCGAACCTATAGAAATTTCCATCAACTTTAAAAACAACAAGTTTGCATCAACAGTCAAAAAAACCAGCAATAACGGTAAAGAAAAGGCTGATATTAAAACAATTTTGAGCCATGAGCTTTTTCACTATGGGGCACAACAATACCCCCTTGGCAAAAATCAAAATTGTCTTGATGAGGGCGTTGTTCAGTTGTTTGATGAAATTTGCACCACGCCTGATTTTACCAAAACAACATTTAAAACTAGTGCTGACATTTTAAATCAGTGTGCCTCTAGTCCAGATAACAGTACAACCCATCAAGCAACTATTCAGTCAGATAAAGCTTCAACAAGCATTGTCCATGTTGATACCGCTAGCCCCGCAATCACCGCAGCCCTCCAGGCCTCCACCACCGCCGATCAACTGCAACAACAGCAAATTACCACGAACCTAGCAAGAACCACAGACCCCGAAGTTTTTACTCCGGTGGCCGATACAGATGTAGCCGTTCTGGCGAACTCGGCGCTTTATAATACGGCGGGTGTATCAACGGCGCAGAATTACGGAGAACAACAAACTATTGTGGCCACCCCGGCTGTGCGGCAATCGCTTGATGCCGTGGTAACGGCTCTTGATAAAACGGCCACAGGCATGGCCAGCGGTTTAAATAAAGCTATAGCCCTAACCGTAAACCCCGCGCAAGCGGCGGCGGGCGGTGCCGATTACAGCAAGCAGAACTCGGTTATGCCCGTTAACCAAGTGGTGGCCGAGAAATACTCTCCAGATTTTGATAAACCGGCGGCTGCACCAGTTGTGCCCGCTCCTGCTGATACAACTTCGGCGGCTGGCTTAGCGGCCTTGCCTGCGGCCTCTGTAAGGCAGCCCGCCTCTGTTTCTGCTGACGGCTTAAACCCTGAAGCTGAAGCAGCACCCAAGGCCACACGATCAATCGCTTCTGTAGGTAATGCTCGGGCCGTGGTGGTAACTCCCGCAGTGAAGCCCGCTGTGGTGGTACCCGCTGAATCAACTAAGCCTGCGGCAACCGATAGCTTAGCTGCAACTAGTAACTCGGGCGCGGCTTCTAATTCTGCCAACATCAGCTTAGATAACCCGGTTCTACAAAGCTTAACGGCCTTTAATCAAATGACCGGCACAACTTATCAGCAGGTGGCTAAAAAATACGATGACCCCGTATTTGTTGAGCAGCTTAAGCGCCGCAGAATTAGCATTGTTGTGGTGGATGATAAAAACCAGCCTCTACGTAAAATCGGCATAACCGACAAAGCAGAGCACCACTTTATCGACAACGGTAAAACGCTAACTAAAGTGAAGAGCGAGAATTAGGGTTTGTTGATTAGTTCGACAGTAGAGGGTTAAAGTGCGTAAAAACGATGACATATTAATTGAAACCTTTCACTTTGAAAACTTTTTAGAAAAAAAAGTTTTTCAGATTGCCACTGAGCTTGATAACTCAGTACTCTTAATGAAATCTACAATTGCTGATTTTATTGCTGGTGTTCGACAAACTACTCAAGAACAAATTCTTTTGCTGACGAATACTGAGCTTGAAGCACTTTTTTCTGCCTCCGCCGCTTTTGGCTTTACACTTGGGCAGCACTTTGCAGCTATTGAAAGACTTAGCGAATCAGACGCCTGGAAACAAAAAAATTATGACTGCTGGAAAAAACTATCAACTGGCAAAGAGCTTTGCGGGTTAGCAACAACTCACCTCGGTAGACCGGGGCCTGCAATATTAACCGGTATAAAAGCAACTGGCGGGTATCAACTTAATGGCACCGCCCCTTGGTCTTGCGGTTTTGGAATTTTTGATCAGCTTGTCGTCGGGTTCGAGATCAATGACCAGGTTGTCTTCGCAACCACCGAATATCCTAAAAGTCTTAAAACAGATGTCGGGGTTTCGGTGAAACAGCACGAGTTAGTTTGTTTAAATGGAACGGCCTCGGTCTTAATGAATTTCAAAGAAACCTTTATTGATGAAAAACATGTTATCAGCACAAGACCGAAATCGTCTGACATAAAAATTCGAGCTTCAAGATATGTTGGTTTTGAAATTGGAATCGGAAAACGCGCCCTTTCTGAAATTCAATCTGAACTACAAGCAAGTACCCACCCGCGAAAAAAAATAATTTCTATTGGCACTGATAAAATTAAAGCCCGATTAAATATATTAGAACGTATGCGCGCAGAAACGCCACAAGACCCAATGTTGAGTGTTTTAATCTTTGAATTTAATCAAGACTGTGTTCGCCTATTATCGCTAACTCTCGGGGCCCGTGCGCTGTTAAAAACCAGTTTTGTTTCAAGACTTCAGCAAGAGCTGAGTTTATTTGATGCTGTTGTTCAGTCACCAAAATCTATCGCATTAAAAATTGAAAGAATAGTCGGCGGGTTTGATTGATATGTCTGCGCTTTTAATATGTTTTTTTTAATCAAGTAAAGACAAAAAAAACTACTCTCCTAGCCCACCCTTGCGACCAAAGCCCAGTTTGCAGCCTGACTATTAACGTATATACTTAGACTCAGCATCATATAACTAACTATCATATAACTAACTATCATATAACTAACTATCATATAACTAACTAATACCATTCAAAAAAAGGCTGCCACCTATGAAAAAACCATTCGTAAAAATTAAGCCCCTGCAATATTTCATTTTATTTTTTTTTAGTTTTTTTATCTTAAACACAAACGCAGCAGAAAAATCTAAGCCCGCAACCACAACGGTTACAGCAACTAAACCCGTACCAAAAAAATATGCCACCGTGCCTTCTTTAAAAAAAGGCGAGTACGCGGTTTTTATCGAAGATTCGTACAAAGTATTTAAAACCAAAAAATTTGAAGACTTTGAACTTGAAACCTCTTGCTTTAAAAACGAAAAACCAAAGTGCGACGCCTATAGCTTTGCACAGGTTAAGCCGAAGCCTATCACCTTAAAACATGAAGGGCTCAATAATTTTGCGGCCATTCACTGCAGCGAAATTACCGGTAAAAACCTGATCGCCTTTGACGATGAACGTAAAGAATATAACTTCTGCCTGTTTAGAGATGGCTCAATGGTGAACTCGTGGTCGGTTTATTTTAAGTATCATCCGGTGCCGGTTATAAAGTGAACTACCTTGGCGACCTGCTTCGCATTTCGATATTTGTTTTAGTTATGTACCTGCCGCTGGCGTGGCTTTCGGCGCAGCAAAGCTTGCAGAGTATTTATCAAATGCAAAATCAAATTCAGTTTCAGAATTTATTAAAAGTAAAATCGGCTGTTGAAAAGCTGCTGCAAAATGACCGCGTGCTTGAGGCCTGCCAGCGGCTTAAGGCCGAACTTTCTGCAAAAAACATTGCAACCTATACCCTAAACTCTGCTGAGGGCAACTGTTTCGAGGCGCTTGCAAGCCTTCCGCCGGTTAAAAATAACGGTGCTGTTGAAAGCTTTATTATTCAGGGTAGTGAGCTTAATTTCATTCGTGAAAAAACCCGCAACACAGAATGGGCTATCTCAGTACCAACCCCGCAGAAAATAAATTTCTTTTCTGAAATGAAAACAAACCCCGTTTTGCGCGAGGCACTGGTAACAGACCTCCTCCTCGTCATCTACATCATCTTCGCCTTTGTCTTCTGCGCCGTGCTGATTTTAGCTAAATCGATTCAAAATCAATACCGAAAAAACGGCAAAGACCCGCTGTGGCTTAAACTTATCAACGCCACCTTTGGGCGCATACAGCTACATGACCTTAAAATTGTTAAAGCGGCGACAAACATCTTGTTAAAAAAAAATGAAGCTCTGGTAAAAGATCGTGATTTGCTCGAGACTTCGCTCGAGTTCAGTATTTTAAATGAAATTCGCGAAAACGGCCATAATGTGCCCTATACTTTTTCAGGCACTGTGGCCAAAGTCGATATCAACGGATTTTCTAAGGTAATTTCGGCTGGTAATTCTTTTGCCACTCAGAATTTAACGAAAATTTTAGAAGATTTCGGCTGCGAACTGCTGCAGCGTTATAACGGCCTGTTTGAAAAAACCGTGGGCGATGAAATTGTGGTGGTGTTTAAAACCAATGACTCCGCCGGGCTTGCCACTGCATTTTCGCGCGATCTGATGCTGGAGTTTTCAAATATCGAATTTGATTTTAAAACTGAAAAACGAAAATTCACTTTAAAAGCCGCCATCAGCAGCTCGGTGCTGACCTTCAGTAAGCGCGCCCCGGGCTATGCTTTTTCTGGCGACGCGCTAACTTACACCACAAGGCTGCTAGATGTGGTGAATATTAAAGATCGAAATATTTTAAGCTGTATGAAAACCCAAACTGAAGAAATCAAAGAACTGGTTTTTTTACCTATAGAGAGCAAAATATTTGAATTTAAAAATATGACCGCCAGCGAGGGTTATTTAATCGATCAATTTTTTAAAATTGAAGAGGCTTACAATACTAAAAACCATTTGCTGAAATTTTTTCGTTCTGATGACGCCTTAATATTTTTACTGAAAAAAATTAAAGCCGAAACCGATACAGCTAGGCTTGATTTAATTTTTTCGTGCTTTAATCAGACTCGTGTTAGAATTTGTAACGCCGAATTTATTACGGCTTGGATCGAAGCCCTGCAAATTTTTGAAAAACGCGTTGATAAACAGGCTTCACTGGCCTTTCAATTTTCGCGGTTGATTGTTGAAGGCGCAAGGCTTATACCAGCCGCGCAATGGACTACTGCTTGCACCGATGCCCTGCTGGCCATTTCACGCAGCATTGAAGGGCGCATTAATGCCTCGGTGGTGGATGTACTGATTGAAAAAGATTTAAGTCTTATAGCTATTGAACATGAAAAAACATTTCTGGTTGAAGCAGATCAATCTTTTAGAACACACGGCAATTTACTGATTAACGAGGCCCTTCTTGAACTTTCAAATGCTACTTTTAACAAAGTGATTAAAATGATTCGCTCTGGTAACCAACTTGAGGCCAGCACCGGAGTTTACTGCGCCTGTCGTATTCTGATTCACTACCAGAAAGAACGCCCCGCAGAGCTTGAAACCTTTGTGCAATATAAAAAATTATTGAAAATTTTAACTGGTTTAGACACTGAAACACAGGGCAGTATCTCTTTGCGCTTACAAACCCTATTAAGGCAAGTTGTTAATTAATCTCGGTAATCTGCCTGAGCTTCGGCTTCAAGTTCAAAAAAACAATTCTGCATTGCCCTCGGGCTGATTGAAAAAAAAGCAAAGGCCCCGCCACTTGTTACGTTTTGGCAGGCACAACATAGACACACCATCTCTAGACGCTCTTTGAAAAAGGTTTATAATAAAAGCTAATGAAAATAGAAAACGAGATCATCAAATTTCACCCGCAATGCCAATTTGAAAAACTGAAGCTAGACCCTTTGCAGCAGCAGTATTTGGCTCACCTGCGTGCCCAGACGACGATACAAGATATCGTGGCCTTGCATTACAAAATGGGCTGGCTTGTGGATTTTCAAAAACTTTATGAATTAGTTTCTTTGCTGGCTCAAAATCACTGGATACTAAACCCGAATATTGTAAATTATTTTAAAAATCTACAGTTAAAAAATAACACCAGCCTTAAAGGCCCAGTTCAAAACTCAGTTCAAAGCCCTACCGCTGCTTTAAATAAAGCAGCGCATAGCGATTTAAGTTCGCTGTTAAAATTGCCGTTTTTCAGATCGCTGAACCCAGAGCTTGCAAATTTTTTACTAAAAAGTGCCCACGTTCACGCTTATAAACCTGAAAGTCTCATTTGCAAGGCGGGTGATGTTTCGCGCGACCTATATGTGCTTTTAAAAGGCGAGGCCGTTTTGTATAAGCCCACGCCACAGCACCGTCAGTTTATTTCTATCATTTCAGAATCTAGCGTGTTTGGAGAGGCCGGGTTTTTTTTGGCAGAAAAACGCAGCGCCGATATTTTAGCTACAAAAAAATGTGAAGTTCTGGTTGTGCCCTATCAGGCCGAGGTGCTGGACCAATATTTAAAAAAAGATAAAGCCCAGAGTTTGCAGCAGAGGTTCTGGGTGCAACACGCGCTTTTGCATTCTGATTTATTTAAAAACTTCCCCGCTGATTGTATGGATGCACTGACTTTTTCAGGTAAAATTATTCAGCTGCAAGATGAACAATTGCTGTTTAAACAAGGTGATTTAAGCCTAGCCGCCTACATTGTAATTCAGGGTTCTTTAAGCGTGCAGCAAAACGGCACCGTCATTAATACTTTACCCCAGGGTTCGTTTTTAGGCGAAATTTCACTGATGGTCAGCGGCGGTAAACGCACGGCCAGTGTGTACAGCCAGCGAAGCACCTTGCTTTTAGAAATTCACAAAAATGAATTTTACAACCTGCTGAGCCAAAATCTTTATTTAGCCAAAGAAATTCAGTTGCTGGCCGCAAAGCGCGTAAGCGATGATCAAGCGCGGATATGACATTAGTTTTACTGCAAAATAAGCTTCTGATAGCAATAAATTTTAAATTAAATCAAATTACAATGATAACAACCCCAGATATTCGCGGATTTTTTTGATGACCGGTTTCATTGAGTTTAATTCTCCAAAAGGAATTGATATTGTGGAGTGGAACCCGATGTGTGGAAAAAATAGCCCATCAAAGTTAGCCCCAATCCTTGATGTTGCCATTAAATGGTATCGGTCTGTAATCTGATCAGCCATTGATTTTTAAGTTGATCAGTAAGCGCCATTCAGGTTGAGGTCCCCTGTTGCACTTGGGCCTGAAATCAACCGAAAAAAATGGTAGGAGTACAGGATTCGAACCTGCGACATCCACCTTGTAAGGGTGGGCAGGTAAAAAAACACAACTTATTGAAACGCCTGCATTTTTAAGAATTTTCTAATAAAATCATAGTTTTAGTCCTTATTTGTTAGCTCACCTTGTTATTTGGTGCTACATGGTTTTAAGGGTGAGCGTGGTAGCCAGTGGTAGCAGGAATTATAGGCTTGAAAAAGTGTCAATAATACCGTACAATCAAAATGTGGGATAAAAAATGGACAGCTTAAAGTTTCAGATTTTAAAAACACAAAAATTTAACGAGTGGCTGTCGTTTCAGACCGATGTGGTTCAGAGCTTGGTTTTAGCCAGACTGCATCGTATTTCTGTTGATGGCCATTTTGGCGTGACCAATCATTTTGATGGATTAGTTGAGCTTAAGTGGAAATCGGGTTTACGGGTTTATACGGCCAGAATTGGTCAAATGCTTATTGTAGTTCTCGGAGGAGGAAATAAAAATGGGCAAAGCAAAGACATCAGGCAAGCAAAAAAAGTCCTTAGCAAAGTTAAAAGCACCGCTATTGGAAGTTCATAACCCTTTTGATAAACAACTCGCCGATGTTGAGTTGATCAAAAGATCAGTATTACAGGCTCTTGTCGATGGCGACATCGAAGCTGTTCGTGATTTACTGATAGCGCACTTAAGAACAGTGAATAAATCCAAACTGGCTGCAAAAACAAAACTAGGCCGTCAGACAATTTATGATTTAATTGATATGGATAAAGAATTTAATCCTTCTGTTAAAACATTAATGACGATTTTAGACAATCTTGCGGCTTAATAGAGTTAAAGCTCACATAAAAAAACGCGTTCGCATTGAAGATGCAGCTTAGGTATTTGTAGCCAGCTGCCTTAACGAAACTTAATAAAATCAAACCTATCTTTTCAGTCGTTCAAAGACGCTCGTCAGTCATTTTTAAAAACGACTAACGGGAAAACCTTAGAATTGATGAAACTTTGTTTTTATTTCGAGAAGCACTTCAAGCAATTAATCACCCTGGTAAGTATTTGTTTGCTCTATCTACGGGAAACGACGTTAACTTTCAATTATTAAATGAGCTTGTCGATACACAAAATGACGCTGTCTTGCCGCACACGTATTCAACAAAAATCACAATGCCCAATATAAACTGTGATACCTGTACACTTCAGCTAGTACAAGTTATGGAAGAAAATCCAAACGTCCCAACTTACTATTATTCTTGCGCCGATATTAAAATTGTTGCAAGCCCCGTAAGCCACTCCTGTGGCGGTGCATGCGGCTTGGTAAAAAAATATTCAACTGCTTTGCCAAGCTTTAAGATATTTAGTGTTTTCTTCTTTTTGTTTTTTATCGTTTGCTCTCCCTCTGGGTCTATGGGTCAGTCATCAGACGAAAGAATAGATTTTTATATCTGTCGATACATTTATTTGTCATAAAATAAATGTATCCTCATAATTGTTGTTATGAAAAAAAATGTCAAACTTGTGTTTCAAGACGTCAGATATTAACTAATTCAATAAAAATACCATTTGCGCTTTCTTTAAGTGGGTTTTTTTTAAATTTTTTGTCAAGTTGTGCTCCGGCTGGCGGCGGCTCAGCGGCCGCGCCCGCAGCGGGAACCTATGAGTTTCTATTTTCTGCACATCCAGAATTAAATCAATCAGGAAACGGCACAAAGCTCGTTAGCTTAGGAACAATACCCGCGGTGATTGCTCGTTTTGGAAATAATGCCTATACGGTATCTGGCACCTGCACGCATGCGCAGTTAGCTATGGCAACCTATAGCGGTGATGAAGCCACTGGATATTTTCCGTGCAACTTAACTACGGGGCACGGTTCTCGGTTTAATAAGGCGGGTGTTGTTACAGTGGGGCCCGCTACGGCTAACTTAACAACCTATGTAACCACGGTTACGGCAACAGGTATTGTTGTAACTGTTTAAATTTTAATGCTTATCCGAAAAGGCTACCATAGGTGACTGGTTTTGAGAGGGAACAAGCTGTCAAAGCCCCATGAAACAAGCCTTCTGGATCATGGCGTCTGTTAAATCTATACGTATATTCAGCCAAATACAGATGCAAATACTTTCCTGCCTATCCGGTTGTAACTTAACGTCGATTGGGTTACTTTGGGCCTAAGGAGGCTCCCGCGATGTCCTCAGCCAACCAAGCGTTATCGGAAAATTTCAGGATAGTTGTCGTGTTTGATCAACTTGCAAGTTGATGCTTTTCTTTTGTATTCGATTTTACTTTTACTTTCAAGGGATTTAATTTGACAGATGTCACGGCATCCCAGTTTCGAGTTTCACCTGACCACCTGTTTGGGTTTTTAGCCTGAGCATTTTTATATATTTCACTTCTGTTTTTTAAAATTTCAATATCATGGCCTTGATGTTTTGACTCTGGTGTTACAAAATTAATTCCGCTGTGTAGGTGCTCAGTGTTGTACCATTTAACAAATTTATTCATCCAAGCTCTCGCTGCCTCAATGTTTTCAAATGGCTTTAATGGGAATATTGGGCAGTATTTCAAGGTCTTAAACAAGGATTCAGAAAATGGATTATCATTGCTAACACTCGGTCTGCTAAACGATGGCATAACACCAAGTTTTTGCATTGTCGCAAGCATCGTAGCTGCCTTCATTGGCCCGCCGTTATCAGAGTGAAGTGCAATTTGAAATTTATTTATTTTTTCAAGCTTACAGATATCTTCAAGGAGCATCGATGACAAATCCGCCTCCTGAGTTGCGTGAATATTCCAACCAACTATTTTTTTAGAAAAAATATCTAAAAACAAATACAGATAATAAAACGTACATCGTCGAAAGTCCCGACATTTTCAAAATCAGAAATTTCTTTGAAGCTTAATCGAAGTCATCAGCTGATGTGGGTTTCGAGTTGACGAACTCGGGTAACACTTTAACGA
>Ga0209824_10000846_pt1 | contig 18529 bp, 14 predicted proteins | sample VDWuncwatermetaG_FD_184124 | JGI IMG/M metagenome (GOLD analysis project Ga0209824, IMG submission 184124) | Wastewater microbial communities from Netherlands to study Microbial Dark Matter (Phase II) - VDW unchlorinated drinking water (SPAdes)... ... | reverse complement strand
GACAACGATGCCAGCCGCTTCCCAGGCAATCCTGAAATCTGCGATGGCATCGACAACGATTGTAATGACGTGACTGATGACAACGCGACGGATATGTCGACTTGGTATGCTGATGCCGATGGCGATACCTTTGGCGATGTTGTCACGACAACAACAGCGTGTGATCAGCCAACGGGTTATGTTGCTGATGCGACAGATTGCAACGATGTTGATGCGACTATCAATACAGCTGCTGCTGATACCTGCTCTGATGGGATCGATCAAAACTGTGATGGCTCTGATTCGACAACATCCTGCACCACAACAACGGATGCTGACAGCGATGGTTATGACACGACTACAGACTGCAACGATGCCGATGCCACGATCAATCCAGGTGTAGCCGATAGTTGTGCCGATGGGATCGATCAAGATTGCAGTGGGGCCGATTCGACTGAGTCTTGCACGGCGACAACAGAAATTTGTGATGGCATCGACAACGATGAAGACGGCACAATCGACGAAGACTTTGCCGATACCGATGCCGATGGTGTTGCTGATTGTATTGATGCAGAAGCTTGCGATGGCATCGACAACGATGGTGATGGCGACATCGATGAAGATTTTGATACCAATGCGGATGGCCTGGCCGATTGCATTGAGTTCGGTAACGAACAGTGCGCTGATGGGCTGGACAACGATGTGGATGGTTTAGCTGATTGTGATGATCTCGATTGCGATTCGGACACAGCCTGCAATGGCATTGCGGCGGAAACCTCTTGCGATGACGGTGATGACAACGACGGTGATGCTTACACCGATTGTGATGACAGCGATTGTGGGACGGATTCTGTCTGCTTGCCGGTCGATAACGACAACGATGGATTCGATACGACAGTTGATTGTAATGACGAAGAGTCCAGCATCAATCCAAATGCATTAGAGGTTTGCGATGACGGGGTTGACAACAACTGTGATGGCACAACCAATGAAGGGTGCACAGTTGGCACACCAGAAATCGACGATGATGGTGACCAATACTGTGACGATGCCGATCTCGATGGTGTGTGTACAGATGGTTCGCTCGCCGGTGACTGCGATGACGGTGATGCTGCTATTAATCCAGGTGCCATTGAGTCAAGCACTGATACCGATTTGGTGTGCGGCGACGATGTCGATCAAAACTGTGATGGGCTCGATGCTGTCTGTACAGTTACACCTTTGCCACTTGATGGTTCGGGTGGTGGTTGTGGTTGTGACCTGAAGGCGCAAAGTCAGCCAAAGGGTCGTGACTTGGTTCAAGCCATTATGGCTCTGATTCCCATGGTAGCGGCTTTCGGATTACGCCGCCGCGCGGCAAGTAAAAACGTTTAATTATAATGATTCCGACTTGGTTTTACATGAAAAGGCAGTTCGCGAATCGCGAGCTGCCTTTTTTTCATTTTTTACGCAACAAAAGTTTGTGGATGGCGATAACGACCTTGCCAACTTATATTTAGACTTCTTATGGAGCTTCGCATGAACAAATTCAATTTTATCCGACTCAATGTCATGGCAGTCATCGTGGTTACGCTTTTTTCCACCCCAGCTCTTGCTGATACCGTACAGTACTGCACGGTTACAACGGGCGGTGATTACACGAGTGACTCTGATAGTAACCGCAGTGGCTATTTGCGTTACTGGTTAGAGGAAGTTGTTGATAACTCCATCAATCAATGTGCGCCGCCAAGTAACTTGGATGATGCTGCCTTGTTTGATGATATGGTTTTATTCGAAACTGAAGAATTGCCGAGTTCGATCAAACTCAAAACCGTCAAACTTAAAAAAGACTCAATTGATGTCCGTAATTTAAACCGGACTGTTGTTGTGGGCAACTGGACACCAGATATGCTGACGGATTCCAGTTCTGATATCAATTATGCCAATATTGATGGTGGCACCGATACGGCCAACGACGATTACCAGGATATTACCAAAGATTATGGCTTGGTTGTTATCGATGCGAACACCAATTTTGCTTCTGGCGATCAACCGTTTCGTTGTACCGCTGGCGAAAAACCAGTCTACCTGCGTAACGTTATTCTGCATACCAATCATGTGAATGAAGCCGATCTCAACTGTGTAGCCGACGCCGGTGCTTTTGACGTCTGTCCCGATCAGCTCATCGATGAAAGCGATGTCGAAAGTGGCGCAAATGTGCCTTTCATACGTGGTGGTTATGCTTGTGTGTTGACTGATGGCGACGGCGACGGTGTGACGGTTGACGATGGCGATTGTGATGACAACGATCCCAATGTTAATCCCAATGCTGAAGAAGTTTGCGGTGATGATATCGACAACGACTGCGATGGTCGTATTGATGAAGGTTGTCAGACAATTCCTCTGCTTGATTTCGATAAAGACGATGACGGTTATTATTGGTTCCCTGCTGGCTTTGGCGGGGATTGCAACGATAACGATGCCAGCATCAATCCGGGTGCCGAGGACGCCAGTTGCGATGGCATCGATCAAAACTGTGATGATACCGATGGTGTTGTCGAAATTTGTACGGATACGGTTGACAACGATTGCGATGCGCTTGTCGACGATCTCGATGTTCTTGATTGCCCCGCAGCCGCAGTCGAAATTTGTGATGATCTTATCGATAACGACGGCGATGGTTTAATTGACGCACTCGATGTTCTCGATTGCCCAGCCACGAGTCTTGATAATGACGATGATGGCGATGGCTACTGTGATGATGCGAGTGCCGATGGTCTTTGTGATGATGGGACTTTGGTCGGCGATTGTGACGATGCTGATGCCAGCATCAATCCTAATGGCACGGATAGCTGTGCCGATGGCATTGACCAAAACTGTGATGGTATAGACAGCACAGTTTCCTGTGAGCTGGAAACACTTTGTGATGGTTTAGATGACGACGCCGACGGGGTTATCGACGAAGGTTATCCAGATGTCGATGCCGACGGCACAGCTGACTGTGTTGATGTCGAAACCTGTGATGGTGTCGATAACAATGGTGATGGCTTCATCGATGAAGCTTGTCTGGATTCTGATGGCGACGGCGTGGCCGATGACATCGATGAGAATTCTGATCGTTGTGACGATGGCATCGATAACGATGCTGATGGCTTAATCGATTGTGATGATGAAGAATGTACAACATCAACTAATTGCAACGATCTGCCCATAGAAGAAGTCTGTAACGATGGCGCTGACAACGATGGCGATGGCTCTACCGATTGTGATGATTCTGATTGTGCAGCCACAGCTGTTTGCACGGCCGGTGATCTGGAATCAGCTTGCGATGGCTTGGACAACGATGTCGATGGTTTCGTGGACGAAGGTTACACCGATACCGATGCCGATGGCACCGCCGATTGTATGGATATCGAAATCTGTGATGGTCTGGACAACGATGGCGATGGCTTTTCCGACAATGGTTTCGACACCAATGGCGATGGCGTCTCTGATTGTGTAGAAGTTGGCACGGCCAATTGCACAGATGGGCTCGATAACGACCTTGATGGCATTACCGATTGTCAGGATGCATCTTGTGAATCTGTTAGTGCCTGTAACTGTGAATTCCGCGGCGATGATTGTCCACTCGAAGTCTGCAATGACGGCCTCGATAACGATACCGATGGCGTACTCGATTGTGACGATGGCGATTGCGTGACAGACACCAATTGCGTTGATCAAGATCTTGATGATGACGGGTTCACCGTGAGCGAAGGCGATTGTGATGATAGCAATGCCGCTGTGAATCCTAGCGCCACCGAGTCTTGCGATGATCAAATCGACAATGATTGTGATCAAGAAACCAACGAAGGTTGCACAACGGGTGACGGCGAAATCGACAACGATGGTGATCAATACTGCGAAGATACGGATGGCGACGGTCTTTGCGCTGATGGTACACTCTCAGGTGATTGTGATGACAGTGATGCTGGCGTGAATCCCGGTGCGGAAGAAGATACCGATGAAACGAGCGGCGTTTGTGCTGATGACATCGATCAAAACTGTGATGGCATCGATGCGGTCTGTCAGGGAACTGTGGTGCCAGCCGGCTCTGGGGCTCTTGTGGGAAGTGGCTGTGGCTGTGATCTTAAAGCTGCTAAAGCGCCACAATCGGTACCTGCTACTCAGGCTGTGATGGGAATGATCCCACTCGCTCTTTTGCTGATCTTGCGAGCTCGCAAGCGCCAAGCTTAAGTGTGTAGGTTTTTATTTTAAGTAACGACACCGGTTTCGCAGGGAGCCGGTGTTGTTATTTTGACAATTCGATTTCTTCGTATTTTGAAATAATGATATCAGCTGCGCTCAGCGCATCAGCAGAAACAGAGTTCGTAATTCCAATCACCTTGAGTCCGGCCCCTTTTGCGGAAACAATGCCAGCGGGTGAATCTTCAATCGCCCAGCAGTCGGCAGGTTTTAAATTTGGTGTCGTCTGAGAGATTGTTTGAAACGCTTTTAAATAGGATTCCGGATGGGGTTTTGAGCACTCGACATCGTTGGCGGAGACAATGCAGGGGAAAAGATTTTTGATTTGACCAGCTTCCAGGCACAATTCGACTTCTTTGCGCAGAGCGCCCGAAACAACTGAGAGAGGAATCGATTTGGCATTCAGGCGATTGATCAAATCGAGCACGCCATCAAAGAAGACAAGCTCTGTGCGAATTTTCTCCATGAAGGCGTCATTTTTTTTCTTCATTAAATCTTTGAGTAAAGCTTCGTCCGGCTTTTTTCCCAATTGCTCGCCCCAAAGATGGGTGAAGAGGCCGACATCGTCAAAGCCGAGCAGGATTTCGTAGTAGTAGTCACGCGTGAAGGTGACACCAAAAGTTTCGGAGGCCGCACGAGCAGCAGCCATGTGAACTTGTTCGCTGTCGACGATGACACCGTCGAAATCAAAAAAGAAAGCTTGTGGGGAAATTGTTGGCATAAAAAATCTTTCTTAAGTTAAGCCAGCCAGCGCGCGGCGGATAAAGCATAATAGGTGATGATGGCTTGAGCGCCGGCCCTGCGCATGGCGGTTAACGATTCCAGCACGAGGCCTTTCTCGTCGATCCAGTCATTGGCAGCGGCTGCCTTAATCAGGCTGTATTCACCACTGACTTGATAGGCCAGCACAGGCAGTGGTGTGGCTTCTGAAACGTCACGAATGATATCTAAATACAAACTTGCGGGCTTGATGATCAAAGCATCGGCACCTTCATCCTGGTCGAGCAGGGCTTCGTGAATGGCTTCGGTGCGATTGCGTGGGTCCATTTGATAGCCGCGGCGGTCACCGGATTTTGGTGTATTCTCGGCGGCATCGCGAAAGGGGCCGTAAAGTTTTGAGGCATACTTGACGGCGTAACTGGTGATGAGGGTTTCGTTCAAATTGTTGGCATCCAGCGCGGCTCTTATGGCGGCCACACGGCCGTCCATCATATCCGATGGGGCGACGCTGTCAGCGCCAGCTTCTGCCTGAGAGACGGCTGTTTTGGCCAGCAGCTCCAAGGTGGCATCGTTACGAACGTTACCCGCTTTATCGAGCAGGCCGCAGTGGCCGTGATCAGTGTATTCACAAAGACAGGTGTCGGCAAAGACCACGAGTTCAGGCACAGCTGTTTTGATTTCCTTAATGGCTTTTTGGACGAGACCATTTGTGGCCCACGCCCCCGAGCCACGGGCATCTTTTTTACTGGGAATGCCAAACAGGATGACACCACTGACACCACTCTTGTGTAGCTCTTTGGCAAACGTGATGGCGTCTTTGAGTGAATATTGAAACACGCCGGGCATGGATTTGACAGGCGCGATACCCCGTAGATTTTCTTTGAGAAAGATGGGGGCAATGAGGTGCTTGGGCAGTAGATCCGTTTGGGCGACGAGGTCTCTGATGGCTGCTGTGCGTCGCAACCGGCGAGGACGTGTGATTGGGTAGCTCATATTGGGTCAATTTAATCGGGAAATGGCTTGCGGTCAACGCTGAGCGGCTTGGGCTTTGTCGATAGTCTGGAATAGGGCACTGATACTGACTTCATCGTCCGCACAGTCAGATAAATCGAAAACTTTGATGGGGTCAATAAGAGGGGGTGCAGGAGGGACAATGGACGGGTTGGTAGTCACTATTGGGGCTTCCATCAAAACAGACGCAGGGGCTATTTTAAATAATCCACGTCTCTTTTTTGGTTTTGGTGCAGGAACCGCTTTGCTAGCGGATGCTGCTACGGGTACAGTGGTGCTAGGGGCGGGCAGTCTTCCGCGAAAGAGTCCAAAGAGTAAGCGCAGGACGTAGAGTCCGGGCAAAGACAGGGCTGTTAATCCAGCAAACTGCGCAATCGGTGTGATGGTCTGCAGGAGCATGATGCGCAAGGTTTCGTGACCAGCCAGAGTGATGAAGACCGACGTGCAGGCGGCAGCCGCAAAACCGATTGGCGCGGCAATCATGTAACGGAAAAACATGAAATAATTATGCGTGAACCGTTTGAGCACGACGGCGACCAAGAGAGCCATAAACGGGCCAATAAGGAGGCTGGCCAACCAAGCAAGAACGTCACGGGGGTGGTGGTTGAAGAGTTGATTTAGCAGCAAGTCGTAACCGGAATCAGTCGCTGCCATGCGTGACATTCTTAAGTAGAGGGTTAGGCCATAAGCCAAGCCTGTGCCAGTGGCAGCCGAGATCAGCCCGTAGAAACCGCTTTTGAAGCCATAGAGTTCGAAGAGCAGATAAATAAAAATAAAACTTACAAAGGCAGCTAGGATTGGGAGAGGGACAACGCCCAGATAGACAGGCTGTTTGAGTTCACCTTCCTGGAGATAGCCCCAAAGAGAGTCGTGAAAATTAAAAACTTTTTGTGCGAACAAAAAACCAAAGACGGCCACAACGGTGGCGAGAGCAATTAGAAGATTTTGGACAATGTAGACTTTTGGTTTGATGGGCTGCATGAGACTTTCGGGATTTTAGCGAGCATGGGGGGGAAGGTCAAATTTAAGTGAACTTAATAAAGATCAATGAGAATGAGGCCTATTTGGATTTTCTAGTTTTTCTAGCCAGTTACGAAAATGTGCGCATTCTGAACGGATAGTGCTTAGGCCAATTTCAAGCGCGGCAACAACCCCATAAAGAGGTTTTTGATATCCCAATATGAGGCTCTCCACGCGCTTGGATGGAGCTGTAGTCGGTGAATCGTTAATTTCTTCTGGGCTTGGGAATTGATCTCGGATGGCTTGGAACTTATCTGCCAATTCAGGTTTTCCAATACCAGTACAGAATGCCTCACAATTGCTGAATAATAGAGCTTCAAATTCATGCATGAGGATGAATGGAACAAATCGACTAGCGTTAAAATTTTGACCCAATTCCTGGCAGATGTCTTCAGAAAGTGAGTTCTCTATAGTTGAAGCTTTTTGCAAAAAAGGTAGATTCGTCGCTTCCGCTCTTCCTGGCCACGCATTTAGTTTGTCTTGTGGTAATGCATAATAATCCACCATAGTCGTTGCATAGCAGTTGGGATCTTCTTTTAGATGCCTAATAATGTCGCTTCGGACGTTATTCCACGCGCGAATACCGCCACGACGGTCTCTTTGGCGCGCATTTCCCAATAGGCGCGCACTAACATTTTCATAGCCAAATTTTTGCAGATGAGGTTTTAATATTTCGTTAACAAAGGTCTCTTCAGTTTCGCCCTCAACGTGAATCATGAGCCTGGACATAATTATTCTCCACTTGGGCGTCCGCCTAGTTCATTCTTTTCCCAGAGCTGGCCAAGGCTATAATCTTCCAACCACGAATCAAGTTTAGCTGGGTCTAATCGGGTAAATTGAGTTCCCCCATTGACTCTGTCAGCAACAAGGACATCCTCGGGTTGAAAGTGGTCGAGCAAGAACGGTGATTGAGTCGAGAGGATGACTTGAGTTTTTACAGATGCTTGTTTGACCAATGATGCGAGCATTGTAATTGCATAGGGATGCAGTCCTAATTCAGGCTCATCGACGAGAATGACAGAAGGTTTGCATTCATCAGGTTGCAGGAATAAGACAGCAAGCGCAATAAAGCGCAAGGTGCCATCAGAAAATGAAGAGGCATCAAAATAAGCATCAGAATTTCTGTGTTTCCATTCGAGGATTATTTTCCCTGGAATTAATTTTGCAATTTCAAGTTGAAAGTCGTCAAAAAATGGCGCGACTTGCTGAACAGTCTGACGGATCATGTTGTAATTGGTTTGATGCTTTTCGCGTAGGTAGTAAAGAAATGAAGCAAGGTTTGATCCATCTGAACGAAAATAGTGGTTGTCGTTTAGATCCGAAGTTTTCTTCATAGGCGAACTAGTACTGGTATCGTGAAAATGATATAGGCGCCATCGATCAAGATGGTCCCGAACATGTTTGGCAATATTTTCGCTTTTCAATTCGCTAATTCCGGCTTCTCCTCCAGCCCTAGGGGGAAGGCTTCTGCCATATGCTCCATCAGGAAATTTTGCTTTATTCCAGTAATAAACAAATTCAGAACTGGGATACAGTTGGTCATTCCCTGTAAAGCCGAGTTTAATTTCATACTTGTTGACTTCCTGCTCAAATGAAACATGAACTTCTATTAAATTGGTGGTTTTCGAGCCAAAATGCAGAATTCTTTCGGCCCCTCCTGCTTTAGCGACGTAGTCCTTCAAGTGTCCTTCTCGAATTGCATGAAGAAAAGAAAAGACGCCGATAAAGTTTGATTTCCCCGATCCATTTGGACCAATAACAACGTTAATTGCCTTTAGTGGCAATGTCACAGACGCAATGCTTTTAAATCCTTTGATCGTGATGCTTTCCAGTGCGGGCATACGATCTCCTTTCTAAAAAAAAACGAATAAAATCGTCTCAGTTGTCTTATTAGGCATAGTCTTTCGAAAGGTAATCCGTCAAATTAGTACCTTTTTAATCCCCCTCATACCCATCCCACTTCCGCCATTTGTAGTGCTTGTCGACATTCCTAAGCCCCAAATCAATCGGGTAATACTTTTTGTTGCGCGCACCTCTTTGCCGTTTAGAGAACGTAAAGTTAGCGCAAGGCAGTTATGTCTGATTCGTAATAGATAAGCATAATCGGTGTGTTGTAGTTGCTAATAGAAAGTGTCGAGTTTTATCGACACTTTCTATTAGCGCATAAAGCTAGAAATTGATATGCGCCCCTGAGACTGGAACAACGAGTCAATGAATTGAGAGAGGGTCTTGCCGGGCCTTTAGAAACCTGATTTTAAGGGTTTTTAAAGAAGGAGAGCCCCATGGGACGTAACAGACGATCTTTTACAATTGGATTTAAGCAGCAAGTGGTTGCCGAGATTAAGAGTGGCCAGATAACGCTGAGCGGCGCGAGCCGCAAATATGAAATCGGCTATGGCACGGTAGAGAGCTGGGTTCAGCGCTTTGAGGAAGGAAAGCTCACTGGTAAAGCTGAGCCAGAAGATGGTGCATTGAAGGCAGAAAATGAGCGTCTCAAAGCCAAGGTCGGCGAACTGACGATGGAGATCGACCTTTTAAAAAAATTCAACACCTGGGTTCAACAGCGGAGAAAAGAAAATACCTCCGTGATCACCGGGAACAATTTGGCACAATTCGTCGGGGGTGCCAAATGCTCGAAATGAGCATCAGCAGCTATTATTACAAGCCCAAGATTGACCCTATCAAGCGAGCCATCAGCGATACGGATCTGCGAGGCAAAATTGAGACGCTGCAAATGGAATTTCCGCGTTATGGCTATCGCCGTGTTCGTGAACATTTGAAACGTGAGGGTTTGATTGTGAACTGGAAGCGAATCCGCCGTGTGATGCGTGAATACGGGCTGTTTGCGGAGTTCAAGAAGGCCTTCAAGACAGTGACGACAGATAGCAATCACCCTCATCGGATTTATCCGAATCTGACGAAAGGCATGGCGATTACAAAACCGAATCAGGTGTGGGCCTCTGACATCACTTACATTCGGATATCAACGTGCTTTGTGTATCTGGCGGTGATTTTGGATTTGTACTCGAGAAAAGTTGTTGGTTGGGCTTGTGGCCAGACACATGAAGAAAGAACTGTGCATCGAGGCTTTGAAAATGGCGATAGCAGAAAGACAACCGGACGCAGGCTGTATTCATCACTCAGATCGAGGCGTGCAGTACGCCAGCGATGAGTACACCAGCTTGCTGCGAGAAAATAAATTTTGCATCAGCATGTCGAGAAAGGGAAACCCTTATGACAATGCTTGTGCAGAATCGTTCATGAAGACGCTCAAATACGAAGAGGTCTTACTGAACGACTACGAGACGTTCACAGACGTGCTGGAAAGACTGCCGCACTTTATTGAGGACGTTTACAACAAAAGGCGTTTGCATTCTTCTATCGGCTACGTGCCGCCGGAGGAGTTCGAACAAATGTATAACCAAAAACAGGACCGCAGCCCACTCTCAACTTAAAGAACTATTGTTCCGGTTGACGGGGCGCAGTCCACTATGAAATGCCCACGTTGCCAGCAAGAAATGGAAAAATCTTCATACGAATCCGTAGAGATCGACCACTGTGCCGGTTGCAAAGGCAAGTGGTTGGACTCAGGGGAGTTATCAAAAATTATCGAAATTAAAGAAGAGAGTTTCGAAAATAGTTTGATTCACCACACGCTGCAAGCCGCTCACAGCGGCTTCGTGATAGCTGAAGAAGAATCCGTTGAGCTATGCCCTATCTGCTCAGACCGCATGGGTGTCATCAATTACCAGTATAAGACTGGCATCTTCCTCGATACTTGCCCTAAGGGACACGGCATCTGGCTAGACGTACAGGAATTGGAACAAGTTCAGATTTATAGCGAGCGCAGCGATCAGGATTATACCGAGAAAGGCGATGCGTGGAGAAAGCTAGCCGAAGAAAGTCTGCGCAAACACTCCGAAGCCGCTACTGTAGAAAGAAAGCAAAACATGTCGAAGGTGTACTATGCCGTCGATAGCTTGATTAGGAAGATAGTCGACGCTGTCGGTCAATTCTAGATTTTAATCGTATGAAGATAAAAACCGTCAATAAAATTTTACTTGTTTGTTTTTTGGTTTTTTCTCTGTGGTATAGCTTTGGTAGAGATCGGCTGGCTGTGATCGAGGAACAACTTTTTCAAAACACCAGTGACGAGACCTTATTGGCAAGCTGGTCTTGGTTAAATGCACAGGAACAGACCCCGACTCTGGATGCTTATAAGTACTTGGTTGCTATGCGTTTAGCAGGAAACCGGGCCATTCGAGATGTGAACGGTATTCTAAAGCACGATGATGATTCAATGTCGAATGAAGAATCCGAGCAGCACGATATCCCTTCAACGGACGAAGACCGCAAGCGCATTAAGCATTTTTATGCCAAGCTCACAGCAGATGACATTGCCGAGATCACGCAAGACAATCCTGATTCATTTTATCCAGAAGCTAAAACGATTAGTGACTATTTAGGTCTTCCCATTAAGCCATGCACTACGGAAGAATATGAGCAATTGAAGCGAGAATTGGGTTTAGAAGAATTGTATACCAATGGTGGTGCTGCCTTACTTTTGGCCTATGAAAAGGAAAAACAATTTTCTACGGAATATAATCAGCGCTTGTTAAGCATTCTGCATCAGAAAGATAGCCCTGACGATGACGATATTTTTATGACAACCCTGCTGACCCTGTTGGAGGCTAGGCTACCTCATCGAACATTTGATGATGCCGAGACATCACAAATCACTACAAAATATGAGAATAAATTGATAAAGAATGGGGTCAATAAATCCGACATGTCAAAATATGTTCGAAATATTGCCATGTGTGCGCCTAATTGTGTCTCTGTGACAGGGTATGTGAACGTTACAGATTGGGCACGGCACGACGCAACCTTGGAGAAGGGCAAGCTTCTGCAAGTGAAATTTAACGATATGCTAAGCCAGAAACCTGAAAGAGCCCTAACACCAGCTATTGTTGAGACAACCATCGATGGGCTGGAGCCACACCCAGTATTCGGATCAATGGATCGGGACTGTTGGGAGAATACTCTGCAAGTCTCTCAAGAAGACGACTCCATAATCATTTCATCCAGTGGAGCAGATGAAAACAGTCTTGTGATTGTAGCAAGGTTTCCAGTGCAGGCGATAGTTAAGCCATCGCCTGACTTAAGTGATAAGGATGCTGATTTAGAAGCAAATGACTCCTCACATTGAAGATTTGGGTTTATCCCCTAATCCCCCTCATACCCGTCCCACTGCCGCCATTTGTAGTGCTTGTCGGTATTAACCCGAAGCCAGAAGGGGTTGCCGCGTTTGCGCCAGGGATCGATGAGCAGGCCATCCTCAAATTGCCCGTTTAAGGGAATGACGACTGTGACATTGTGCTCAGTGAGCTTTGTGGCATTGGCCTCACCCCAGGTGAACCTAAAATAGTGGTGCGGCCTTTTTTGCAAAAAACTGAGCAGGTCTTCAGCCCAGTCTTTGCAAGCGCCGCGCTCACGCATGCCTGAATTGATGAGCATGTTATGTAAAATCGGCGAGCCTATATAACGATAAGACGCTTTCAAACGGGCAATTTCCGGAATGAGGGCGAGTGCGAGTTTTTCGGCCTCCTGGTCGGCTTCTGGCTTATTCCCATGGAGATTTTGGTCAGAGAAAGTTTGCGTGAGGGCCGCTTTGAGCTCAAGGGTCAATTTAAGCGTTTCGTAGCGATTTTTTAATTCAAAATACTGACGCTTGCGTTCAATTTGATCGCTTCTGAGTCTGATTTTGGCATGATGCCCCGAGGACTCAAAACGATTACGTAGGGAAACCGGCAAACTCGCCTTCAAGGCCATGTACTCAGTTCGGGCTTTCTGATAGGAAATGACGAGGTCTGTGCCATCCGCTTTGGCAGATGGACAAACCAGCAAACTTAAAATGACAAATATACCAAATAGCTGGCTCGATACACAGGTCAGAGCTCTGGTCATTTTTTTGATTAGGCACAGGATTTGGGTCATGGGGCTGGTGGCCATCGCCTTTCTTGCCTCATTAATGGTTTACACGCGTCATTTGAACAAATCGGATAATTCTTTGCCTGTCTGGCTGCATCACGCTGATCCTGATTATGTCAATTATCAAAACTATTTGAAGACCTTTAGCAACGATCGGTTTCTAGTCGTGGCTTTTGAAGTTCCCAATGCTTTTGGCCGAAGCGAACTCGCTTTTGTTTCTCATCTCTCAACAGAGTTACTCAAGCTTTCGCAAGTCGAAAAAGTTGATAGCTTAACAACTGTCCAAAATATCGAATCGCGAGGTGAGGATTTGGTGACAGGGGGCCTTTTCGAAGTTATTCCGACGGATGAGGCTCAACTCAAACACAAAAAATCCATAGCGTTGAACGATGATAACATCCGCAATGTTTTGGTTAGTGCCGATGGTCATGTGACGGCAATTTATCTGAGACTCAATGTGGAAGCCGGTGTCCAGGCGGCCAATCAACTTTTACTCGATGTTGAACGTGTGGTGACGACCATCAACAAACGGGATTATGTTATGCATGTGGGTGGTCCACCGGCAACGGATTCCGCTTTTGAGCGGCTTTCGCGTAAGGATCAACAAACGTTCTTGCCTGTCATTCACCTGGTTATTTTTGGCATTGTGCTGCTTTTTTTCCGCAATTTTTTCATCGCGCTCATTCCCATTCTCATTCAGATTCTCATCGTCATTTTTACGATGGCTGTTTATTTTCTGATGGGGAATACATTGAATGTCGTGACGGCTGTGATGGGGCCTGTTTTGGTGGCTGTGTGTGTGGCCGATTGTGTCCATTTCATGCTGGCTTATTATGAAGGCCTGGATAAAGGGCTTCTTAAGCTGGCAGCGTGTGTCGATGCAGCTGTGCATTCTTACGTTCCCTGTTTTTTTACCGCGCTCACAACGTTTGCTGGCTTTATTGCTTTCAATGCCAGTCCCATTGTGCCCAACAAAGTACTGGGACAATACACAGCTTTTGGGGTTATGCTTGCCTATGTTTTTACAATTTTGTTTATTCCCGTCGTTTTGAGTTTTTTGCCGGACAAACATCGCAAGGTCGCTTTGATTGTCGATGACAACATCGTGCAGCGTTTTCTGGCTTGGGCCTTTCGCCAAGTCGATAAGCGAGCCTGGTTAGTCGCCCTGTTCTTTATAGTGGCGACAGTCTTGTCTGTTATTGGGGTTTCGCGCGTGGGGGTGGAAACCAACACGATTGACTATTTTCCCAAAGGGGAAAAAGTTCGCACCGATGTTGCATTTTTTGAAGAACATTTGTCTGGTGGCGGCTCCTTTGAACTTGTCCTTGATGGCCGCGATCCCAAGTTCGAAATCGCCAAGGATCCGCGTCTATTAAAAATGATTGAGTTGTTTCGCATAGAGCTTTTACAGGACCCATTGACCCGCAAAGTGATTGCTTACACGGATATGCTCAAAAAACTGAATCGGGCTTTTCATGAGAATGACCAGCAGTTTTTCCGTGTTCCCGATACCAAGGACGAAATCGCTCAGCTGCTTTTTCTGGCAGAGAGTGCTGGTGATCGGGACCTTGTTGAGTTCAAGAGTATCGATAATTCTCAGATTCATATAGCCATTCGCAGCAATTGGAAGAGTTCAGAATTAATGAATGCCTATCTTAAAAAAACTAAGCGGCTGGCGGATGCTTATTTTGCGCCGATGGGTGTTGATGTCATCATGACAGGCGTGGGGGCGTTATGGATCAAGGTGGATGATAATATTTTGACCTCGGAATACTATGGTTTTCTGTCGGCACTCGTTATGGTGATTATCATGATGGTGGCCGTACTCAGAAGTGTGAAGGCTGGTATCGTTAGCATGGTTCCTAATGTGGCGCCCATTTTGTTTGCCACTGGCCTCATGGGTTTTCTCGGATTTAACCTGAATGTTTCAACTGTGATGACCGCAGGTATCGCCATGGGGATTACAGTTGATGACAGCATCCATTATCTCGTGCGATTTAAAGCTGTCTTGCGCCGCGTGGGCGATTACCGCTTGGCCATTGCTGAAACCAACAAGTCGATTGGGACAGCCGTCGTCTTTACCACTTTTGTGCTGATGGCCGGTTTTGGTGTGTTGACGCTCAGTCAATTTTCGCCGTCGGTTGATTTTGGGGCGATGACAGTCCTCACACTTTTTCTGTCAATTTTTTGCGAAATTTTTCTGATGCCGCTCATGCTCTTGTGGTTGAAGCCATTTCCAATTCTTGTTCATTCACTCGTAGAAGATAACGCGGCTAAGTTCGCCCTCGGAAAATGATTTTGCGGCCAGGCAAAAGGCCGCTTCTCCCCAGGCCGCTACCGGCAACGCAATTTGACTGTCGAGATGGTCCAGCCAAAGGCACTCCCAGTTTGCGGGGGATTCGGTATCACCAAAAAGAGTCGCGACTATTTGTTGCTCCTGATAAGAACCCATAAAATTTGTAATGGCTTGACGAACAGCGATGTCGCCTGTTGAGACAGGGGCCAATCCATAAATGGCGTTGCTTTGACACATGAAGGGAGGCTCGCTGACAGTTCCTTCTAATTCATATACCCAGTTATTGTACTCGTTTTGAGTTGGTGCCATTGCCTCAGTTTCGGCAAGAGACACGCTTTCGGGGCGACTTGTCAGCCATGCACCTGAGCCATCTGGATATGCTTGATAGATTTCACCTTCATCGCTCACCACAGCACATCCATCGACTGTCGGAATGAGCTCTTGCGGATGGCCGACTAGCGGCAAATCGACTTCGCCAGTGCGTTCAAGTGGCACAGGTGGAGTGGGGGCCATTGTGTCTGGGGCCAGGCAGGCAGATAGGAGAATTGGTAAAATCATGTGTTGTGTCCTTTTTTATTGGTTGATGCCATTTACAATTGCCAGCCCATCGAAGTCGAATCCGCCTGAACCGGATGTGCACAAAGCCGGATTTGTACATGTGGCCATGTCGGTTATTTTGATGAAGTTGGCTTTTTCCAGGCCAAGCTCAGCTAGATCAAAGTTGTCCCCGCCAGAGGCATCGGGATCCAGCATAATTTCTGGATCATCACTGTAGTTGATGGGTGTGACGCCAGCACAGCCTGGATACACGCCATCGACATCAAATGCGTCGCAAGCAAAGGCGAAGTAAGTGATGCCATCTTCACTGAGAGCCACTTGGGCTCGTTCGGTCCAGCCCGTGAAAGCATTCTCAAAAATAATCAAATCGGGACCCGTGTCGTCGATGAGCGTGTAATTTTTTAATTCGATGATAAGTTCACCAGAGGTGCCAAAAGAAACAATGTTAGTTTTGCTTGCATTCGGCAAACCCAAAATATTTTCGGGAAAAGTGTCATGGCCAAAGCTGGCGTCATCGCCTGGCGTGAAGAGAAAGTTTTCGTCTGACTGCAGAAAGGCTTGATCAGGATCATTGGCATCTTCTCGGGTGTAATCGAGCCCTTCAGGAATTTCGTCTTCATTGGTTATTTCCTCGGATGGTTCTTCATCGGGCGTACTCACACCGCTAGCGGCTGTGATAAGGACAGTCCAAGTGTCAGAGAGTTCCTTGCATTGCACAGTCATCGAAACAATGCCGTAGGCTTTGGGGATAAAGGTGTTATTTTCTATTTTGGCTATATAATCATTTGAGAGCTTGAGGGTGGGTTCACAGTCAGTTGTTTGTTGTAATTGTTCGACTGTCAGTTCATTGGCTTCGTCACCGTCGAGCGCTGTGTTGAAGAGGAGTTGGCGCGATTCAGTTTTGGCTTGGGATAAGGGCTTGGTGGCAAACATCAGACTGACAATCTCAAGCGGTGCGCTGCTTTCGACTGCAGCTTCAGCCGTTGTTTCAGCTTGCGCCACAGTGACATTGAGAGTGTCTGATTGGGTTCCAACACTGGCTTTGATCGTCGTGGAGCCACTGGATAGGGCCTTCAGAATACCTGTTGAGCTGATAGTCGCAATAGACGAATTGTTGGAGAACCACAGGATGGATGTGTCCCCGGCGGTTGCACTGTTGTCAGCCATGGTTGTCAACGATGAGCCATCCGAATAAGCAACGGTTAACCAAAGGGAAATAGTTTCACCGGCTGTTAGGGTTACCGAACCCTCTTGAGAGAGGGTAATGGCCGTGACGCTGAGTGTGGCAGTTTCTGTGACAGGGGCGCTGGTACTGGTTTCGCTGTCACTCGTCGCCGATGCATCTGTTGCGGCTTCGAAAGCACCTGGCCCGGCACAAGCCGCAAGAAAATAGGCATACGCAAGCGCGTAAAAAAGTTTTGACGCTTTCATTGTGTCCTCGCAATTCAACAATCAAGGCCCCTGTGTAGCAGGGTCCTCAACTGACAAGGCGGGTCTTCTGACTTGCGGATCGCTTCACTCGGACACCTTCCCATTCGCGTTGCGAACAGTGGTTAGGTTGCAAAAACCTTTGTCCGGGCAATCCCCGCTTACAGCGGCGGGACCGTGCCGGAGTTACACCGGCTTCCCCCTTCGTCCCTGACGGGAACCTCGTGCGCACCTAAAACCGGAATCAATTGCTTTTGTCAAGAGTGCCAGTGTGAAGACGCGACTTGCCAGAGTCAGTCGCCAGAGCTAAAGAGAGTTTTATGAAACATTTTTTTGCCTGTCTTTTTCTTTTAGTGCCGACTCTGGCTTTGGCTTCCACTGGAGAGGTTTTTCATCAAATGACGTTGTTATTTGTCGTGGTTGTGGCGGCAGCAAAAGTCATGGGGATTTTGTGTGAAAAAATTTCTATTCCTTCATTGGTTGGTGAAATTTTGGGTGGGATTGTTCTTGGGAACTTGGCTTTTTTTGGTCTGCATTACGATGTGACAGAGGCTTTGTTGCAGTCGCCTTTTTTTACTTATGCCGCTGAACTTGGCGTCGTGTTCTTGCTGTTTCTTGTTGGGCTTGAATCCAATCTCGGCGATCTCATGAAGGTCGGGGTGAATTCCTTTGTGACAGCGACTATTGGGGTTATTGTTCCCTCGGTGGCAGGCTTCTTTGTGGTGAAGGCCATGGGGATAGGTAGCAATACTGAAGCCATGTTGGTGGGGGCCACCTTTGCAGCGACTTCAGTTGGGATTACAGCCAAGGTTTTTACAGAAGCGAAAAAACTCAAAACAAAATCGGCTCAAATTGTTTTGGGTGCTGCTGTTGTTGATGATGTCATGGGGCTTGTTCTTTTGGCCGCACTTGGAGGCTTGATCAAATCGGGTGGCTTTGAACTGGTTGGTTTGGGGGTCATTTTACTAAAGGTTTTTGTCTTTTTTGCAGCGGCCATTCTTTTTGGGAAATACGTCATGCCACAGGCTTTTCGCATTTGGAAAAGCATCGATCAGCCGGGCATTCTGACCATTATGGCTGTTGTCATTGCGTTGCTTTTTTCTGACTTAGCTTATCTGGCCGGGTTAGCCCCTATTGTTGGGGCTTTTACGGCAGGCTTGTTGCTTGATGACGTGAATCTTCGCCATGCTGGTTCGCTGACGACACATAAATTTGAGGAAGTCATTAAACCCATCACAGATTTTCTTTTGCCCATATTTTTTGTTTCCATCGGTGTTCAGGTTAATTTGGGAACGTTATTTG
>Ga0209824_10000845_pt1 | contig 18545 bp, 20 predicted proteins | sample VDWuncwatermetaG_FD_184124 | JGI IMG/M metagenome (GOLD analysis project Ga0209824, IMG submission 184124) | Wastewater microbial communities from Netherlands to study Microbial Dark Matter (Phase II) - VDW unchlorinated drinking water (SPAdes)... ... | reverse complement strand
AGGCTTAAGAGGTCGCTTGAATTATAAAATTAGTGCTGGGTTAAATTCGCAGACGCTTTTATAGACAAGTAGAATGATGGACGCTATAACTTACGTCGTGCTTCGCACTCCGTAAGTTATCTGCTCATTTAATGAGGGGGGTAGTAAAATGAGTTTACTAAACAACAAGGATGATATTAAGGCATTGGTAGAAACCTTAAATTTTAAAGAAAAAGTAGACAGGTCTCTTACTCTCATAAAAGAGGCCTATGAAAAATTCGGCGATGGTTTGGTGGTAGCTAACAGTTTAGGTAAGGATTCAGTAACTGTTTGGGATTTGGCGAAAAAAGTGAGCCCAAAGATACGCGGCTTTATTGTGACCACCCGTTTTAAGCCTAAAGAGACTATCCAATTTATGAATGAAACCGTAGCGCGTTATCCAGAACTAAAAGTTTATAAAAGTGATATTGGGTTACCAGATAAACTTTATGAGACTGACCCGGATAAATGCTGCGACCTTTTAAAAGTAGGGCCCACGCGCCAAGCAATTGAAGAGATGCAGGTAAAATGCTGGGTTACAGGCTTGCGTTGCACTGAAGGAAGGACGCGCACAGATTATAAGGAAGTGGAAGAGCGCGATAAAGGCCTGCTTAAATTAAATCCTATCCTCATTTGGAAGGAAAGAGAGGTCTGGCAGTACCTTGCCCTTTATGGCGTCAAGGTCAATCCCCTTTATGCCCAAGGGTATCGCTCTTTAGGCTGCGCGCCTTGCACGCATATTACCCACGATGATAATGAACGCGCTGGCCGCTGGATTGGAACCAGTAAATGCGGTGGTGAATGCGGAATACACACCCGGCCATTGAAAATCAATGTCGAAGGAGATGGTATTTGATGGTTCGATTTCGTTCACCATTAATCCTAAGCAAACGGTTGAGAGCCGAAGGATGATTAAGATAGCGCTTTTGATATTCGTAGTGATATTCTTTGCCATAAATATGGGCGCCAGCGGAATCGCGCCCACCTTTTCTGTGGCCTATGGCGGGCGATTGATAAAGAAAAAGCTTGCCGCGCTTTTGTTTACCATATTTGTTATCATTGGCGCATTAACTTTAGGCCGGGGTGTAGTGAAGACATTAAGCCAGGGAATATTGCCAAAAGAATATTTAAATTTAGATGTAGCCTTGATAATTATATCCTCAGCCACATTAAGTTTATTTCTGGCAAACCTTTTAGCTATACCGGAATCTACCAGCATGGTAACCGTGGGCGCGGTGGTGGGTACGGCGTTATTTTTTAAGCATATCCAGCTGAAAACTTTTCTCTGGCTGATTCCTATGTGGATAACTTTTCCGGTTATCTCCTTTATGATTACCTTTTTCTTATACAGGAAAATTTATCCTCCACGTCATAGTAATCTGTGGCTGTATCAAAAAATATTTTGCAATGAGGCAAAGCTTAAGAAATTAGCGGTGTTAGTCAGTTGTTATGGCGCATTTGCCGTAGGTACCAATAATGTAGCAAATGCTGTGGGGCCGCTGGTAGGAGCAGGGGTTATAAAAGGCAATATCGGTCTTGCGCTTATCGCGCCCTTATTTGGGGTGGGTGCACTATTATTTGGAAAGCGAAACCTAGAAACTTTTGGCAAGGAAGTTGTTCCCCTGGGTTTGGTGACTTCGAATATCGTCTGTTTAGTTACCGGATCATTGCTAATAATAGCTTCCAGTTTAGGCGCGCCCTTTCCTTATGTGCAATTAAATGCCTTATCAGTTTTTGCGATAAGTTGTGTAAAAAACGGCCACAAGGTTACTCTTAATCACCATATTACTAAAAAGACATTTATGGTTTGGACCCTGACGCCATTATTGGCTATTTCTGTAGCCTATTGTTTATCGAGCCTGTTCTTAAGAAGATAAATATGTTTATTTTAAAAAAAGAATTTTTAGAAGAGATAATTGCGCAGAGTAAAAAAGAATCTCCTAATGAGGCCTGTGGTATTTTGGCTGGCAGAGGCAATAAGGTCCAGAAGGTTTATAAAATGACTAATACCGACAGGAGCCCATCTGCCTATTTTATGGATGCCAAGGAGCAGTTTAAAGTTACCAAGGAGATACGCAGCTTAGGTTTAGAAATGTTAGGCATATATCATTCGCATGTGGCTAGCCCTGCTCGTCCTTCGACACATGACATAGAATTAGCGCTTTATCCCGAGGCTGCATATGTGATTGTTTCTCTTCAGGACCAAAATAATCCGGTTGTCCGTTCATTCAAGATAAAGGAAGGAAAGGTAACTGAAGAACAGCTCAAGATAGAAGGAGAGTAAAATGGCGATAAATATTTATTTAAATGGAAAAAAAGAACAGATATCAGAAGACACAACCATCTTAGGCCTTTTAGAGATTAAAAAAATCAGGCCTGAAGTAGTTACAGTAGAATTGAATGAAAATATTATTGAGAGGAATAAATTTGCTACTACATCGTTAAACCCAAATGACCGCGTAGAATTTGTTTATTATATGGGAGGCGGCACTCCTTTCTCAGATAGGGTAGCTAATAATGTCACAGAGTTAATTGGTTCAACTCCCTTAATCAGGTTAAACCGCATTATTGAGCCGGGTATGGCAGAGATTATAGGTAAGGCGGAATATTTTAATCCCGGCGGCAGCGTAAAAGACAGGATCTGTCTTTCTATGATTGAGGATGCGGAAAGACAAGGATTATTAAAAAAAGGCTCAACCATTATTGAGCCCACATCAGGCAATACTGGTATTGGTTTGGCTATGATTGCTGCGGTGAAGGGATATAAATGTATTCTGACTATGCCAGAAACCATGAGTTTGGAGAGAATCTATATCCTTAAATCTTATAACGCGGAAGTTGTGCTTACTTCAGGCGTTGAAGGAATGAACGGAGCGATAAAAAAAGCCAAAGAGCTTTCTAAAAAGACTCCCAATAGTTTTATGCCCCAGCAGTTTGAGAATCCGGCTAACCCGGAAATACATCGTAAGACTACCGCTAAGGAAATATTAGATGCAACTGAAGGGAATTTAGATGCCTTTGTCGCAGGCGTAGGGACAGGCGGGACGATTACTGGCGTGGGCGAAGTTTTAAAAAAACACAACTCTAAAATTAAAATAGTGGCTGTGGAGCCCAAGAATAGCGCAGTATTATCTGGAAAACAGCCCGGGCCGCATAAAATTCAGGGGATTGGCGCAGGTTTTATTCCGGTAATTCTGAACCAAAAGGTTATTGACGAGATAATCCAGGTAGATGATAATGATGCCTTTAAAACTAGCCAGAGGTTAACTCGAGAAGAAGGGCTATTTGTAGGTATTTCTAGCGGCGCAGCAGTTTGGGCAGCGTTGAAAGTTGCCGGAGAATTAGGCAAAGGTAAAACTGTAATAGTGGTTTTACCTGATACAGGCGAAAGGTATTTTTCCATGCAGCAATATTTCGAAGCATAGGGACGGTTCTCAAGCTAAAGCAGAACTGTCCCCAAAAGAGGGACACTTCCCTAACGAACTGAGAACCGTCCCTAATGGGAGGGGAAAAATGAAAGATAAGAAGGTAGAAATAAAATTTGACCATAACCTCGAAGAGCAAAAGAGGCCAAAGGTAGAAGTGGAGTTAGAAAAAGGAAAAAAAGAGGTTTTTAGCCTTGAGCAGTTAAAGTCCGGAGGATATATCCGGCAGAGACAGAAGGACCTTTTTACAGTAAGATTGCGTTGTCCCGGAGGCAGGGTTCCTTTTGAAAAATTAAAAAAGATTGCTGAAGCAGCCCCTAAATACTCTAAGAGAGATTATGTGCACATTAGTGTGCGTCAATCCATAGAGATTCCTTATGTGCATTATCAGGATTTTGCAAAGTTAGCTGAAGAATTAGGTGAATCGAGCCAGAAAATCGCTTCTTGCGGCCCAAGAGTGCGCGTGCCTACTGCTTGCTCTGGATGCGAATATAATCCTAATGGTTTAGTGGACGTGCAGAAATTAGCCCAAGAGATAGACCAGAAATATTTTGGTATTCAGTGCAATCACAAATTTAAGATTTCACTTTCTAGCTGTCCTATTGATTGCTTTCGCACCAATGAAATGGATTTGGGTTTTCAAGGAGCAGTTGAACCCATATGGGACGAAGAGACTTGCACCGGTTGTAGGATATGCGGTTATGCCTGTAAAGAAGGAGCAATTACTAATGACCCAAAAACTGGCAAGCCAACTATTGACCGTAGCAAGTGCCTTTATTGCGCGGATTGTATCCGCGCCTGCCCTACAAATTCCTGGAAAGAGAGAAAAAAAGGTTTGGTGGTGCGTGTAGGCGGAAGGCATGGCCGTCATCCTGTCAATGGTTCGGTTATTGCTACGTTTTTGCCCGAAGAGAAGATGGGCCAAATTATTGAGAAAGTCATTGAGTGGTATAATACCAGAGGTAAAGGCAAGGGCAGAGTCCGCATCGGTGATATTTTAATGCAGAAGTGGCCTGACTTTGTGGATTTTATCCATCCTGTTTTAGGAGAATATGCGGTAGAAAATCCTAAAAAGCCAGAGTTTATAAAAATTCATACCTTTCAGACAGAGTGGCAGCCAGAGCCAATAATACAGGAGTAATGATGGAAGAGAAAAAACCAAATGATACTTTAGATTTAAGGGGAGTAGTCTGCCCGACGAATTTTGTGAAAACAAAATTAAAACTTGAAGAGATGAATAGCGGGGAAATATTAGAGATAGTTATTGATGAAGGCGAGCCTATAGCCAATGTTCCGCGCAGCATCAAGGAAGAAGGGCATAAGATAATCAAGGTAGAAAAACTTAACAGCCACTTTCGTCTCTTGATTGAAAAGATATAGCCCAGGAGGCATGATGAGTTATGTCAAAGGGTTAAAATGCAGGGAATGCGCCAGGGAATACCCTAAAGAGGTACTCTTTGTTTGTGAATACTGTTTTGGCTCTTTAGAGGTAAATTATGATTATGCCCAGATTAAAAAAGACCTCACTAAAGAATTGATTCTGAAGCGGCCAGAAACTATGTGGCGCTATAAGGAACTCTTGCCTTTGGATAACGAACCCACCGTGGGATTAAATTCCGGGTTTACGCCTTTAATCCGCGCAGGGAATCTGGCTAGAGTATTAGGGGTAAAGGAACTTTATATCAAAGATGATTCTGTAAATCACCCCACCCTTTCTTTTAAAGACCGCGTGGTTTCTGTAGCTATTTCTAAAGCTAAGGAATTTGGTTTTGATACTGTGGCCTGCGCCTCCACAGGGAATTTAGCTAATTCTGTGGCTGCGCAAGCAGCCACAAGCGGGCTTAAGGCATACATATTTATTCCTGCAGACCTTGAATTAGGAAAAGTGGTGGCTTCGCTAATTTATAATCCTTACTTAGTGGCAGTAGAGGGAAATTATGATGAAGTAAATCGGCTCTGCTCTGAAATCGCCTCCAAATACAAGTGGGCGTTTGTGAATATCAATATACGGCCTTATTATGCAGAAGGTTCAAAGTCTATGGGCTATGAAATTGCCGAGCAATTGAACTGGAAAACGCCCAAACATATTGTGGTGCCTTCAGCCGGCGGCTCTCTGATTACCAAGATATGGAAGAGTTTTCAGGAATTAGAGAAGTTGGGATTTCTGGATAAAGTAGAGACGAAAGTATATTGCGCCCAAGGCCATGGATGTTCACCAATAGTTACGGCGATTAAAGAAGAATCCGACATCATTAGACCGGTTAAGCCAAAAACCATAGCCAAGTCCTTGGCTATTGGAAACCCGGCGGATGGTTATTATGCAGTAGATACAGTAAGAAAGTCCGGCGGATATGCTGAAGAAGCAACGGATAGCGAAATCATTGAGGCCATAAAATTATTAGCCAAGACCGAAGGCATCTTTACAGAAACTGCCGGAGGCGTTACCTTAGCCGTGGCCAAGAAGCTTATTGAAAATAAAATTATTCCCAGGGATGAATCTATTGTACTTTGTATCACCGGAAACGGCTTAAAGACACAAGAGGTAGTTACGCGCGCTTTGCCTAAACCCATAAAAATCAGGCCGAATTTAGCCAGTTTTGAAGGGCAGATAAAAAACGGCATACATCAGAAGATCGCCGAAGATAAAGTAATCGAGTATTATATTTGAGGAGGAAAAATGCCAAAGGTAAAGGTGAGGATTCCAGCGCCATTACAAAAGCTTACCCAAAATAAACCAGAAGTAGAAGCTGACGCTTCTGATATTAAAGGGCTTATTTTGGATTTAGAGCGGCAGTTTCCCGGGATAAGGGAGCGGCTTCTGGATGAGCAGGGTAAAATCCGGCGTTTCATAAATTTCTATGTGAATGACGAAGATATCCGTTTCTTAAAGCACGATGAGACTCCTTTGTCGGACGGAAATGAAGTGTCTATAATTCCAGCGATTGCGGGAGGTTAAATGAATTTTAATGATGCGCAAATAGAAAGGTATTCCCGTCAGATAATTTTACCTAATGTCGGTGGAAAAGGACAGGAAAAAATCTTAAAAGCCAAGGTTTTAATTATTGGCACCGGAGGGTTAGGCGCGCCCTGCAGTTTTTATCTGGCAGCAGCTGGCGTGGGTAGGATTGGTTTGGTAGATTCGGATAAGGTAGAATTAAATAACCTGCAAAGGCAAATTGTGCACACTACTGCGGATATCGGAACTCCTAAAGTAGAGTCAGGGAAGAAGCGGTTGAATGCTTTAAATCCCGACGTAGAGGTAGTCACCTATCCTTTACGCCTCGATTCTACAAATATATTAGGTATATTGAAGGATTATGATATAATTGTAGATGGCTCAGATAATTTTCCCACGCGTTATCTGGTAAATGACGCCTGTGTTTTATCTCAGAAGCCGTTAGTGCATGCCGGGATTTTTAGATTTGACGGCCAGATTATGACTATTCTACCCGGTAAAGGCCCCTGTTATCGTTGTTTGTTTTCTGAGCCGCCTCCAGCTGGAGCGGTGCCGAGTTGTCAAGAGGCGGGAATATTAGGGGCAGTGGCAGGAGTCTTAGGAGTATTACAGGCAAGTGAGGTTTTAAAGCTTATCTTGGGGATGGGCGAACTTTTAGTGGGAAAACTTTTAGTTTTTAATGCCATGGATTCAACTTTTCGTCAGGTAAGAGTTCCGCGCGACCCTAAGTGCACAGTTTGCGGAGAAAAACCAACTATAACTAAATTAATTGATTATCAGGAGTTTTGCAATTTAAGGGCAAAGAGAGATTGTTCTGCAAAATAAGTCGCCTGTCACCAGTCGCCGTTCGCCTGAAAAGACCGGAGACGGGAGACCGGAGACGGGAGACATAAGATGGCAAAGCGTGTTGTAAAATTAACCTTTTTGGGTGAAGCAGTGAAAAAGCCCCTTACCTTTGAGATGGCCAATAAATACAACATTATGCCCAATATCCGCCGGGCCAAGGTTACTGAGACTATTGGGGAGTTAGTCTTGGAATTGGAAGGCAGGGAAGAGGATTTGGATAAGGGCGTTGAATTTCTAAAAAAGGCAGGGGTAATTGTTGAACCAGTAGTAGGGGATGTGCTTGAATAAAATATCTTAAAATTTGGAGGGTGAGAAAAAGTGGCAAAGAAAAAAATTTTTAGTGCGGTGGGCGAAAAAGAAGTAACGCGGGCAATTGTGGAAACATTTGCCAAGCAGTTTAGTGAATATGTAGAGTCAGATGTAATTATTGTTGGCGCAGGGCCATCCGGCCTTATGGCAGGTAAAGAACTGGCCAAGAAAAAGATAAAGGTTTTTATTATAGAGAGAAATAATTATCTGGGAGGCGGTTTCTGGATTGGCGGGTATCTAATGAATAAATTGACCGTGCGTTCACCCGGTGAAAAGGTTTTAAAAGAGTTAGGCGTACCTTATGAAGAATATACCAAGGGCCTTTATGTGGCAGACGGCCCGCATGCCTGCTCAAAACTTATTGCCAGCGCCTGCGATGCCGGAGTAAAATTTGCCAACATGACTATCTTTGATGACTTGGTTTTACGCGAAGATAACCGGGTGGCAGGCGCGGTAGTGAACTGGACACCGGTTACTGCTTTACCCAGAGAAATCACTTGCGTTGACCCAGTGGCTTTAGAGGCAAAAGTAGTCGTGGATGCTACAGGCCATGATGCCAGCGTGGTCAGGAAATTAGAGGAGCGCGGCTTGATTAAGATGCCGGGATTTGGGGCAATGTGGGTTGAACATTCTGAGGATTTAGTAGTTGAGCATACCAAAGAAGTGCATCCGGGTTTGGTTGTCTGCGGTATGAGCACTACCACTACCTTTGGGTTGCCCCGTATGGGCCCGACATTCGGAGCAATGTTACTCTCGGGTAAAAAATGCGCAGAGGTAGTTCTGGATATCCTAAAAAAGTAGATGAAGCCACAACTTAGCGAATGAAAGTGAAGCTAAGTTGTTTGGCTGAATTTACCCCCCACCACTTTCAATATAGCGTAGCCTAAACACGAAAGTGGTGGGGGGGTTCAATTCGCACAGATAACTTATGTCGGAGCAAAATAAAGATTATTACTCCATAAGTTATGTGCTCATTGAAAAAGAGGTGAAAGACTTTGAATATGCCGAAGCATCGGCATGCCGAGTTATTCGGCATCCCTAAAAGTATATACCTATATAATGAGGGGATAAAAGGCATAGATTCAATAGAATTAAAAAAATTTATTCGGGATAATTTTGGCAAGATAAAGATTCAATTAGTAAAGCTAAAAGAGAAGGTTGTGCATACGCGCGGCCTTCTCTTTGATTTTATAGGGACGCAAATAGCTTTTAGCGCCCTCGGATATTCAGAGATTAAAGATTCCTGCCATATAATACTTACCAGTAAAATATTTGCTACTCTCGATGAATATAAAAAACCGCATATCCGCGCCAGCATATACAGTTTTCCCTCTATAATTTCAACTTCCGGGATTGTAGAGGGTCCTGCTAAGCCTAAGGAATACTATATCTATAAGCAGAAATATACTCAATTAGGCATTTGGGACAGGGAGCAATCTAAAATAAGGAAGAAATTTAAAGGCCGTTTTATAGATTATCAGGATAAGCGGATGACAGAGACCCTTAAAGGTTACCTTGCCCAGGCACTATTTTTTTATATTATCGGCGAGCCGTTTTGTAAAGAAAAGAGTTGCCGGCTTTTTAATGCCCATTGGCAGGAGGATTTAATTTGTTCCCAGATAAAAAGCGGCAGGTTTTGTAAGGAACACAAAGGAGTATTAAAAAAGATAAAAAACTCTTGACATAGGGTAGGGGGGTATGGTATACTTGAAATTGAAGGAGGCAAATAAAGATGAAACAACTTACCACCCATCAGGAACAGCTGGAGTACTTAAGGAAGATTGAGGGGCAAATCCGCGGCATCCAGAAGATGATTGAAGAGAAGAGATACTGCGTAGATATTATCACGCAGATTCATTCTATCATTGGAGCATTGCACAGAGTAGAAAGCCAGGTATTCAAAAAGCATTTGGATGGTTGCGTGGCGAGCGCTCTGCGCGGCAAATCCGAAAGAGAAAAACAAGAGAAGATAGATGAGATTATGGAATTAATTTCCAGGTTTAGAAAGACACTTTGAAAATGCTTAAAAAGATATTCATTCTAATTTTGATTAATGTATTTATGCTGAATACCGGTTTCTTATATCCGCGGGAACCTTTGTCTTTGGATCCGCTTATTCAAGAAGCAAGAGAAAATAATCCGGATATCTTAGCCGCCAAGAAGCGCTGGGAAGCTTCCCATGCCCGCATACCGCAGTCAAAGTCTTTGGATGATCCGGTATTAGGCTTTACTTTCGAAAAAACACCCCGCAATCCTTTTCAACTGAGCAAAACAATGTCCGAAGACAGAATGCTATCTCTTTCCCAATTTTTCCCCCTCTTTGGCAAATTATCCTTGAAAGGAAAAATCGCTGTAGTTGAATCCCGGATGTTTGCTGCCGAATATAAAAATAAGGAATTGGAAGTAATAAATCAAATCAAGAATGCTTATTACGATTTATTTATGAATTATAAGGAGATCGGACTGAATCAGGAAAGTCTTGTATTATTAGAAGGGGTTATAAAAGTTGCCGAAGCAAAATATGCGGTCGGCGATATGCCTCAGGAGGAAATTTATAAGCTTCATTCAGAGGTGGCCAGCCTTAAAAACAAAATCAAAAACCTAAAAGAGGAGAAGATTGCCAAACAAACAATCCTGAATACCTTATTAAACAGGGATCCCGAGGGTCCATTAGGAATTCCTGAATTAAGCGAGGATGCTTCTTTTAGCAAAGACATCCGTGCCTTGTATCAAGCTACCTTGTTAAATCAGCCGGAATTGATTATTTTCTCCTATGCTATAGAAAGAAATAAGTATGCCAAGTCCTGGGCAAAAAGAAGTTTTTTCCCGGATTTGATGGCCCAAATTACTGAACGGGGATTTACTACAGGAACTATAGGCCCTTGGGATTTAATGTTGGCATTTACAATACCGCTATGGTTTTGGACAAAACAACGTTATCAGGTAAAAGAAGCGATAGCTAATATAGAAGAAGCCGAGGCAGCATATAAGGCGATGCAGAATAGGGCGTTTGCCGAAGTTAAGGATTTAGCCACAAAGATAGAGATAGCCAAAAATAAAATCAAACTCTATAAAACTGAACTTATACCTATATTAGAGAGTTCCATAAAGGTTTCTTTAAATGCCTTTAGTTCAGGTAAAGGCGATTTTATGGCGCTTTTAGATAGCCAGAGGATGCTTATTGAAACCAAGATGCAGTATTATCAGTCGCAAGTAGAATATAATACGAATTTGGCAGATTTAGAACGCGTAACCGGTGGAAGTTTAACTAAAAATCCAGAGGTGAAAAATGCGAAATAAAAATATTTTAATCATCGCTTTGATTTTTTTAATTGCTGTATTGTTACTGCTTCTTACCTTCTTTTTAGTTGTGCATTACCGTGTTTTAAAAAAACAATCCATAACCGAATCGGTAAGCGTAGAAAAAGACATATATTATTGCCCGATGCATCCCGGTTATACTTCTGAGAGGCCAGGCGATTGCCCTATTTGCGGGATGAAGTTAGTTAAGAAAGAGAAATCCGTAAACAAAAGCACAACTGCGGCAAAAAAAGAACGCAAGATTCTTTATTACCGCAACCCCATGAATCCAGAAGTTACTTCTCCTGTACCCATGAAAGATTCTATGGGCATGGATTACGTGCCAGTATATGCCACGCCTGCCGGTAGGCAGGAAGAAGAGACTAGTTCAAGGGCAGGATTTTACATGAGTCAGGATAAACAGCAGCTTATCGGCCTGACCAAAGAGAAAATTCAGAAAAGAGAGCTCACCCATCAAATTCTTACGGTAGGTAAGGTAGCTTATGACCCCGCTCTGTATGTAGCACAAGAGGAATACCTACAGGCATTAAAAACTCAAGGTGAGTTGGCAGATTCTTCTATTGCAGCACAGGGAAAATCCTTGCTAGAAGCAGCAGAGCGAAAACTTTTATTGTTGGGAATGGACAAAGCGCAGATTGAGGAATTAGCTAAACAAAATAAGCCTCAAGGCAACCTTTATTTGCCTACCACAGAAAATACAGTCTGGGTGTATATAACTATATACGAGTATGAGGCGGGCCTTATTAAAACAGGATTGCCAGTTGAAATAGAAGCAGTTGCTTTCCCGGGAGAAATATTTAACGGAACAATTTCCGCAATAACGCCGGTATTGGATTCTATGACCCGCTCTATACAGGTAAGAGCAGAAGTGGATAATCTTGACCATAAACTCAAGCCTGAAATGTTCGTTAATGTTAAGATTAATGTGGGCCTCGGAGAAAACCTTGCGGTTCCTGAAACCGCTGTTTTGGATACGGGGACAAGAAAGATTGTTTACCTTGCGCAAGAAGGAGATATGCTCAAGCAGCGCGAAGTCACCTTGGGCCAGAAAGCCCAAGGCTATTATGTGGTGCTTAAAGGATTGGTTGAGGGGGACCAAGTGGTTACCAGCGGAAATTTTCTGGTTGATTCTGAGAGCAAATTAAAGGGCGCAATCGTACAGTAAGTGCGCACTTGGCAATCGCCTCACAAGAGGCGCACTTTGCCATCCGATAGGCAAAGGTGCCTTTTATGGTAGGGGTGCACTAAATAAAACTGTAGGTGTTTAATGATAGAAAAGATAATAGAGTTTTCGGCAAAAAATAAATATATCATAATCATTTTTACTATTGTGGCGATGGTAGCGGCGGTTTATTGCATTAAGAATATACCGCTGGATGCAATCCCCGATCTTTCAGATACGCAAGTCATAATTTATTCCCGTTGGGATCGCTCTCCCGATATCATTGAGGACCAGGTGACTTATCCGATAGTAACTGCCATGCTTGGCGCGCCTAAGATTAAAGCTATCCGCGGTTTTTCGGATTTCGGATTTTCTTATGTATACATTATTTTTAAAGATGGTACAGACATATACTGGGCGCGTAGCCGCACGCTTGAATATTTAAGCAAGATTATCCCAAAGTTGCCCGAAGGAGTCCGCACGGAGATGGGCCCTGATGCAACTGGTGTAGGCTGGGTTTATCAATACGCCCTTGTAGATAAGACAGGAAAAAATAACCTGGCGCAACTGCGCACTTTCCAGGATTGGTATTTGCGTTATTGGCTGCAAAGTGTTCCAGGTGTGGCTGAAGCGGCTTCGGTAGGCGGATTTCAGAAGCAGTATCAGGTTAATATTAATCCTAATGCCTTGTTAGCGTATAAGATTCCTTTAATGAAAGTCTTGGGCGCAATTAGAGATAGCAACAATGACGTAGGCGGAAGGCTCGTGGAGTTTTCCGGGACTGAATATATGGTAAGAGGCCGGGGTTACGCAAAGTCAATAAAAGACATTGAAAATGTTGTTTTAGGCAATGATATGTCCGGCACCCCAATTTTAGTTAAGAATGTAGCCCAGGTTGTCATAGGCCCTGAAATACGCCGGGGAGTCGCAGATTTAGACGGGCAAGGTGATACTGTGGGTGGCATTGTAGTTATGCGTCAAGGCGAAAATGCCCTGAATGTCATTAACCGGGTAAAAGAAAAGATTGAAGAGATTAAACCTTCATTGCCTAAGGGTGTGGAAATCGTCACTACCTATGATCGTTCGGAACTTATTAAGCGTTCTATCGAGACATTAAAACATCAGCTTGTTGAAGAAATGATTATCGTCAGCTTGGTTATTCTCCTTTTTTTGTGGCATTTTCCTTCAGCGATTATTCCCATTGTCACCATCCCCATATCAGTGCTCTTATCGTTCATCCTGTTGTTTGGGATGAAATTAACTTCAAACATTATGTCTATCTCGGGCATTGCTATTTCAATAGGAGTTCTTGTCGACGGTGCAATTGTAGAGGTAGAAAATGCATATAAAAAACTGCAACTCTGGGAGCAAGGCGGACGCAAAGGAGATTATCATGTAGTAAGGTTGAATGCTTTAAAAGAAGTCGGACCTTCAGTATTTTTCTCTCTTTTAGTTATTGCGGTGGCATTCTTGCCGGTATTTACGCTGGTTGATCAGGAAGGAAGGTTATTTAAACCCTTGGCGTTTAGCAAGAACTTTGCCATGGCCATTGCCGCCATATTAGCTATAACACTTGATCCAGCGATGCGGATGTTGTTTACCAGAATGGATTATAAACATTTCCGGCCGCGATGGCTCTCAAACATATTCAATACTATTACAGTAGGTAAATATTACCCTGAAGAAAAACATCCGGTAAGTAAGATTTTATTTAGAATTTATGAGCCCGCCTGCAATTTCGTGCTTAAACACCGTAAGACCACATTAATCGGCGCGGCTGTATTGATTCTGGCTACTATACCCGTTTATTTGCAATTAGGTTCGGAATTTATGCCTCCACTTAATGAGGGAACAATCCTTTATATGCCTACTACCTTGCCGGGTATCTCCGTGACCGAAACGCAAAAGCTCCTTCAGGCGATGGATAAAATTATAAAAACTGTTCCCGAAGTTGAGCGTGTGTTTGGAAAGGCGGGCCGTGCCGAAACTTCTACTGATCCTGCGCCGTTCTCTATGATGGAAACTACCATCGTGTTAAAACCGGAAAGCGAATGGCGAAAGGTGTATCGTTGGTATTCATGGATGCCTTTAAGTTTACAGGCGCCGTTTCGGACTATTTGGCGCGATCGAATTACATGGGAAGATATAATAAATGAATTAGATAATAAAATGCAATTTCCAGGCGTCAGTAATGCTTGGACTATGCCGATTAAAGCAAGAATAGATATGTTATCTACCGGAGTGCGTACGCCTATAGGAATAAAGGTTTACGGGGCGGATTTAAAAGAGATAGAGAAGATAGGTACGCACTTGGAAATGATTATGAAAGGGATCAAAGGCACTCGCAGTATTTACGCTGAGCGCGTTACGGGTGGATATTTTGTAGATTTTGACATAAAGCGCGATCAGATCGCACGCTACGGCCTGAGTGTAAAAGAAGTAGAGATGGTTATAATGTCGGCTATCGGCGGTGAGCCGGTTACTACCACTGTAGAAGGCAGGGAAAGATATACGGTGAATGTGCGTTATGCGCGTGAACTCCGGGATGATTTACCGAAACTACGTAGAGTGCTGGTATCCACAATGTCCGGTGCCCAGATTCCATTGGAAGAGTTGGCAGATATCCATTTGGCATTAGGGCCGGCAATGATCAGAGATGAAAACGGCATGCTTTCCGGCTATGTGTATGTGGATATCGCCGGGCGCGATGTGGGCGGTTATGTAACTGAGGCAAAAAAGATAGTGCAAAAAGAACTGCAAATACCTACAGGGTATTCCATTGTCTGGAGCGGACAGTATGAAAATATGCTCAGAGTAAGGGAAAGATTAAAAATAGTAATTCCCATTACTATATTCATAATATTTGTATTACTTTACATGAACACAAAATCTCCGGTAAAAGCGGGTATTGTTATGTTAGCAGTGCCGTTCTCATTGATCGGAGCCATATGGTTTCTCTACATTCTAAAATACAATATTTCTATTGCTGTCTGGGTGGGTATGATAGCTTTGATGGGCTTAGACGCGGAAACCGGAGTGTTCATGCTATTATTCCTGGATCTTTCTTACTACGACATGGTCAGACAAGGAAGAATGAAAACTTACGCAGATTTAAAAGAGGCGATTATCCACGGCGCAGTTAAACGCATAAGGCCAAAGATGATGACGGTAATGGCGATGTTTATGGGTTTAATTCCGATTATGTATTCTATGGGCACAGGTGCTGATATGATGAAACGCATTGCCGCACCCATGATAGGAGGCGTATTTACAAGTTTTATTCTCGAATTATTAGTATACCCTCCTATTTATTTGATTTGGAAATGGCGCTATGAAATGAAACGCGGCACAGTGGATGTAAGTAAATTGCCGATACCGGAGTTACAAAAACATTAAGTCAGGCTTTATAAGAAAGGAGTAGTAATAATCAATGGAGGCATTTAGCGCTTTATGGACATTTCCGGCAATCGTTTTAGCGGCTATGCTTATTGCCTGGGCAGCGGAATGCGGACAATTTTTTATCTCCCAGGGTTTGGCTTTGGCCATGCTTGCCTGGATACAGACGCTCCCTGAATTCGCGGTGGAAGGGGTAATCGCGCTCACCGCAGCTAAGGACCCTTCTAAGATCCACCTTATTACCGCCAACTACACGGGTTCATTAAGGCTATTCGTAGGCCTAGGATGGCCGATGGTCTATTTTGTAGCCCTTTTCTTTAGAAAAAATAACGGCAGAAAAAAGGGTTTTTGGGCCATAGAGCTGGAGGATGAGCATTCAATAGCGATCCTTTCGCTTTTGCCGGCCCTGCTTTACTTTTTGGTGATTTATTTCAAAGGCACGCTGAACATTTTTGATGGGTTGGTCTTGAGCGCTATTTATTTTGTTTACCTGTATCTTTTGTCAAAAATGCCTCCTCATGACGAGGAAGAAATGGAGGATCTGGGGCGCATCCCGAAGTTCATGATGAGACATAAATATCCGGCTAATCTCATATGGATAATTTTATTTTTCATCGCCGGGGCGGTTATTCTATATTTTTCAGCGCACCCTTTTCTTGATTCCATGCTCGCTTTAGCGGTTTCTGTAGGCGTTTCGCAATTCGTCTTTGTGCAATGGGTTGCACCCTTTTTAAGCGAGTTTCCTGAAAAACTCTCAGCTTTTTACTGGGCAAGAAAAGTCACCAAGGCGCCCATGGCGCTGATCAACTTTGTTTCCTCCTCAATAAATCAATGGACAATCCTGGTGGCAATGATTCCTTTTATCTATTCTTTCGGGATGGGGAGGATCGCCTATATTGCTTTTGACGAACATCAAAAATTAGAGATACTTTTGACTATCGTTCAGTCTTACCTGGGATTCCTTTTTCTGGTAAGTCTGGATTTTGCGTTCTTTGAAGCCTTGGCCCTGTTCATATTATGGCTGGTTCAATTTTTGATTCCCGGCATCAGGGAGGAGATCCTATGGGTATATGGAACATGGGCGTTTGTGGAAACGATCCGCTTAATAAAAAATCGCAGGAAGAGGAATGCCTTTTTAGTTTTTGCAAAGATAAGCAGTAATTATTTAAAAAGCAAACGTTAACCATTGAATCGAGGGGAGGTGTAATATGGCGATAAATTCTGTTCGCTGGCTGCTTAGGCCCGTGTGTCACTGTAAAGAAGGTTGCTAGTGCACTGTTAATTTAATTTTTAATGGTTTCATATGCTCTATTGAGTTTCTCGCGAGCTTTGCTCTTTGTAAAATTCCAGGTAATTTTTGTCTGAAGGCGATTGCGTTTTGCAACCCACGCAGTAACCTCTTTGGATAAGATACGTCTTTGAGCAATGCGTCTATCAAGGCATTGTTTTGACAGAGCCGATAATTCAATCTCAGCCATATTTAACCAGCTGGCTTTCTTAGGTGTATAGACCATCTCAAAACGTTGAGACAACGCAAAGGCCTCAGGCGCATCAAAGACTTCGTAAAACGAAGATGGATTATGCGTGTTAAGATTATCCTGAACCAGAACAATCTTATCGGCATCGGTATAATATGACGCCAGCTCTTTCATAAATTCAGCGTAATCTTCTTTGGTTTTTCGTTCTGTGACTTTAACGATACGGTGTCCGGCTAAAGGTTCAATCGCCATAAGCACAACACATGTTCCATGACGTTTGTAATGGTAATCCTGGCGCTCAACGCGTCCCGGCTTCATGGGAAGAGGCATAAGAACATCTCCCAACAGCTGGCACGGCCGCTCGTCAAAACAGACAACCGGCCGCCGAGGATCGTATGGTTGTTCATAAATATCCAGCGCCTGTTCCATGCGCCAGAGAAATTCTGAGGTTATTTGTCCGATGCACCATTGTTTCCTTATAGTAGAGGCTTGAGTTCGTTTTTTTTAAAATGTTCCGCACGCTATTATACGAGATGGTCTCAACGATATCCAGTTCCACGACCTGGTCGGCTAATAAACGCAAACTCCATCGGGCATGGCCTTGTGGTGGTTTGCTGCAGGCGATAGCCGTGATTTTGGCCATGGATTTACCATTAAATTTGGGAGGTTGTCCTGAACGCGCCGCTTCTGAGATAGCTCGTTCTAGCCCTCCCTTGTGATAACGTCGCCTAATATTGAATATGGTTGCCAAACATACACCTAATGCGTCAGATATCTCTTCGTCTGTTTTTCCTTTAGCCTTATCGGCTAAAAGCAAAACTCGGCATCGCGTGATTTTTCGCGCTTTGTCTTTGCCCGACTCAACGATCTTTTGCAAGTACTGCCGTTGTTGCTCGCTTAATTTAACACAGTGGCTTTTTCGGCTCATGGCTTATCCCCTTTCTTTAGAAGATAATACCATGAAACCTATAAACTATCAACAACTAATTTAACAATGCACTAGAACTAAAAAATAGGGCTCGGATCTTTTTAGATACGGGCCCTTACTTTTGTAGAAAACAACAAATTTATGGCATTAATCAGTATACAGAAAAGTTGTGTTTTGCCTCATCATAAGTAGCGTGCAGGAAGCGGTTGTTTGAAGTAAAATCTTTAACTATGCGGTATCATAAGCGGCGCTTAACACCCAAACCTATCGGATGGTTTGGTGTAAGTTTGTGCTTAAGGAGAGTATTGTGACCAGAGATAATTATTCATATAAAAAGTATCAGAAAGAATTGGTAAAGAAAAAGAAGGTAGATGAAAAGAAACAGAGAAAACTGGAGAAAAAAGCGATGGAGGCTACGTCTGAGTCTGGGCAGGTCCCCAATGAGCATGTCGCCTTAGAATAAAGAAACACTTGCAGTCTTTTTTAAAAGCCCTATAATCACAACTCAAGGACTAAAATCTTTAGCAGAAATAAAAAAGGCACCCAAATATATCAGAGTATTTGGTGCCCATAACTATGGGAGGTAACATGGCATATCAACAAGGTGGCGGCGGATACGGCGCAGGGCCACGGGAGATGCACAAGGCGATTTGCTCGGAATGCAATAAAGAATGCGAAGTCCCTTTTAAACCCAGAGATGACCGTC
>Ga0209824_10000841_pt1 | contig 18612 bp, 15 predicted proteins | sample VDWuncwatermetaG_FD_184124 | JGI IMG/M metagenome (GOLD analysis project Ga0209824, IMG submission 184124) | Wastewater microbial communities from Netherlands to study Microbial Dark Matter (Phase II) - VDW unchlorinated drinking water (SPAdes)... ... | reverse complement strand
TTACAGTAACTATATGAGGGCCATATTCTCCCAGCTTCTTCCGCAGGGACGCAACGTGGACGTCTATGGCCCTGTCTATAATCACGGCATCCTCTCCAAGGACACCATCCATAATCTGGTTTCTGGTAAGTACCCTCCCCGCCCTCTCTGCCAGGAACTTCAGCAGGTTAAACTCCATCCTGGTAAGCTGGACGTCCTCTCCATCTGCCTTGACCTCGTGCCTTACGGGGTCTATGGTCAGGCCTTCCAGCTTAATGACCCTCCTGGTCTCGGCGGACCCTTCGTACCGCCTCAGGATGGCCCTCACCCTGGCAATGAGTACCCTGGGGCTAAAGGGTTTGGTTATATAGTCATCAGCCCCGACCTCCAGTCCTGAGACTATATCCGCCTCGGCATCTTTTACTGTAAGGATGACCACAGGGGTGGCCGCAGTTAGCGGGTCTTTCTTTATCCTTCTACAGACCTCCAGTCCGTCTATCACCGGTAGCATGAGGTCTAAGAGTACCAGGGCCGGCCGCTTCCTCTGCACCAGCCTGAGCCCCTCTTCTCCGTTAGAGGCGGAAAAGACCTGGAACCCCTCCTTCTCTAGGTTGTATTTTATTAGCTCAGTGAGGTCTTTTTCGTCCTCTATTACCAGGATTTCTTTTTTTGGCATATCTCTTGTCTCAAGGGAATTGCTGTAAGTCCGCCTCGGGCGGGATGTATTTATGCCTTGATATTAAGGTGGGCCTGAGAAATAGTCAAGATATGGTTTAGCTTAATCCGGACGGGTACCCCTGCTGCGCCACAGCTAATGTAGGGGCGGGTTTAAAACCCGCCCCTACGCCCCTCCTAACCGCTGGTTCAATCTTGAAGATTGAACCAGCATTACATGTCACCCATGTCCATATACCCTACAAAGGGGCGGTTACTCCTACTTGACAAGAAAACCACTTTCTAATAACCTCAGGTTATTAAATCTGCACTGGACCAAAGGTTTATATGGCTATTCATCTCTGGCAGTAAGAGTCTATGTGAGACTTCTGAAAAAGTCACGGCATCGCAATGTGTCATTCTGAGCGAAGCGAAGAATCTAGACCCTTCGCTCCGCTCAGGGTGACATTTCGGATTGGAGATTCTTTCCGTAATCGCTGGTTCAATCTTGAAGATTGAACCAGCAATTAGGTTCTTATCTCTGGCAGTAAGAGTCTATATATAGATTCCGCAATCTTTCCAGGAAAATGGAGGACTATTATGCCACCTGTCTCCAATGAGGAACTCCTGCAGCACCTCTCTGCACTTGCAAACGAAGTCCTGATTGTCAACGTCTGTAAACCCAATCTAATTGAGTTCAAGAGTAATTCGGAGTCAAAGTGGATTGCTGGTAAGGTAAAGATAGCCTTTGAGGGCGTTGCGCAGTTGGATGAATCTAAACATTCAGTAACCTACTGGGATAGGGTTAAGAAGTCGTCTTTCGGCTTTGGTGGAGGGGATATTGGATTCACACGTGTATCCTTTGTTATAAAAGGCATTGAACGGTCTGGGAGCGGTGGCGGTACAGTACCCAGCGGGGAGAAATACGATTACGACTTCGGGAAGGTGCGTGAACTCGTGAGACCAGTGGTGGAGAAGAACGGGTGGAAGTTCCGCACAAGCCTCTTCAAGCCAAAAGGATAGGGAAAGTAGCCGCAACCTTTAGGTTGCGTTACCCTTCGCAGGCTAAAGCCTGCGGCTACCATCAAACCAAAGGGATAGGAAGGATAAATAAGATGAGGAGATTCTGGTTACTGTCAGCAGTCGTTTTGGCCTTTTCACTCTTTCTCAACTGCCACTATGCCCAGGCCGTAGAGATAGACCTCAGTAAGCCCGACACGTCCGAGGTGATGGAAGAGGTAGCTAAGTTCACTGGGCTTACAAAGGATGTGGTGGAGCTTGTTAATGAAGAGCATGCCGAACTCTTTAAGGGGCTGGACAATACGGTGTTTGCCTTGAAGGTAGTAAGCCTCATTACAGAGGCGAAAGACACAGAGGCACTGACCGAAATAGGTACGAAGGCCCTGGAGGTATGTAAGGACAAGGTGGTTGCGGAGGCATTCCCGGCCGTAGTAGGCACCTTCTTTACCGTTGCCAGTGTCTGCAAGACCTCTCTGGAACTCATAAGGGACTACAAATGGATACCGGGGTATGAAGAAAAGATATACCGTCTTTACAAGAAGCAGAGGGATACTGCCCCGAACGCTGATGGCCCGGAGGTCTGGGAGACGGCCTTCTGGATGGGGATAGGTATGGTGCCAGGGGAGGGACTGGCGGGACTGAAAGACGCAGGGGGGTATTACGTGGTGAAGGGGAAGATGCTGGACGAGATGGTGAAGGAGAAGCTCAAGCTGAAGAGCCAGGAGGAGGCAGGGGAGCAGTCCCTTAAGATACTCAACAGGAAGGTTGATGAATTCTGGATAAGCCGTATGGAGATGCGTTACAAGAAGGAGCGTATGAAGGAGAGGAAGGCAGAACTTATAAAGGAGATATGGGACAAAAAGGCACAGCAGTTAGAGGCCCTAAAGGCGGCCGCCGGCAAAATGGCCGGGCCTGAACGGTTCTTCCTGACGGATAAGGACATACCGCAGGGATGGAAACGGGTGATGGCACGAGACGCAAATAGGCCGTTCACCCCTGTAGATAGTGCCCGTAAAAACTGGGGCCCAGAAGGTATGTGGCAACAAGGTTTTAGCCTGTACAACGCTGAGTATACAGAAAAAGTTATTCCTGCCTCCACCCTCTTTGACAACAGTGAGTTCTTCAGGTCTGACGGGAAAAAAGTAGTGATCAACACAATTTCTTGTAGCGTAACGATTCAACCAAGGATATGGACTAATTCTCAGGGAACCGCAGTGGACCTTTTTGACACTCAGATTAAAGACCTTCCGGCTGATTGGGCGAGGCACTCCCCCAATAGGAAAGTCTTCGGGGAGTTCATGGGGGAAGGAGTTTTGCTCGGATATGTGGTACAGGGGTCGGATATTCCCGATGCTTCATACCAAATTATGTTTGTCAAGGGATTGTGGTATGTCGTAATACGAATTGATGTAAGCCGCACCTTATCCGATATTCAAAAGATGGAAGCCAGGGACCTTGAAAGTTCAAAGGGCAAACACGTTGACATCTACGACAAAACGATGGCCTCCGGAGGCCTAGTCCGCACGCTGGCACAGGTTGTGGCCCGGAAAATCCCTGCACCTGAACCCAAGAAGACAGAGGCGAAGAAGAAATGAAGACGAGAAGAAGATTCCCATTGTTGATAATAGCCTTCCTGACCTTCGTATCAGTTCAGGAGGGTTACTGTGGCAAGGCCGTAGAGATAGACCTGAGTAAGCCCGACCAGTCCGAGGTGCTTGAAGAGGTATCCAAGTTCACGGGGCTTACAAAGGATGTGGTGGAGCTTGTTAATGAAGAGCATGCAGAACTCTTTAAGGGGCTGGACAATACGGTGTTTGCCGCAAAGGTGGTGAGTCTGGTCACAGAGGCGAAGGACACCGAGGCACTGACTGCGATAGGGGAGAAGTTGCTGGAGATCCGTACGGACCAGCTGGTTGCGCAGGCATTTCCTGTGGCGGTGGGCACGTTCCTTACGGTCGCCAAGGTCTGCAAGACTTCCCTGGAACTGGTACGAGATTACTACTGGGTACCCAAGAATGAGGAGGCGATATACCAGGCGTACAAAGAGTTCCGGACAGAAGACAGGAAGTGGACCAAACGGGTGGTGAAAGAGGAGAAGGGGAGGGATATAGATGAGGACAAGGCCGAAGACACGAGTGTAGAGGGCATGAATCAGGCGTTTGATTATGCGCCGTTTGGCAAGGCGTACCGGCCTGTGAGGGAGAAGATGTTTGATAAGATGCTCGAGGCGAAGGCGGATACGATGACTACATCAGAAGGAATTAAGATAAAAAGAAAGATGGATAAAGACCAGATGGGACCAGTAGTGATTGCAGATTATGAAAAGAAGATAGACGACTTCTGGATAAGCCGTATGGAGATGCGCTACAAGAAGGAGCGTATGAAGGAGAGGAAGGCAGAGCTTATAAAGGAGATATGGGACAAAAAGGCCCAGCAGATAGAGGCGATTAAGGTGGCGGCTGGCCAACTGGCCGGTCCGCAGCGGTTCTTCATAAAACTCCCGCAGGAACTCCCTCAGGGGTGGTGGAAGGTGGAGCAGAAAGAAGATAAAGATAACGGCGTACCCTTCGAGGTTCTCACCCCTCGCCCAATCAGCGAGTGGAGACAGCATCTTTACTGTAGCCGAGACCAGGGCTCTAAGCTGAGGCGTGATTCAAATGGAACTCCAATCTACGATCCCCTCTACGATGACAAAACAAAACAGTGGCGCCATCTTTCTCTTTGTAATGTAAGTGTGACTATCCAAGGCTATATCACCAAAGAGGGTAAGTTATTTGGAATGCCCCCGCCGGAGACGCTTGATGCCATGGTTAAAACTTCGGGCTTCAGATACCTCACGGAGATGGAGCAGGCTGTGATGAGGGGTAACATCGCTGATGGGTATATACGTCTCCAGTTCTTCAAGAACGGCTACTCTGTGGACGTCGATCTTGATTGGAATAAAGAAGGCAACTCAAAAGGTACCGAAGAAATGGCGATACATTTTGCCAAATGTATTGCCTCGCACATGGAGAGTAAGGTGAAGAAGGGTAAGTAGAACAAGACCTCTGCAAAACTCCTTATATAATGTAGGGGCGGGTTTAAAACCCGCCCCTACGCCCCTCCTAACCGCTGGTTCACATGTGTACAGAAAATTTATCCCCCCTTAGCTACTTAGTATCTGAGAGCTCTGAAAAAGTCGCACCATCGCTACCCGTCATTCTGAGCGAAGCGAAGAATCTCTAGACCCTTCGCTTTCGCTCAGGGTGACACTTCGTGTCAGTTTGTAGGGTGCGTGGTAACGCACCATTTATTATTCATTTCCCAGGGTTTCGTCTATCTTAACTTCACCCCTGGCACCCCAATCCTCATCATAAACGCCTCGTTTAACAAATCTATGAAAGGTAGAGAACGGCCAGTCCTTTGGTGCCGTTACATAGCCATGCTTGACTGGGTTATAGTGGATATAATCGCAGTGCCTTTCAAAGTCTTTCTCGTCTCTAATCAGGTGTTCCCAAAACCGCCTTTGCCATATTGCTTGTTCGCCCCTTTTTTGGCGGGATTCACTAGTTGCCACTATCTTAGTCTCGTCTTTATCAAACCTCATGCTGAATCTGCCTTTTATCAATTGCCATCTTATTGAGAAATTATCATCGCCTTTGGGTAGTGTCCAAATGCAATGGATATGATCCGGCAGAAGAATCCAGGCGTTGGTAATAAATGGGTGTTCTTCTCTAACCTCATTAATAGCTACCTTTAGATTTTCTCTACTATCTTTCGTACACAATATTTTATTTCTTTTATATGTCACCACCGTAAAGAAATAGGTCCCGGCTTCAAAATACGCACGTCTATAATTGGGCATTTTTAAGACGGTGCGTTAAGACGCACCCTACATCTCTGAGACAATTTGGGCAATCGTAAGTCGTTGATTTTCAATGAGGCAACTTTCATTTAAGGTGCGTTAAGACGCACCCTACATCTTAGTATCTACCAATTCTGAGTAATACTCCTGCAGGGGCTTGACCTCTACCTGTCCCTTGAGCATGGACTCTATGGCCCCGGCGGCGGCCCTTGCGCCTGAAAGGGTGGTGAAGTAGGGTATGTGATGTATTAGTGCCGTACGCCTTATGGGGAAGGAATCCTTTTCGGAAATATTCCCCTCGGTGGTATTTATTACTAGGTGTATCTCACCCTTCTTCAGATAATCCATTACGTTGGGACTACCTTCAAAGACCTTGCGTACCTCCTGCACCGGTATGCCCTCCCTGGATATGAGACTGGCAGTACCCCTTGTGGCCATTAGCCTGAGGCCCATCTTATGAAGGGTCTTAGCCAGCAGGGCGGCCCCGGGTTTATCTCTGTCTCTTACGCTTATGAATACCGTTCCTGATAGTGGCAGTGAGCCGTCCGCACCCATCTGGCTCTTGGCGTAGGCCCTGCTAAAGTCCTTGTCCAGCCCCATGACCTCCCCGGTGGACTTCATCTCAGGCCCCAGGATGGTATCTACCCCTGGGAACTTTATGAAGGGTAAGACTGCCTCTTTTACGGCGGTGTAGGGGAGGGGCGTATTGCAATACGTCCCTGCCTTAGCAAGTCCTAATTCTCTCAGGGTCTTGCCCATAATAACTTTTGTAGCCACCTTGGCCAGGGGTATGCCTATGGCCTTGGAGACGAAAGGTACGGTCCTGGAGGCCCTGGGGTTTACTTCTAACACGTAGACCTCGCCATCTTTTATGGCGTACTGGATGTTAATGAGGCCAAGGACCTGCAGTTCCAGTGCCAGGATCCTGGTCTGACGCTCTATCTCTTCCACGGTCTCCCGTGACAGGGAGTAGGGCGGGAGGGCGCAGGAGCTGTCCCCTGAGTGTATGCCGGCGGCCTCAATATGCTCCATAATCCCTCCAACAAAGACCTCATGCTGGCCATCCGCCACGGCGTCCACGTCTATCTCTACGGCGTCTTCCAGAAATTTGTCTATAAGCACGGGATGTTTGGGTGAGACCTCTGTGGCCTTCTGGACGTAGTCTCTTAGCGATTTCTCATCAAAGGCCACCCGCATGGCACGTCCCCCCAGTACGTAGGAGGGCCTGACGAGTACCGGATACCCCAACCTCTCCGCCACCGTTACCGCCTCTTTCATGGAGCGGGCACAGCCATTGTCAGGTTGTTTCAGGCCTATCTTCCTGAGGAGTTCTGCAAACCGCTCCCTGTCCTCAGCACGGTCTATGCTCTCGGGGGATGTCCCCAGAATCTTTATGCCCTCCTTTTCCAGAGGTACTGCCAGCTTCAGGGGCGTCTGGCCTCCAAGCTGGACTATTACCCCCTGCGGCTTTTCCAGGTGGATAATCTCCAGGGTGTCTTCCAGCGTAAGGGGTTCAAAGTACAGCCTGTCAGAGGTATCGTAGTCGGTGCTTACCGTCTCCGGGTTACAGTTGACCATTATGGTCTCGTAACCCATCTCCCTGAGGGCCATGACGGCATGGACACAGCAGTAGTCAAACTCTATCCCCTGGCCGATGCGGTTGGGCCCACTGCCCAGGATGACCACCTTGGGCCTGTCTGTGGGTCTGGCCTCACACTCCTGCTCATAGGTGGAATACAGGTAAGGGGTGTGGGTCTCAAACTCTGCGGCACAGGTGTCCACCCTCTTGTATACGGGCCGCAGGTTATCTTTGTGACGGAGGGAACGTATGGATTCCTCTGTGGTGCCGGTCAATTGGGCTATGCGAGCGTCCGAGAGACCATAAGCCTTGGCCTCCTTTAGTAGGGGCACGTTGCAACGTGCCCCTACCACTATGTCTTCTAGTCGCAGTCTGTCTTCCATATCCACTATCTCTTTTATATTGTTTAGGAACCAGGGGTCTACATGGGTGAGCTTGTAGAGTTCTTCTACGGTAAGGTCATACCTTAATCCCTCTGCAATGTACCATATGCCCTCCCAGGACGGCACCTGGAGCTTCTGGCGCAAGAAGGCCCGTATCTCCTCTGCATTGGGGACGCTGGGCAAGACTTCCACCAGACCCGGGCGGTCAATCTCCATAGACCGCAGGGCCTTCCCCAGGGCCTCTTTGAAGGTCCGTCCAATGGCCATGACCTCCCCCACGGACTTCATCTGGGTGGTAAGCCGCTGGTCTGCACCTGGGAATTTCTCAAAGTCAAATCTCGGCACCTTTACCACGCAGTAATCTATGGTAGGCTCAAAGCTGGCAGGGGTGTAACGGGTTATGTCATTAGGTATCTCGTCCAGGGTGTAGCCCACGGCCAGCTTGGCGGCAATCTTGGCAATGGGGAAGCCCGTGGCCTTAGAGGCAAGGGCGGAACTGCGGGAGACCCTGGGGTTCATCTCTATGGCCAGCATCTCCCCGGTCTTTGGGTGTATGGCAAACTGGATGTTAGAGCCTCCAGTCTCTACCCCTATCTCGCGGATAACCTTTATGGCTGCATCCCGCATGACCTGGTATTCTCTATCAGTAAGGGTCTGGGCAGGGGCCACGGTTATGCTGTCCCCGGTGTGTACCCCCATGGGGTCAAGGTTTTCAATGGTACATATAATGACCACGTTGTCCTTGAGGTCACGCATCACCTCCAGTTCAAACTCCTTCCAGCCTATGATTGAACGCTCTATGAGGACCTCATGGACGGGGCTCATGTCCAGGCCGTGTTCTACGTATTCTTTGAATTCTTCAGGGGTCCTGGCGATATTGCTCCCCGTACCCCCGAGGGTGAACGAGGGGCGGATTATGGCAGGGAGGCCAATCTTTTCATAGGCCCCCATGGCCTCATTCATTGAACGGATATAATAGCTTTCAGGTACCCCGAGGCCAATCTTCCTCATGGCCTCTTTGAATAATTGCCTATCCTCCGCCTTTTTGATGGCCTCGTATTTGGCCCCGATGAGTTCTACGCCGTATTTATTCAGGACGTCCCTCTCTACCAGGGCCACTGCCAGGTTAAGGGCCGTCTGCCCGCCCAGGGTAGGCAGTAGGGCCTGGGGTCGCTCCCTGGCGATGACCTTCTCCAGTACCTCAGGGGTGAGAGGTTCTATGTAGGTGGCGTCGGCAATCTCAGGGTCTGTCATGATGGTGGCGGGGTTACTGTTTACCAGGACTATTTGGTAGCCCTCCTCCCTGAGGGCCTTGCAGGCCTGTGTGCCAGAGTAATCAAACTCGCAGGCCTGGCCGATAATAATCGGCCCGGAGCCTATTATCAGGATTTTCTTTATGTCGGTGCGTTTGGGCATAGTGTTACTTAGTGATTAGTTCTACTGTGAGCATTTATGCTTTCTTGTAAGTTTCCAAGAACTCATCCCTGGAGATACTGGCTTGAGTGCAAAGTGTCCTTAGCGTGGAGGCTTTAATCTTGAGATGGTTAGGCATAGTCAATGGCGTCTTACTCCCATCAGCGTTCTCACGCAGCATAGAAATGTGTTCTTTTTCTCGTACAACGTTGAATCCTAGAATCTCTAAGGCTTTGACCACCTTACGCTTGGGGGCATCAACGGGAAACTTGGCCATCAGACCTCAATTCCAGCTTCTGCAACGAATGCCTCAAGGATAGGTGGCTCAACATCAAGAACTTCCTTCCCGAAGGTCTCAACATGGAAGCGAATCGCTGACTTCACATCCGAAAGCGCCTCATCATATGTATCCCCTTGCCCAACTACAACACCTTTAAGCCCTAAGGGGTAAGCAACGTAACCGTCGGGGTGTTTTTCTACAACGATCTTAAACTGTCTCATCTGCACACCTCCTGCTTTTTTAACCCACGTGCCTGGCCGATGATAATTGGCCCTGAGCCTATTATCAGGATTTTCTTTATGTCTGTGCGTTTGGGCATGTATTCGTTATTAGTTGAAGTTATACAAGAATCACTTTTACTACGATGTCATTCTGAGCGAAGCGAAGAATCTAGATTCTTCGGTCGCTTCACTCCCTCAGAATGACAGGTATACATATGTAGGGTTTCCCTATTTTTCTGTTTTATACTACTTCATTGGAGGCTTTCCTGCCTCTTTTAGTTTCTGATTCAAAGCATCCCGCTTTTTTTGCAATATCGTTGGTTGAACAAAGTAGAAATCAAACAGTCCTTCCAAAATATCTAAAAGCCACTCAGCCTCCCCAGGTTCAACATCGATAATTTCTCCTGTATGATTACTCTTATTTGGATGAGCGGCAAAATTTCCTATATTTCTTACTGCGTCAATACCCTCTGCTAAATGTGTCGGCAGTTTACCTGAGTCTATAACTTCTTCAATCTCTTTGCTTAAATCGGAATGCTTGACACCAGCCTTCTCCCTTAAGAGGTGCTGAAGCAATCTACGACTTATAGCTGCACTTGCCTTTGCGCTTTCGGGTAATACATTGCAGGCTTCCTTAAAATCAGATGCATACTCATCCGGAACCTCAGGAGGCAACGGCCTTGTGGAACTTTTTGGATAGATTAATCTTGTTTCTACATCGTTTGATGAATTTTTTATTAAAAAAATAATTTTGTTTTTGCATTCTGGGCAGTAGCAATGAATAACATCAAAAGAATATCCAGTACTATATATTTCCCGCTTCACATCGCCCAGATGTGCCGAGGCAAAATTTTCATGAAACGAAACTAAGCAATGAGGACATTTCATCTTGCTAAGTACCTCGCTCTCATTTTTCTACCTTAGACAGGACAATATCCAAAGGATGTTCCTTAAGGGAGCTTACCTTCATTATGGAAAAGCCTATTACATTTCCATCCACATCCACCTTTTCCATTACTTGGTCAATAACTGTTTCTCTAAAGTAGCCCTCTTTCTGTTCAAACATCACCTCCAAATAATCCCCTTCGGGGTCAAGCCAGACTTTTATCTTTTCCACTTTATTATTCTATTGTTTCTGTAGCGTGCGAGTTCATCTCGCACGCTAGACGTGCCAGACAAGCTGGCACGCTACATTTTCGCAGAGCAAGCTCGGCCACTACAATTTTATTGGGCTTTTACCATCCCCAAAAACCTCTCAAACAGATACCCCGCATCATGCGGGCCGGGGCTGGCCTCGGGGTGGTACTGGATACCGAAGACTGGGAGGTCCTTGAGTCTTAGCCCTTCCACGGAGCGGTCGTTGAGGTTTATGTGGGTTACCTCTACCGGGCCGTGGTGCGTATCCCTCCACCCCTCCCATCCCTCTACGGCAAAGCAATGGTTCTGGGTGGTAATCTCTACCTTGCGGGTGGAGAGGTCCATGACAGGATGGTTTGAGCCGTGGTGGCCAAACTTTAACTTATAGGTCTTCAGTCCCAGGGCAAGGGCCAGGAGCTGGTGTCCGAGGCAGATTCCAAAGATGGGTCTCTTCCCCAGGAGTTTCTTGATGTTCTTTATCATGTAGGGGACGCCTTCAGGGTCACCAGGACCGTTGGATACCAGTATCCCGTGAGGGTCTTTTGCCAGTACCTCGTCCGCCGGGGTCTGGGCAGGGACTACCAGTACCTCCAGACCTAGACCCGACAGGCTCCGCAGGATGTTGTATTTAACCCCACAGTCGTAGACCACCACACGCAGGGTACCATTCTTTTTGGTGGAGTCCCATAGGAAGGGGTTGTGGCAGGTGATTTCCCTTACCATGTCCCGCCCTACCAGGCTCGGGATCTCCCTTATCTTTTTTGCTAGACTCTCCCGGTCAAAGTCCTCCGTAGAGATTATACCTTCTTGGGCGCCATGGTCTCTGAGGTGGCGGGTAAGGGCTCGTGTGTCCACCCCCTGGATACCTACAATACCGTGGGCCTTAAGGAGGGTATCTAGACTTGCCCTGGAACGCCAGTTACTGGGGTAGGGGCAGTATTCCTTTACGATAAAACCGTGGGGATATAGACGGTGGGATTCATTGTCTTCCAGATTTACCCCATAGTTGCCTATGAGGGGATAGGTCATGGTTACCATCTGGCCCTGGTAGGAGGGGTCTGTAAGGACCTCCTGGTAACCGGTCATTCCTGTATTAAAAACTACTTCCCCCTTGGCCTCACCCTCCGCTCCAAAGGACCATCCTTCAAAAAAGGCGCCGTCCTTAAGCGCCACCACTGCCCTTTTTTTCATGATTTATCTTAAAAGGAATCTTTTAGGCCATCCTACTCCCCCCCAACCGATATGTCAAGGGGAGTTTCCTCTGAACTAGGGGTCAGGGAATAGGGTGTAGGGGGTAGCAGGACAAAATCTTGTTACTCCTGAACCCCTGCACCATGGGTGTTGAAAAACGGCGTAAAAGGAAATATTATGTACAGACCATCTGAAGGTAAAGTAGGGGCACGTTGCAACGTGCCCCTACCGGTATGAATCGTATGGGACGATTGGGCCATGTTACCCTTGCCTTACTGCTCTTACTCCTGATAGCCAGGGGGAGTTCGGGGGAAGGGAGATATGGGGTACTCTTTGACGCTGGGCATGGCGAGAGTGCCGGCAGACATGCGGATTGGGTAATAGATGACGATATTCCTGTACCAAAGCCAAGCGACCCTAAAGTCCCGGAGGAATGGTCTGGTGGCATCTCCTCCTGGGCCTACGAGCTTTACAGGACAGGGAGGTACGAGGTGGAGAGTACCAACGGGCCTTTGACCTTTGGTAACGCCCACAATCCACAGGATTTGTCTGGCTACGACGTCCTTGTCCTTTGTGAACCTAACAAGGCCCTTGCCCCCTCAGAACTCCAGGCTATCGTGGCTTTTGTCAAGGGAGGGGGAGGGCTCTTTCTTGTCGCAGACCACTTCGGTTCTGATAGGGATAACGACGGTATAGACTCCACCGGAATCTTTAATCAATTAGAGGAAGTGACGGGGATACATTTTCAGGGAAAGGGAGAGACCAATGCCTGGCTAGAAGGTGGATATTATACCTCCAACTTTTGTTCATTAACTGATGGGGAGGACTATCCCATTTTCCAGGGCCCATTTGGGGTGGTGAAGAGGGTGTACCTGTATGGCTTCGGGACCATGAGGACTTTGAAACACCTTAATACGAGTGCGAAAGGGCATGTCTGGATGGATGGTTCCACTCGGATGGGGCAAGATATTATCTTTGCCACCTCCAGGTTGGGTCGGGGGAGGATAGCCTCCCTTTCTGATAGTTCCCCTGCCGATGATGGCACCACGCTGACCCCCGGCAAGCAGCTTTACAATGGTTGGCTTAGAGAGGGTGCCCAGAATAATTGGCTCATCCTCAACACCACGGAGTTCCTGACAAAGAAAGGAAGAGAATGAAGACAGGGATACAAAAAGGTTTACTTATCCTAATGCTTTTGTGGCCCTCTTTATTTCCACCCCTTTTAGCCCAGGAGAGGCGACCTGGGAGACTATTTCCCCCTGAAAAGATATTAGTGCTGGAGGGGCCCAGGGACTGGCAGGATGCAGAGAAGGTAATGGATATGTTGGGGATAAAAAAGGGCGATATTGTGGCGGATATAGGGGCAGGGGCAGGCTATTTTACCCTCCCAATGGCCCAGAGGGTGGGGGCTGAGGGGCTGGTCTATTCGGAAGACGTCCAGCAGGCGATGGTGGACTATCTCTCCAAAAAGATAGAAACCCTTGAACTGAGGAACATCAGGGTAGTGATGGGGAGACCAGATGACCCTACCCTCCCTGAAGACTCTCTTAACCTGGCACTCCTGGCGAACACCTACCATGAGGTAGGAATGCCTCTGTTGCTGTTAGAAAACGTCAGAAAGGAATTGAAGATTGGGGGGAGGTTGGTCATCATTGATTGGGACCCGGAGAAGGAATCTCCCATAGGCCCACCACGACAAGAGAGGGTGCCTGAGGATACAGTTATAAAAGAGGCAGGGCAGGCGGGCCTTGGTCTCTCAGAGAGGCAAAGATTTATGCCTTACCACTATTTTCTTGTATTCAAAAAGAAATAGTGGTGCAATCATACAACCAGGCCTAAAATACAAAAGGGTTTGCTATATCTTATTGTTTTGACATCCTCCCTGCCTTTTTATATAATGACTTGTAGCAAAGAGAGACGTCCCTTGTTATAAGACTAGTAATAGACTCTAGTTAGAAGTATCATGGCAAAAAAGCCACAGAAAAAGTTAAAACCTAATAAGACTACCTTTTCCATCGGCTATCTCTTCCTCTTTCTCCTGGTGATGTATGCCTTGCAGATGATGGTCTCACCAAGGGCAGAAGAAGTCACCTATACCCAGTTCAAGGAGTATCTAAAGAATGGGGACATAGTGGACGTAACGGTGAGTCCTGATTTAATTAGAGGGCATTACCGTAAACCATCGGCTGAGGGGGTGGGTTTTGAGGAGGTGGCCTTTGCCACTGTATCGGTTCAGGATACAAAGCTGGTAGAAGAGCTTGAGGCGAGGCATATAAGCTTTAAGGGGGAGATCGAGAATACTTTTTTAAAGACCTTTCTCATGTGGTGGTTTTTCCCCCTGGCCATGATGGCCGTCGGATGGTTCTTCATCTTCAGACGTATGGGTGGGGTGGGTGCCCCCTTTATGTCCTTCGGGAAGGCCAAGATAAAACTCTACGCCGAGAGTGATTCCGAGAAGGTTACCTTTGCCGATGTGGCTGGTTGTGACGAGGCAAAGGAGGAGCTAAAAGAGGTCATAGACTTCCTTAGCAGCCCGGAACGCTTTCAGAAACTAGGGGGGAAGATCCCCAAAGGAGTCCTCCTTATAGGCCTCCCCGGGACTGGTAAGACCCTGCTGGCCAAGGCGGTGGCGGGAGAGGCAGATGTGCCCTTCTTTTCCATCAGCGGTTCAGACTTTGTGGAGATGTTCGTGGGGATGGGGGCCGCCAGGGTGCGTGATATGTTTGAGCAGGCCAAGGAGAGGGCCCCTTGTATAGTCTTTATAGATGAGATAGATAGTGTGGGAAGACAGAGGGGGACGGGCCTGGGTGGCGGCCACGATGAGAGGGAACAGACCCTCAACCAACTCCTCGCTGAGATGGATGGTTTCTCTTCCAAGAAGGGTGTGATTATTATGGCGGCCACGAACCGTCCGGACGTCCTGGACGTGGCCCTCCTCAGGCCGGGGCGCTTTGACCGTCAGATTACCGTGGACAGGCCAGACCTCCTGGGCAGGGAGGCCATCCTGAACGTCCATAAAAGGAACGTCAAACTTGCCCCGGACGTTGACATGAAGGTCGTTGCCAAGCGCACCCCGGGTTTCTCTGGTGCTGACCTGGCTAACGTGGTGAATGAGGCCGCCCTCCTGGCGGCCAGGCGGAATAAAGAGGCGGTGGAGATGCCAGAGTTTGAGGATGCCATTGATAGGGTTATTGCCGGTCCCGAGAGGAAGAGCCGTGTCATGAACGAGGAGGAGAAGAGGACCGTGGCCTATCACGAGTCAGGGCATGCCCTCATTGCGGCCTTCTTGCCCCATGCGGACCCTGTACACAAGGTCTCTATCATCCCCAGGGGTGCCGCCGCACTGGGTTATACCCTCCAACTCCCTACAGAAGACAGGTATCTGACCACTGAATCTGAGATAATGGACACCCTGTGCGTACTACTGGGGGGCAGGGCGGCTGAATCACTGGTCTTCGGGGAGGTATCCACCGGGGCCCATAACGACCTGGAAAAGGTTACCAGACTGTCCAGGGATTACGTCTGCAGGTTCGGCATGAGCAACAAGCTGGGGCCTCAGACCTTCGGGAGACAGTCGGGGAACATCTTCCTGGGTCACGACCTGGTACAAGAGAAAGAATATAGCGAAAAGACCGCTATCCTGATTGATGAGGAAGTATCCAGGATTATCAAGGAAAACTACGATAGGGCCTACAAACTCCTTTCCGATAACAAGGACAAGCTTGAACTGCTCGCCCGCAAACTGGAGGAGAGGGAACTACTGGACGGGGAAGAGGTGGTGGAGCTCCTCGGGGTAAAAAAGGAAAAAAAGGGCCGGGAGAAACAGACCGTGGGCATCACCTTATCTGAAAATAAGTAGACAGTAGCCGCAGGCTTTAGCCTGCGTTAAACGCAACCTAAAGGTTGCGGCTACCTGGCTTACTCTCTACTCCCCAGGGGCGGAATGTGATATGAAGTCATTCCGGGTCTTAGAAGCTCTTGATATCTCCAGAAAAGAATTCTTGGTCCTCTGCATACTCTTTTCTGCCCTCTTTGCGGGGATTTTGTTAAAATATTTCCTGGACTCCCATATAGGTTCTGAAGACATAAAAATACTCCGTCAGGACCCTCAGGAAATAAGACTCCAGCTAGACGTTAACTCTGCAGAGTGGTATGAGCTTATGGCACTCCCTAAGATTGGAGAGAAGAAGGCCAGGGCCATTGTAGAATACCGTCAGAAATACGGACCCTTTAGTAGCCCGGAAGACCTCCTCAAGGTAAAAGGCATAAGTCCTGAAGTACTGGAAGAGATAAGGGGATACTTAAAAGTAGCTAGTAGCCAGTAGCTAGTAGTCAGGGGAAACCGTATTCCTGTACGCCGTCTACTCTTTACTAGGGGCAGGTCAGTCCGCCTGAGGCGGATGCTTCTACCCTAGCTACTAGCTACTAACTACTGGCTACTGAATCAAGGGAAAGAGACGTGGCAGAATTCAAGTTAGTGTCCAATTTTAGGCCCAGGGGCGACCAGCCTAAGGCGATTAAGAAACTTGTAGAGGGGTTCCTTTCGGAGAGGCGATGTCAGACCCTACTTGGGGTAACGGGTTCGGGGAAGACCTTTACAATGGCCAACGTCATCCAGGCCCTGGGGAAACCCACCCTGGTCATGTCCCATAATAAGACCCTGGCCGCCCAGCTTTATAGTGAGTTCAAGGAGTTCTTCCCGCACAATGCGGTCCGATACTTTGTGAGCTATTATGACTACTATCAGCCAGAGGCCTACATACCCCAGAGAGACATCTACATAGAAAAGGAGGCCACCGTAAACCCGGAGCTTGACCGCCTCCGCCTGGCCGCCACCAGCGCCCTGATGAGCCGAAGGGACGTCATAATAGTCTCCAGCGTATCATGCATCTACGGCTTAGGCTCCCCCGAGGAATATCAAGAGATGTACATCCCACTCCGCAAGGGTGGAGAGATAGAGAGGAACAAATTCCTCAGAAAATTGGTAAATATCCAGTACGAAAGGAACGACCTGGGCCTTGAGCGGGGCGCCTTCAGGGTGAGGGGCGACGTGGTGGAGGTGTATCCAGCCTATGAGGAATGGGGCTACAGGATAGAGTTCTTTGGGGACGAGGTGGACAGACTATCGGTGATAGACCCGACCACAGGGGAGGTGCTCAGCCAGGAACAGGTACTGGACATCTACCCTGCCAAACACTTTGTTATGCCCGAGGGCAAGATAAAAGGGGTAGTGGCCTCCATTGAAAAGGAGCTAGTGGCATGGTTAGAGGTCCTTCGTTCCAGGGGGAAACACCTGGAGGCCCAACGCCTTGAGGCCAGAGCACGTTACGATATGGAGATGCTTATGGAGACCGGCTACTGCCATGGCATTGAAAATTACTCCCGCCACATCAGTGGTAGGGCCTCAGGGGAACCGCCTTATACCCTTATAGATTACTTCCCTGAAGACTTCTTCTGCATCGTGGACGAGTCCCACGTCACCATCCCCCAGATAGGAGGCATGTACAATGGGGACCAGGCCAGGAAGAAGACCCTGGTTGAGTATGGGTTCCGCCTCCCCTCTGCCCTGGATAACCGCCCCTTAAAGTTTGTGGAGTGGGAGGGTAAGGCCCGTCAGTTGCTATACGTCTCAGCTACCCCAGGCCCTTACGAGCTAGAAAAGTGTGAGGGAGAGGTAGTAGAACAAATTATAAGACCTACGGGTCTACTAGACCCAGTTATCCATGTAAGGCCCGCCGGCACCCAGGTAAAAGACCTCATGGGACAAATCCGCCAGAGGGCAGGAAAGGGAGAGAGGGTACTGGTCACCACCCTTACCAAACGCCTGGCAGAAGACCTGAGCGAGTACATACAGGAAGAGGGGCTTAAGGGGATGTATATCCACTCGGAACTGGACGCCTTTGAGAGGGTGGAAATCCTGCGCGATTTGAGACTTGGCAGGTTTGATGTGGTGGTGGGCGTCAACCTCCTCAGAGAGGGTCTGGACCTCCCGGAGGTCTCCCTGGTAGCCATTATGGACGCCGATAAGGAGGGCTTCCTACGCTCTGAGACCTCTTTGGTCCAGACCATCGGACGTACCGCCAGGAACGTCAATGCAGAGGCCATCATGTATGCAGACCAGGTAACCTCCTCCATGCAGAGGGCCATAGACGAGACCCTACGCAGGAGAAAGCTCCAGATGGAGTATAACAAGAGGCACGGCGTTACCCCCCGTACCATTAAAAAGGAGATTAGAAAGGGCATTGAGGAGGAGGTGGCGGCCAAGAGGTATGCCAGGGAGGTAGTGGCCGAGACGGAGGAAGAGTACGTTACTATGGAGTACATTAATGACCTGAAGGAGGAGATGCGGGCGGCCGCCGCCAGGCTGGATTTTGAGAAGGCCGCCGCCCTCAGGGATAAACTCCATGCCCTTACTAGGGGTTAGGGAGTAGGGAGTAGCAATCTTTTTACTACCCCCTATCCCCTACTCCCTACCCCCTAGTTTACAGGTAGAAATCTGTTCACTGTCCCCTCTTTTGTGAGGAGGGCACTTGCATGTTGGAACCCATTGACCTGAAAGAGATAGACCAGCTCATAGAGATGGCCATAAGGGAGGACATCGGCGGTGGTGATGTTACCACCGACAGCCTTGTCCCAGAATGGCAAGCGGCCAGGGGGGAGATAATGGCCAAGGAGACTGGGATTGTGGCTGGACTTCCTGTGGCCAACAGGGTCTACCAGCGCATCAACAAAAAGGTCTCCTTTAACCCCAGGGTGGAAGAGGGTGCCAGGGTACTGCCAGGCAGGGTCCTGGCGGAGGTCTCCGGCCCTGCCAGGAGCATCCTATCTGGAGAACGTGTGGCCCTCAACTTTATCCAGAGGCTCTCAGGGATAGCTACCCTTACCGCTCTATTTGTAGAGAAGATTAAAGA
>Ga0209824_10000840_pt1 | contig 18639 bp, 19 predicted proteins | sample VDWuncwatermetaG_FD_184124 | JGI IMG/M metagenome (GOLD analysis project Ga0209824, IMG submission 184124) | Wastewater microbial communities from Netherlands to study Microbial Dark Matter (Phase II) - VDW unchlorinated drinking water (SPAdes)... ... | reverse complement strand
GTGGGGGGGAGGTGGGGCAAATGTGGGCGCAACAGCGACAGGCGCGGGCAAAGCCGCCGCAGGTGCGCGCTGCGCTGTCTGGGCGGCATAGATTCGCTCGGACTGGCGGAAAATTTCGGGGTAAGCCTGCTTGAGGCTGGCGTTGATCTGGCTGCGCGTCTGCCCGGCCACCCCCGTCAAACCCTTTTGCACGTAACGCAATATCAAACCATCGACACCGCCGTCGGTATCTTCAATTTTATCGGCGCGCTCGGTGACCACGCCGCTCCAGATGACATTACCGGCAGCATCGTGCAAATTGCTTTCAACGACAATCGCCAGACGGTCGGCGCGCTCGATCTCGAGGCGCAATTCGCGAACGACGCCGCTCAAGGTGAAATTTGCAGCACCGGCGGCATTGACCTCAAATCCCGCTTGCCCAAATTGCCCGCGCATCGCCTCGGTCACCATCTCGGCAGGGTCTTGCGGCAGGGTGATATCGCGGCTGCCAAAGGCGTAAAAATCGGTGCTGCGGATGCTGCCGATTTTGCGGGTGGGCGCGCCTTGCGCGCCCTGCACGCTCAAACGCGCATCTTGGTAGGGCAGCACGGCCAACGTTACCGGCTGGCGAATTTCACGGTTATCGGCGGTGCGGGGGGGAGAAGTTGCTTCGCGTTTTGGCGAAAATGGGTTGACGGAAGAACAAGCGGCAAGCGTCAGCAGCAGTGCCCCCAAAGCGATTTTTGTCGCGAAGTTACGCATGTATCAAGCCCCCCCCCTTTTAGCGCCCGCTATAACATCTGGGCACCTCTATAAATCTAAATTTCGTCGCAACACTTCGTTGCTCTCAAAAAATGTTTCCTTACATATCATACATATGCTGCGTCAACATTTATTGCTCGCGCCTCGTTTTGCTTAGAACTTTGAATTTATAGAGATGCCCATCTACTAATTCGTCATTCCCGCGAAGGCTGTCCTCGAATGCTTGTGTCGGGGAGCGGGAAGTAGGGCGGATTATGGGCGTAGCCCGGTATCCTGTGGAGAGCCGAAGGCGTTTCCACGGGATACCGGGCTACGCCCATAATCCGCCGAATGGCTGCACACATACGGCGGAAGGCGCTACGCTTTTCCGCCCTACTTCCCGCCTTCGCGGGAATGACGGGAATTTGAATTTTTAGAGATGCGGACTACTTGGCCAGCTTTAATTCGTATTCGGTCGTCTGGCCTTTTTTTACCAGCACTTTTTCAGTGACGGTTTTGTAGCCCTCCAAGCGCATCCCCAACACATGCACCCCGGCATCGAGTTCAATTTTGGCGGGCGAGAGACCATGATACACATCGCCGATATAAACCCGCGCGCGCGCGGGTGTGGTATTGACCGTCAACATACCTTTGCTGGTCTGCGGCTGCGCCTGCGGCGGTGGCGGCACCGCCGCAGGAGCGGCGGGCTGCGCCACAACTGGCACCACGGTGGGGGCCACCGCTTGCGCGGGCTGAACGGCGGGCTGCGCGACGGTCTGCGCGATGGGCGCGGAGGTTGGCGCGGGCGCGGCGGGCGCGACCAACACGGTAACCCCTTCTTTTACCTTGGCGATGGCGGCTTCCTGCACGAACAGTTCCGGGCGCAACTGGCGGATGCTGTTGCCGATTTCATGCTGGGTTTTACCCGCCACGGTGGTCAAGCCGCTGTTGAGGTATTTCATGATGGACGCGCGGGTATTGCCGGAGACCCCCGCAAAGCGATCATTTTTCTCGGTCACCACCCCCGACCAGATGACGCGTCCCGCGCTATCGCGCAGGGTGCTTTCCACCGTCAACAAAATATAATCGCGCATATCCACATCCAGGCGCATCTCGCGCACCACGCCGCTCAAAACAAAGTCCCCGCCGCCAGATGCGCCCGATTCGCGCACCTGGTAGCCGGCCTCGGCAAACTGTTTGCGCACCGCTTGCGTCACCAGTTCGGCCACGTCCTGCTCGATCACCAAATCCTTGCCGCGTATGTCGAACACGGTGTTGTTAAGGCTGCCGATTTTGCGCGAGGGCGCGGTGTCGCGCTTGTCAGCATAGGGCGCAACCACCAGCACGATCGGCAACTGCTTTGCGCGCTGATCAAAGGCAGGTGTAGCCTGCCGCTGCGCCAGCGGCGTTTGCATCGCGGGCACCGCCGCAACCGGCTCGGGGGTGCGGGTCAACGGATTATTCGCGCAGGCAGAGATCATTACCAGCACTGCGGTTGCAACGAGCGTGCGACTTATTTTTCGTGTGATATTTATCATCTCTTTTTCGATCTCGCAATTAGGCCAGTAAGCGACTTAAATGCCCGCCACTTCATTCAAACGAGCATAGGCGTAACAGGCATTTTTCTCATAAATAACGGGGAAAGTTTATCACTAAACTTTCCCCGTGTGTTGCGCGCTGCCGCGAACAAACCTGCCGCCATCAATTTCGCCCCATCTCCTTGACAATATGCTGCTGCCTGCGGCTCACCGGCAGCTTCTCGTCCCTGCCGTTCAGACATACCCTCCAACGCGCCTCACCGCCATCGAAGGGCGCGCCTTTTTCAAAACCAGTGATGCGATTTATGGCCACCAGACAATTGCGGTGTACGCGCACGAAAGTGTCGCCGAACTCCGCTTCCAGGTTCACCAGCGACTCTTCCAGCAAGTGTTCTTTGGCATGGGTGACGATGGTGGTGTATTTCAATTCGGCGCGCAAATAAATTATCTCGCCGACCGGAATTAACAACACTCTGCCGCGTTCGTGTACGCTCAAGTGGGTGCGGGCTCTGGGGTTGATCTGATCGAGTTGGGCGAGCATTTCGAGTGACGGCAACGCGGTGTTTGCCCTCGCATTTACCCGCTCAAGCGCGTCCAGCAGCCGTTCCGCGCGGATCGGTTTGAGCAGATAGTCCACCGCGTGAACTTCAAACGCCTTGATCGCGTAATCGTCGAACGCGGTGGTGAAAATAATCGCGGGAGATTGCGCCCCTGACGCTGGCTGAGGTAGCTTGCGTAAATGCTGCGCCAATTCCAGCCCGTCCATGACCGGCATACGGATATCGAGCAGCACCACCTCCGCCGGATGCGTTTGCAGCAAATCTAGGGCTTCGCGCCCGTTGGCGGCCTCAAGGACGAGGGTGGTCGGCATTTGGTCGCGGCAATCGTGCAACAAATCTTTGAGGCGATTACGCGCCGGAGCCTCGTCATCGACAATGGCGATTTTTAGCGTGGGCGCTTTCTTCATGGGGTTTTCTGATAGGGGAGGGTGATGTGGACCTGATAGGTGTTGTCGCTCACCTTGCTCTGCAACGCCCCCTCTGCGTCAAAATGCAGGCTCAGGCGTTCGCGGATATTGCCCAGCGCCATTTTGTTGCCGACATGGTGGTTGCCACCATCGCTTCGATAGGGGTTTTGCAGCACCAGATGCACTTCATCGCGGCTTTTGTAAATATTGATGCTGATGATGCCGGGCGATGCCTGCGGCTCGATGCCGTGATACACCGCGTTCTCCAGCAGAGGTTGCAGCACCAGCGGCGGGATCAGCGCGTCCGCAGGCATGTTGTCGATATGCCATTCCACCACCAGCCGCTCGCCCAAGCGTAACTGTTCCAGCGCCAGATATTGCCGGCACAACGCCACCTCATTTTGCAAGGGCGCGAGTTGCCGGTTATCCGCCATCAACACGCGGAATAAATCCGCCAAATCTTCCAGCGCTTTTTCGGCGCGCTTGGGTTCGAGGCGGATTAACGACAACACCGCGTTGATGCTGTTGAACAAAAAATGCGGGCGGATGCGCGCCTGCAACGCCTGCAAGCGCGCCTCCGACAACGCCGGAGAAAGTGCGCGATTACGTAAATTAAAATAGGCCAGCAACGTGCCGCCCACCAACAAGGTCAACGCCCAATAACGCCCCAACTCGCCGATCGCCTCGAACTGCGCCACTTCGCGCATAAACCAGAATACTGCCAGCGCGGCCAGCAAGGCGATCAGCAGCGTCGCCGCCACTCCCGCAAAATAACCGAGCTTCGCCAGCGCGGGTTGCAATAGGTAGAGTGCCAGCAAACTCAAAAACAGCACCGGCTGTACCACCGCCGACACGCCGACAAATTCTGCCACGACCTGCTGCCATGCCGCCGCCTTCACCAACGCCGCCGCAAAACTCGCGCAACAGACGATCAACAAAATACGCAGCACCACGCCGAGATTGCGAAAGTTAGGCAGGGTATCGGGGTAAGTATTTTGATTTATACTAGGCATCGTTATGTTTTGAACCCAGATTATCCATTAGGCGGTTTGTTTCTCGTAGGGGCGCGATTCATCGCGCCCTGCCGCTCTGGGCGCGATGAATCGCGCCCCTACAAACTACAACATTTACATTCTCACAAGTCATTATAACCATGCAGCCCAAACCAAAAAAGAAAACTTCCGCAGCGAAAACCGCCGGCAAAGCCTGGTCGGGGCGTTTCGACGAACCTGTTGCCGAGCGGGTGGCGCGCTACACCGCCTCGGTGAATTTTGATAAACGCCTGGCGGCCTCAGACATCGCCGCTTCGCTCGCACACGCGGAAATGTTGGCGGCCTGCAAAATTATTACCCGGGCGGATTTGGTCGCCATCACTCGCGGCCTGACAAAAATTAAAACCGAAATCGCCAACGGCGATTTCGTCTGGTCGCTGCAACTCGAAGACGTGCACCTCAATATCGAAAAACGCCTCACCGCGCTGGTCGGCAATGCGGGCAAAAAACTCCACACCGCGCGCTCGCGCAACGACCAGGTCGCCACCGACGTGCGCCTGTATATGCGCGCCGCGACAGACAACATTATCGCGTTAATCCGCGCCATGCAAAGCGCGTTGCTCGATCTCGCCGAGCAGCATAGCGACACCATCCTACCCGGCTTCACGCACTTGCAAGTGGCGCAACCGGTGACGTTCGGCCACCACCTGCTGGCGTATTTTGAAATGCTCAAACGCGATGCGGGCAGGCTCGCGGATTGCCGCAGGCGGCTCAACCGCTTGCCGCTGGGCGCGGCCGCATTGGCGGGCACCAGTTACCCCATCAATCGCGCCATGGTCGCCAAAGAACTGGGGTTTGATGGCGTATGCGAGAACTCGCTCGACGCGGTTTCCGATCGCGATTTTGCGATTGAATTTTGCGCGAGCGCCGCGCTCATCATGACGCATTTGTCGCGCTTGTCCGAAGAAATTATTTTGTGGATGAGTCCGCAATTCGGGTTTATCGACCTCGCGGATCGTTTCTGTACCGGATCAAGCATCATGCCGCAAAAGAAAAATCCGGACGTGCCGGAGCTGGTGCGCGGCAAAACCGGGCGCGTCAACGGCAATTTGATCGCCTTGCTGACGCTGATGAAAGCGCAACCGCTCGCCTACAACAAAGACAACCAAGAAGACAAAGAGCCGCTGTTCGACACCGTCGATACGCTCACCGATACGCTGGCGATATACGCCGACTTGCTCACCGGCATTAAAGTGAATAAGGCCGCAATGCTAGAAGCCGCGCAAAAAGGCTACGCCACCGCCACCGATCTCGCCGATTATCTGGTGAAAAAAGGCCTGCCCTTCCGCGACGCGCACGAAGCTGTCGCGCGAGCGGTGCGCTACGCCGAGAAAAAATCCTGCGCCGAATTTTGTGATTTGGCGGCTTTGTCGCTCGATGAGCTACAAAAATTTTCCAAACTCATCAGCCAAGACGTGTTCGCCGTGCTGACCTTAGAAGGCTCGGTCAACAGCCGCAACCACATCGGCGGCACCGCCCCCGCGCAAGTGCGCGCGGCGATCCGGCGCGGACGGCGGGAGTTGTTGAGAAACGCTAGCAAACAAATTGGTGAGTAAATTCAGGAGTCACGCCATGCCGAGCAAACTCATAGACAAGCCCATTTTTTTGTTGGCGACCAACAACGGCGTGGTGTTGAAGTTTGCAGACCGCATCGAAACCGGTGCGCCGGGGCGCATCGCCTACCCCAGCGTCCCCGCCAATTTGCGCGACCGCCCGACGCTGGTGATGCACTTGCAAACCGCGCAAGCGGGGGAGGACACGCTGGAGTTATCGTATCTTACCGGCGGCCTGGGATGGAAAGCCGACTACGTGGCGGAGCTTTCCGCCAAGGACGACAAGCTCGACCTCAACGGCTGGGTGACGCTCACCAACCAAAGCGGCGCGAGCTACAACAACGCTAAACTGCAACTGGTGGCGGGGGATGTGAACCGGGTGCGCGATGAAATGGTGGGGGCGTTGCAAAAAGGCCGCCTGATGGAATCGATGGCGATGCCTGCGCCCGCGATGTCTCAGGAAAGTCTATTTGAATACCACCTCTACAGCTTGAATCGTCCTACTACTATCGCCGAAAATCAGACCAAACAAGTCGCGCTGCTCTCCGCCGTCGGGGTGCCCGTCAGCAAAGAATTCCAGTTGCGCGGCGCGGATTATTACTACCACACCAGCAGCGGCGAGATCGGCAAAAAAATGAAAGTCGGCGTGTTCGTCGAGTTTGAAAACAAAGGCGGCAACCTCGGCATTCCGCTACCCAAAGGCGTGGTGCGCGTTTACAAAAAAGACAGCGCGGGCAACGCGCAGTTTGTCGGCGAAGACCGCATCGACCACACGCCCAAAAACGAAACCGTGCGGCTCAAGCTGGGCGAAGCCTTCGATGTCACCGCCGACAAAAAACAAACCAGTTTTGAGAAAGTCGGCGGCACCAGCAAATACAATTACGTTTACGATGTCGGCTTTGAAGTGGTTTTGAAGAACGCCAAAGAAGAAGCGGTGACGGTGAAAGTGATCGAACCGATACCCGGCGACTGGCAAATGCAGTCCGAATCCGCGCCCCACAAAAAAGCGGCCAGCAACACGGCGGTATGGAAAGTGACGATACCCGCCAACGACAAGGCCACGCTGGCGTACAAGGTGCGGGTCAGGTATTAATTCCAAGTCGCAATCAAGTTGAGACAAGGCGGAGGCTCGCAGACAGTGCCTCAGTTGCAGATGAGGCACGGCAAGAGCCGACAACGCAGTATCAACTTGATTGCGACTTGGAATAAGCGATACCGACAATGTGGGAAACAATAGCGCGATCTCTCTCCGCCGCGACTGGCGACGCCTTTGCGGTCGAACAAATCACCCCCCTCGGCGGCGGCTCAATCAACCGCGCTTATCTGCTCGCAGGCCGCACCGGACATGGCTTGCAGCCTTATTTTGTCAAGACTAATTCGGCCTCCAAGCTTGCCATGTTTGAAGCGGAAGCGGCGGGGCTGCACGAAATTTTTCAGAGCGGCGCGCTGCGTGTGCCGCGCCCAACCGCCAGCGGCATCGCGGACGAGGGCGCTTGGCTGGCAATGGAATATCTCGAACTCGCGCGAGGCTCGCCCGCATCGGCATCCGCGGCGGCGGCCACGCTAGGTGAGCAACTCGCCGCCCTGCACCGCACCCCCGCGAAGCAATTCGGCTGGCATCGCGACAACACCATCGGCTCGACCCCGCAGATCAATACCCCCAATTCAAACTGGGTGGTTTTTTTCCGCGAGCGACGTTTGCTGTTTCAGCTCCAACTCGCCGCGCGCAACGGCTATGGTGGCAGCCTGCATCGCCAAGGAGATAAACTTGCTGCAAAGCTAGAGAATTTTTTTGTGGGCTATACGCCGCAACCCGCTTTGCTGCACGGCGATTTATGGGGCGGGAATTACGGATGTATCGGCAGGGGTAAGGATGCCTTGCCGGTGATTTTCGACCCGGCGGTGTATTACGGCGACCGCGAGGCCGACATTGCGATGACAGAATTGTTTGGCGGATTTCCGGAGCGGTTTTATGCGGCCTACCGCGAGTCCTGGCCGCTGGACGCGGGCTACGCCACGCGCAAAACGCTCTACAACCTTTATCATGTTTTGAACCACCTCAATTTATTCGGCGGCGGTTATTTGCGGCAGGCGGAGCGGATGATGGACAAATTGCTGGCGGAATTGTAGGGCGGGTCACACCCGCCATCGGTAACAATGGCGGGTGTGTCCACGGGATACCGGGCTGCGCCCATAACCCGCCCTACAATTACTACAATTCTTACGAGGGTTTTTGCAACAGCTTTTGCAACTCGCCGTTTTGCGCCATCTCGGTCATGATGTCCGAGCCGCCGACAAATTCGCCGTGGATATAAAGCTGCGGGATGGTCGGCCAGTTGGCGTATTCTTTGATGCCCTGGCGGATTTCCGGCTCGCTCAACACGTCAACGGTAAACACGTCGGTGGCACCGCTGGCCTTGAGCAACTTTATCGCGTTGGCGGAAAAACCGCATTGCGGAAATTGCGGTGTGCCTTTCATGTAAAGCACCACGGGGTGGGTGGTGACTTGTTGTTTGATAATTTCTTGAACGCTCATGGTATTGCTCCTCGGTTAAAGCTTGGTTATAAACAATTCAAGCAGACAATTCTCTGCCGCTTGTCGTGTGCTGCATTTTAGCATTTTTCGGTTTCCAGCACCCGCCGCTGACACGCGATATGCCCGCCAGATCGGGAGGGAAGTGCACGGGAGGAAAGGGGACGCTACCCTTTTACACAGCAGTCAGAAATTAAAACAACACCACGCTGCGAGTCGGTCTTTGTAGGTCGGGCTACGCCCGACAACTCGCACCGTTGGCGGGCATAGCCCGCCCTACAAAATCGCGTTGAATGTCGCCTATATTCCTGACTGATGAGTAAGCCTTCCGCCAGCCTTTTATTTTAATTTCCGATAAAAATACCGAGAATATCTCCATTCACCGTTCGCCCTGAGCCTGTCGAAGGGTGGGGGTGGTTCGACAAGCTCACCACGAACGGGGGTAGATTATTGAAGTTTTTATCGGGAATTAGAATTAGAGATTAAGCCATGTACGCATAATCCCATCCAAGCGCCGCATTTCTTCAGCCGACAATGCGCCGATACGTTTTCCGATTCTGGTTTTCTTGACGGCGGATATTTTGTCTGCGCGTATCACGCATTCATCAAGCAGACCGTTGCGGTCGGAGGGAAGCAATTTTATGACAAGTTCGTCATCGATCAGCACCGAGCTTATCGGGCAAACAATCACGCTTTCTTTTCCGGTGATATACGCGTTGTTCTGCACGATCACCGCCGGGCGCGGTTTTGAGGTGTAATCGCCCACCTTGTCTGCACACAGAACAATATCGCCTTTTTTCAAGGCCAGTCCCCAAAGTCGGCAAGGTCATCCCGTTTGTCGGCCAGGTTGTAAGCCTTCATCCGTTGTCTGATATTTTTCTGCACTTCGTCAATTTTAAGACTGTCCAAGTAATGTTCCAGCGCCTCGTTAATGAGCGCGTTCCTCGGTTTGTGCGTGGCGCTCAAGGCGCTTTCCAGTTTGTGTTGAACGGCGGCTGATAGCCTGACACTGACTTGCATAATCGCCCCCTTTTTTGAATCACGTGTGATACATCATATCATGCTATAACCCAGATTATCCATTAGGCGGCTCTTCGAGCCGTTGCTCCTGCTGGCGGTCGCTTTGCGGTCATTTTTGTCGCTTGATCAAAGTCAATGGAACAACCATTGACTCCTCACAAGCGACAAAACTGCCTCGCAAATCGCCTCGCCATCATCTCGCGTCCTAACGGATAATCTGGGTTGAATTTCTGCCATCAAGATGACAGCGGCCACTGCTCACGCGCGCTATCCCCGCTAGATCGCGCAGCGAAAACACATTTATAAATCCGGCCAGTTTCAATATTTGTCTGACCGACCGCGCTTGATCATAACCGTGCTCGAACAACAAGCTGCCGCCGTCGCTAAGGTGGGTGGGGGCGGAGTTGATTATCTGGCGAATCGCATCCAACCCATCGATCCCGGAGGCCAGCGCCGCTTGCGGCTCGAAACGCAAATCGCCCTGTTGCAGGTGCGGGTCCTGCGCGGCGATATACGGCGGGTTGGAAACGATCACTTCAAATAGTTGCTCTGCCGGTATTTCTGCGAGCGCGCCAAACCAGTCGCCACAAATAAAGCGCACGTTGCTTGCCCCCAATCGTCGCGCATTTTCTTCGGACAGAACAAGCGCATCTGCGGAAATATCGGTCGCGATGATTTGCGCCTGCGGGCGATGACGCGCGATGGCTATCGCCACCGCGCCGCTGCCCGTGCCCAAATCCAGCACCTTGCAAGGTGCGTTAAGCGGAATGCGTTGCAGCGCGGCCTCGACCAGCAACTCTGTTTCGGGGCGCGGGATCAATACGGCGTTCGTGATTTTGAAGTTGAGGCTATAAAATTCGCGCTCGCCAACCAGATACGCCACCGGCTCGCCGTGCTGACGGCGCGCGACCCAATCCAAAAATGTTTTTTCTTGTAACGCATTCAGCGTACGTTCAGGATGCGTCAATAGCGCGGCGTGATTTTGCTTGAGCACGTGTTGCAGCAACAACTGCGCATCAACCACATCTATATTCAAGTAAGCATTTTGCAGTGCTTGTGCGACTGTCATCTGGATGCGTGCATTCAGGATCCCTCGGATAATTCGTCATTCCCGCAAAGGCGGTAATCCAGTTTCTGTAGGGCGGGCTATGCCCGCCAACGCGCTGGGTTCGGCGGGCATAGCCCGCCCTACAAATGCAACTCGCTTCTCCTTGTTTTGTGAAAGCCGCTGTGCGAATAAATTCGCACCCACAAAAATTATTGAGAGTCGCCCATCGCCGCCAGCAACTCCGCTTGGTGCTCCGACATCAGCGCGGAACACAAGTCGCTCAAATCGCCGTCCATGATTTGGTCGATTTTATACAGCGTCAGATTGATGCGGTGATCGGTGATGCGGCCTTGCGGGAAATTGTAGGTGCGGATGCGCTCGGAACGGTCGCCGCTGCCGATCAGCGATTTGCGCGTGGCGGCTTGTTTGGATTGTTGCGCACGCACCTGTTTGTCGCGGATGCGCGCTACCAACACGCTCATCGCCTGCGCTTTATTTTTGTGCTGCGAGCGGCCATCCTGGCACTCGACCACAATCCCAGTCGGCAGGTGGGTGATGCGAACCGCCGAATCGGTTTTGTTGATGTGCTGCCCGCCCGCGCCGGAAGCGCGGTAGGTGTCGATGCGTAGCTCTGACGGATTGAGCACCACCTCGCTGATTTCATCGGCCTCCGGCAACACGGCCACGGTGCAGGCGGAAGTGTGGATGCGTCCCTGCGTTTCGGTGGCGGGGACGCGCTGCACGCGGTGCGCGCCGGATTCAAATTTGAGCCGCGAATACGCGCCCTGGCCGATTATGGGCGAAGCCCGGTATCCCGTGGAAATTTTGGCGATGATTTCTTTGTAGCCGCCGACCTCCGAAGGGCTTTGCGAAATGATTTCGACCTGCCAGCGTTGCCGTTCGGCGTAGCGCGCATACATGCGAAACAAATCCCCGGCGAATAATGCCGATTCGTCGCCGCCGGTACCTGCGCGGATTTCTAGAAAAATATTGCGCTCGTCGTTGGGGTCTTTGGGCAGGAGTTGTTTTTGCAGTTCGGCTTCGATCTGCAAAAGCTTTTCTTTGCCGTCGCGAATTTCCGCGTCCGCAAATTCGCGCATCTCTGTATCCGCGCCCATCTCCTGCGCGGTCGCAATATCCGCTTCGCTTTGCTGATACGCCTGATACAACGCCACCACCGGCGCTATTTCGGCGTGTTCGCGGGTGAGCTTGCGGTAGTTGTCGAGATCGTCCGTCACGGTCTCGACGCTTAACAGCCGGTTCAATTCCTCTAAGCGCACGATCAGTTGCTGGAGCTTGGCGGCAATGCTTTTATTCATGCCGGTACAGCCGGTTAATGAGTTCGGTCAATTCGTTTCTCTCCTCTGGGCTAGCCTGGTTGAGCGCGTGAGATGGGATGTGCAAAAATTTATTGGTAAGCCCGTGGCTCAAAGTTTCTAGAATTTTTTGCGGGTCTTCGCCTTTTGCCAGCAGCTTGATGGCGCGCTCCAACTCGTGGCGACGATGGCGTTCCGCATGGTCGCGCATCGCGCGGATCGTCGGCACCAGCTCGCGCGTTTCCAGCCAGCGCATGAAATCCACCACGCTCATGTCGATGATCGCTTCCGCCTGCACCACCGCGCCCTGCCTCGCGTCTTGGCCTACACGCACCATCTCGGCGAGATCGTCTACGGCGTATAGAAACACGTCGTCCAATTCCGCCACCTCCGGCTCGACATCGCGCGGCACCGCCAAATCCACCATAAAAATGGGGCGATGCTTGCGTGACTTGATGGCGCGCTCCACCATGCCTTTGCCGATAATCGGTAGCGGGCTGGCGGTGCAACTGATGACGATATCGTGCAACGCCAATTGTTCGGGCAGCTCGTTGAGCGCGACCGCGTGCACACGAGTTTTTGTTTGCAGGCGTTGCGCCAAATCCGCCGCGCGCTCGGCGGTGCGGTTGGCCACCGTGATCTGCTTGGGATGGCGCGCCGCAAAATGCTGGGCGCACAAGTCGATCATCTCGCCCGCACCGATCAGCAACACCCGCTGCCCTGCAATGTCACCAAAAATACGCTCGGCCAAACGCACCGCCGCAGCCGCCATCGACACCGAATTTGCGCCAATTTCGGTCGAAGTGCGCACTTCCTTCGCCACCGAAAAAGTGCGCTGAAACAGCTTGTGCAACAGCGTCCCCAGCGTGCCCGCCTGCTCTGCAGATTTCACCGCCTCTTTCAACTGGCCGAGGATTTGCGGTTCGCCCAGCACCATTGAATCCAGCCCGCTGGCGACACGAAAAGCGTGTTTCACCGCCTGCTCGCGCGGCAACTTGTAAAGATAGCTGTCGAGTTCCGCCGCCGGAAAACGGTGAAAATCCGCCAACCAATGCACCGCCGCTTCCGGCTTGTCGGTGTTGCAATACACTTCGGTGCGGTTGCAGGTGGAAATAATCGCCGCCTCTTTCACCGCGTGATGATCCACCAGATCGCGCAGCGCCGCGCCCATGGCCGCGCCCTGGAATACCAGGCGCTCGCGCACATCGAGCGGCGCGCTCTGGTGGTTGATGCCGAAGGCAAATAAGTGCATGGACAAAGGGGCGGGCGATGCCGTGTTGCGGGAGAGGCGGATTATACTACCCCCGACACCGCTGGACGCGGGCGAGGCAGATAATTTGCAGCGTCGAATTTGCAACGTTGAACTTGTAAAGTTTGTGTTGGTCATGTAGCATGACCAACATTATTTATGACCGGGCACCATCGCCATGCGCCAATACAACATCGCCGAAGCCAAAGCCAATTTCTCCGCGCTGGTCAAGCTCGCCCTGACGGGGGAGGAGGTGGTTATCGCCAGGGATAATCACCCCTTGCTCAAACTGTCGCCCATCGCTGCGCCGGTGTCGGGCAAGCGCGAGCCTGGATCGGCTAAGGGGAAAATCTGGATTTCGCCAGATTTCAAGGATATTCCAGAAGGTTTTGAGGATTACCTCTAAGTGGGAAAATATTTTTTGCTGGACACACACACTTTGCTGTGGTGGGCGAACGCTGCGCCGACTTTGGGTAAAAAGGCGGCAAAAATGATCGCCGCACAAGGCAATGAAATTCTGCTCAGCCACGTGAGCGCGTGGGAGATGGCGATCAAAGTCAACACCGGCAAGCTGACTCTGCCGCAACCCGTTGCCGAGTTTTTCAACACGCAAATCAGCGTGAATCAATTTAAGCCGCTGCCCATCAAACTTGAGCATGTCGCTGCAGTTGCCACCCTGAGACCACATCACCGCGACCCGTTCGACCGCTTGCTCATCGCCCAAGCGATGTGCGAGAACCTGCCGATTATTTCTGCCGACCCGCAGTTTGATGCTTATGCGGTGACGCGCATTTGGGAATGAGCGGCGGGGTTTTCCCGACAAGACACACTCAATTTAACGCGCTATAAATTCAAGCCACCGCCACTACGAGCTCTGCGTCAACAGTCAGTATGTTTCAGGAAATCGCGCAGCTTCCTTCCGAGTATTGCAGGAAATACATTTGCCGCATGGACGGAAAATATTCTGGCCAACTTCCAGAGGATTTCGACAGAAAGATACGCTGTCTATCAGCGCCGATGGCAGGAAGTTTAGAATGTCGGTTTTTGTCATATGGGCGACAGGCCAGACTATTTCAGGCCTGTACGTTAATTTTGCAGTAGTCAGTCCCGCGTAAAATGTGGCCTGTGCCTCTTCGACCCGCTCATTCCACATGCCCAAGGTGTGCGGTTCATCGATGACACCAACAGCATACCTAGTAATTTTCGCTTCGGGGAAAGAGCGCAATACGCGCGCGCCGACAAAGGCGCATAAGGTCAGATTCCAGCCAAAGTAGCGCAGCGGGAAGTCCCAGAGCGACTTGGTATAGACAAAGTTGCGGTAATGCTCGCGGCAGTATTGAACCACCCTGTCGCAGGCAATATTTTCGGCCTTGTACCGCGTCGGACTTTCGCTGTCTGAAATAATAATATGGTGAGCGTAAACTGGATCATGGCTTTCGGTCAGCACCTTGATGAGGGCAGCCGCGCTGTCGGCACCGCCAGAAAGCATCAGTAATGTGGTCATGTGGTCTCCATCTGACACAGTATTTTGTGTATCAAGCCGCCCTCGCTGGCGAAGGATACGTTGCGTAAGCGTGATATGCCGCCACTTCGTCGCACCGAAATCGACTTTCACGCCCATGTTGGCAAACACGGCTTCTAAGGCACTCAAACACAGCATGACGTTTGCCAAGTCGTCAAATCTAACTCCAGTACCGTCCAGACATCAATTTCCGGCAAACCAAAAGCATGTTTTTTTGGGTTGCTACCGATCACTTGGTAGCCGAATTTTGCAACCAACCATTTCACCAGTCTTTCCCGGTCGGTCTCCGTTCTCACCTTGAGGATGCCCCGGCTCCGCATCTCTTTTAATCGGGCGGTTTGCAATGCGGCTGCCAGGCTTGAACCGATAAAATCGGGGTGAACCGCAAAACTTGCAGTCTCAGCGATTTCAGGGGAATGAACGATATAGCTCGCGGTGCCAGCGATGCGTCCGCCGATGTCGGCGACAAAAGTATTTTCAACAAGGATTTTGCTACGTTCGGGATCCGGAATTTCCGGGGTCGGCGCGATCGGTGCCATGTTCCAAATTTTGAGCACGTCGATAACGCCCGCCAAATCATCGGAACGCATTTTTCGGATCACAGGAGGGGTCATCTTTTAGCTCGCCTGATATTTATTGTGGCGTGCGCATGGCGGATACGATCTTTCATGCGTTTTAGCGCATAAAAAGTCGGACTACCCTTGTGGTGCACGCTACTTATTTGTCACATCCACCCGACAAATAAAATCTTCGTATTTCATGTTCGCGCCGCGCACGATATGCGGCACTCGTTCAAAAGCCATATTGAAAGAATAACCCAACAGCCGCTGAAAAACCTCGGTGAGCCGCGTTTGCTCCGCGGCCTCTAACGAACGCGACATCACGTAGCGGACTTCGATGGCTTCGAGCGCGGTCTGTACCACCTGTATCTGCTCTATCGGCGCGACCGCCAACCAGTCGGCGGAAGGAAAGCTCGGCCAATGCTGTTTGCCGTCAGGCAGCAGCAGCATGTTGCGGGTGCGTCCCAGCACGCGCTTGAGCACCGGCAAGCCGCGCCCGCACGCGCAAGGTTCGCCGGCTTCCGCCCAATCGCCGTTGGCATAGCGCAACAAAGGCATGGCGAAATTGTGTAACGTCGTAATCACCACTTGTCCGGTTTCTCCGGCGACGCACACCTTGCCTTGCGCGTCGACAATTTCGACCAGCACATTTTCAGCCTGAACGTGATATTGCTCGTGCTGCGGGCATTGCAAGGCGATGACTCCGATTTCTTCCGCGCTATATATGTCTGCCGTTCCCACGTTCCAGGCTTGGCGAACCACATCGCGCACTTCATCGGTCATCGTTTCGCCGAAGCTGCGCGCGTGTTTGAGCGCGGGCAGCTTCACCCCGCGTTGCAGCGCGAGTTTGGCGAGGGCGCGCAAATTCGACGGGTGCGTCAGCAGATAGTCTGGGTTTTCGGCAACCAGCCAATCGAGTTGCGCTTCCACATCGGTGGAAATGTCGAGCGCGACGCTGGGGCCGGTGTTGAATATTCCCCGCGTCGCCGGCCCCCATTCCGCGCCGCTCGCCGAACTCCCAGGCGCGCCGATTTTGGTGCGGATGGCAGCGTGTTTGCCGGCAAGATCGCGCTGGTGCCACAAGTGGTCACGCAACATCAGCGCGCTGCGGAACAAATGCTCGACCTCAGTGCTCAACACGCGGATGGGCGTACCGGTGGAACCTGAAGACTGGTATTTTACCGCTTTGCCATGTGGCGGCGGAACGCGCTCGCTGTTGAGCGCGTCGAACGAAGACTGGATGTCGCGGCGCGTCAGCAACGGCAGTGTTTGCCAGCCCGCATCGCTCAAATAATCGGCGGTCGGATGGTGCGAAAATAATTCGCGGTAATAAGGAACGGTGGCGCGCGCGTGGGCGAGCAGCAAGGCGAGTTGCCGCCGCTGCGCTTCGAGCAGTATTTGCGGGGAATGCCACTGGCCGCGCTCCAGTTGAAACTGCAAGGCCAGCATCGCCGCGCCGTGCGGGGTGGGCAAGGCTGGCCAGACGATGCCGGGGGTGGCGGAGTGCAGTGCGACGGTGTCGGGGCTGTTTATGGCGAAATTAATTTTAATGTCCCCGCAGGAGCGGGCTTGCCCGCGATGTTGTTTTTTTCAGACCACCTATCGCGGGCAAGCCCGCTCCTACGGGGTGAGGTCGCAATACTGTTAGATTTGTCCTCACCCACCGTTCGCCCTGAGCTTGTCGAAGGGTGCTAGTGTAGTGTTTCACGCTAACCAGCACATAAGAATGTCCAGATTGTCGCCATGCGGCGTTGCTCGTCGTTGCATATGAATAACTATGCGCCTCCTCGCGCCTTGCCTGACAACAATCTGGACATTCTTATTTAAGTGCCGCTTAGCGTGAAACACTACACTAGTGGTTCGACAGGCTCACCACGAACGGCTTAATCTAACAGTATTGGGTGAGGTCGAGTCGGTGATTGGTTAAATCACCACCACGTCCGGCAGCGGAAAGCCGTTAAAGTTGCTCGCGTATGCGGTGGTATAAGCCCCCGCATTGGGGATGTAAATGAAATCGCCTTCCTGCATGTCTTCCGGCAGCATTTCGTCGCGCATTAAAATATCCACCGAATCGCAGGTCGGCCCCGCCACTGCCCAAGGAATTTCGCGGCCTTTGCGGTCGGACATAATTTTGTAGCGCAATCCCTCGGTGGTTTCAATGATGCCGCCGAACATGCCCGCATCCCAATACATCCAACGACGACCGTTACGCGTCGCGGTGCCGACCACGCGGCACACAAAATAAGCGGCATCCGACACCAGATAACGCCCCGGTTCGGCCATCACGCGAATCTCGTCGGGTAAATCGGCAATCGCATCGTTGACGATATCGCCAATCGTTTCGATCGAAGGGATGGGCTTGACATGGCGCACCGGGTAGCCGCCACCCAAATTGAGCAGACGCGGGTTCAACCCGGCGCGGCGCATGTCGGCGAAAACTTTTTTGGCGCGGTCGATGCCGACGCGCCAGTTTTGTGGGTTGCGGCATTGCGAGCCGACATGGAACGTCACCCCCGCCAGATCCGCTTTCAGCTTCACCGCCTCGGCGATGATCTCTTTGATCTCCGCCGGGTGCGCGCCAAATTTTGCCCCCAGCGGCCAATCGCTGCCGATGTTGGGAGTATCGATACGCACATACATTTTGGCATCGGCCTTGACGCTGACGATTTTTTGCAACTCTTCGACGCTGTCCAACACATACCATTCCACGCCTTTGGACGCGGCGTATTCCAGATACACCCGCGACTTCATCGGGTTGCTGTAATAAATTTCAGATGCCGCCACGCCCAGGCTCAGCAACAAATCCAATTCGGCGATAGAGGCGATTTCAAACCCAGCCCCTTCCTCGATCAAGGTTTTTAGCACGCGCGGATCCGGGTTGGCTTTGACCGCATAATGCGGGTGTACGCGCGGCATCGCGGCTTTAAAACGGCGGGTTTTGCTGCGGATGATATTGCTGTCAACCAACAAAAAGGGTTTCTCGTAACCATTCTTCAGCGCGGCCTGAACGTGCTTGAAATCCAGACTGACTTCAGGATGGGTGTCGAAAACCGAATCAGCTTCTACTATTTTTTGCGGCGCGGGGGAGGTGCTGGTGGATACGGGGATGGGGACGGCAGCGGGGATTTGCATTAAAACTCTCCTCAATAAAAAGCAGGCGTTACGTTACGGGAATGTGGGTGTTGACTAAATCCGCCGGGGCGAAGAAATTAGTCACATGTTTCGTTTTACTGATCATGATGACCTCCTGTTGCGTTTGACAGTGCGGTTACTCAATTTTCAAAATCGCGGGAAATTATAAACTGCATCAGCGGGGAATCAAGTGTTTTTTTCAGAGCGCATAAAAAATCACAAAAAAACACAATACCGTAGGTCGTAGGTCGGGCTTCAGCCCGACAGCGGTGCGGGTCAGGCAGAGTGCTGTCGGGCTGAAGCCCGACCTACGGAACACTAAGCGGCAAGAAACCGCCGCAAAGCAATGCCAAGCGGCAAAAAACGCCGCATAAGCATTGCTAAGCGGCAAGAAAACCGCCGCAAAGCAATGCCAAGCGGCAAAAAACG
>Ga0209824_10000839_pt1 | contig 18644 bp, 19 predicted proteins | sample VDWuncwatermetaG_FD_184124 | JGI IMG/M metagenome (GOLD analysis project Ga0209824, IMG submission 184124) | Wastewater microbial communities from Netherlands to study Microbial Dark Matter (Phase II) - VDW unchlorinated drinking water (SPAdes)... ... | reverse complement strand
CCTCCCTGTGGTCAGCCAGTTGCTTTAGAAAAACATCAGCGTTTAAAGCTCCCATCGCTGTCCTCCTGGGAATTTGCACCGGATGATTGACATAAGAAATGTTTAGGTTTAAACAATACAGGAATTTTTTGTAATGTAAAGCCTCGTAGGTCGCGGCCAAAAACCCTGTTCCGAAGCGGATTTTAAGGATATCCATGAACTCTGCCGAAGCCAAAGCGTTCGTCGACCAGCTCTATGCTGAGTTGTACCGTCACTGGGAGGATAAAATCCATCATGGGCCCTTCATGAGCCGGCTGAGAGAAGGTAAGCTTCCACGACCTTGCATGCGACGCTTTTTTAAAGATTGGGGGCTTTTCTCAGTTGAGGTGGTTGCCCTGAATGCCGTCTCCTACTATGTTCACTTGCCGTTCTTCATTCGTCATTTTGACCTACTGCCGGCCTTCACAGACAAGATCGCCGAGGAACTCATCTATCCCAAACCTCCAGGTCATACCCTTTTATTAGTCGAGACTGCCAATGCCTTGGGGCTTAGCCGGGAAGAGATTTTTGAGCAGCCGGCCTCTGCGGCGGGAAGGGCGATCAGTGACTACTGCCGCAGGATCTTCCAGGATGGCTCTGTGGCCGATCTTTGGGGGCTGCATGTCTATGAGGAGACCTTGGGTTATTGGTCCAAAGAATGGGCCGCTGCCCTCACCTCTCATTACGGGTTCGCCGCGAAGCAAACTGTCTACTTCACGGCCCACGCGGAGGCTGATCTGGTGCGCCACGAAGGACATATGGGGCACGGGCCGCTGAACCGTATGATCCTGCAGCGGATTCTTGAGGAAGGGATGACCAGCAGCAGGTTGGGCTACGATTTGAGATACTGTGCCTTTACGATGGTTGATCTCCATTCACTGATGGAAAAAAACGCGCTGGAAAATCCATACCCCGCATAAGAGCTCACGACCTTTTTTCCCGCTCCTCGGCTGTGACCCAACGTGCTGGACCCTTAAGAGGTGGTTGTTATCCGAGAGCTAAATGGAGAGGCGTCCTTGAAATCTAGACGGTTTCTTTCCCTTTGTCTCTTATCTGCTCTGCTGATGGCTATGTCTCTCCCGGTCTTTGGACAGAGCAGAGGAAAATGGCTTATTCGCTCCTCCATGCCCTCATCACGGACTGAGGTGGCTGTGGTTGAAGTTGGTGGAAAAATCTATGTGATCGGCGGTTTTGGTCAGGGTGGAGAGTTGGTGGAAGAGTACGATCCGGCCAATGACCGCTGGCGGCGCCGGGCGTCGCTTCCTCGGCCCCTTCACCATGTCGGCGCAGCCGCCGTGGCGGGTAAGATCTATGTGATCGGTGGTTACGCCACTGGCTGGGGAGTCGTGAATTTCGTCTATGAGTACAATCTTGCTTCGAACCAGTGGCGCAAGCGGGCCTCCATGCCGACCGCGCGGGGAGCCCTGGCAGTAGGAGTCATCGGTGAAAAGATTTATGCCGTGGGCGGCGTTGGAACGGATGGGCGCAACAGCAACGCCAACGAGGAGTATGATCCGCTCAAGGATCGTTGGACAAAACGCGCCGCCATTCCCGCACCCAGGGATCACTTGGCTATCGGCGTAGTCGGCGGAAAGCTTTACGCCATCGGCGGGAGGGTGGACGGAAGCCACGCGAAAAACCTGGCGGTCAACGAAGAGTATGATCCCGCAGCCGGCCGGTGGCGCGCCCGCGCGCCCATGCCCACTCCTCGCAGCGGCATCGCCGCCGCCGTTCTCAGCGGCAAGATCTTTGTCTTCGGTGGCGAGTCGACCTCTGGAACATTCAATCAGACAGAATCCTATGAGCCGGCTGCCGACAGTTGGATGAGCTGGAGCCCGATGCCCACTGCGCGTCATGGATTGGGCGCGGCAGTTGTGGGGCAGAGCCTCTACGTCCTCTCCGGCGGCCCGAAACCCGGCGGGACTTATTCATCCGCCAACGAAGTCTTCACGCCGTAACACCCCACGGGATTTGATTCAAGCGTCGTTGAATCTAATTCTTGATCCAAATAGAATCGTTCATGATACCGGTCAAGGTTGTAAGTAAGAGAGATCCGAAACAGTCTCAAGTTAGCCCGCAGGTATGGATGAACCCATAAATATCACTCTCAACCGGAAAGTAAGGCCGCTAAGACTAGCATTTTTCATTGATCCGTCTAGCCGCGTCCAACTTATGAAGGCTATTCAGATAAATACCATTTTGTGGGGAGGGCGCTTCAACCCGCTGATTCCTGTTTACCGACGAACCCCGCGATTTTGGGAGGAGAAACCCTTTACACCACCAAAGGCGAAGGACATCGTCACCGGATATTTACGAGCTTTTGATCCTGACTTCGTTGTTAACATGACCGATCAACCTATCCTTCCGGAGGGTTATGAAGGGGACGGCTATGAAAAGCGTGTGCTCTTCGCATTCGGTATTGTCCAGTAGCAGCCAAAGTAGGTTTAACCCCACACCATGTTTGCAATTCTAACCACGAGTTCGAGCTTGCGCCGTTGATCCTCGATAGAAAGCCTGTTGCCGATAATGGACGAGGCAAAGCCGCACTGCGGGCTTAAGCCCAGCCTTTCGAGTGGGATATGTCGGCTGGCTTGAGATATCCGCTGCTTCAGCTCCTCTTCGCCCTCGAGTCGACCCCTTTTGGTGGTGACCAACCCCAAGACTACGAATTTGTCTTCAGGGATATCCTTTAAAGGTTCAAAAGAGCCAGAGCGCGCATCGTCATATTCCAGCAGGAGGCGATGCGCTTTTACGCTGCGGAAGAGTTTTCGGCTGATCGCCTCGTAGCCTCCTTCCGACAGCCACCGGCTGCTCTGATTGCCGCGTCAGAGGTGGAGACCGAAGGTCACTCCGGGGAAGCCATCCATGACCTCGTTATCCAATTCGGTTCCCACAGTGAGCCATTGGTCGAGACTCCAGCCTTGCCTCTCATAAAATCTTCGAGTTTTTGGATCGAGCAGGAGACCGTAATGGGGAGCGTCGAATTGAATATAGGTTGCACCTAAGCGGGCTAGCTCCGTAACCTCTCCGCGCAGGATGGCGGTGATGTCGGCCAGAAAGGAATCCAAAGTTGGGTAGACTCCCTTGGAGTGTTCGGCAGACCAAAAGTTTGCCCAGAGGCCGGGGCTGGGAAGCGTGATCTTAGGTATGCGGCTGGTTTTGGCTTTTAGATAGACAAATTCGTCGGCCGAGAGGTAGCGCTTGCGTACGAGTTTGTCGACCACGCCCAAATTGGTCGGCCTCGGCTTCCTGTGGACGCCGCGCTCGTCATACCACTCTCCCCAAAGAAAGGCATCAATAGTGAATTCGCCAAAGCCGCTGACCGCCGCGGTCATCTGGCTCTGAAAAGACCGGCGGCGCATCTCGCCGTCGGTCACGATCTCCAGCCTGACCGACTCCTGCAGCGCGATGGCCTCGTCCACAGCTCGGTCTTCGATCTCTTTGAATTGTGTGTGGCTGATGGCCCTGGAGGCCAGTTGCTTTTGTGCCTTCAGCAACTCCGGAGGCCGGAGCAAGCTCCCGACTACGTCGGCGTGGACGGTTAGCATTTTGTTGCTTGTTATTCGTGTATTCGTTAATCGGTTGGCGAATAACCAGTAACGAGTAACGAATAACGGGTTGCTCAGAGGCCAGGGGCGTAGAGGGTATCTGGCAGGCTCCTGATATATTCCTGCGCCTCGCGCAGCGAGATCACATCGGCGTATTTGGCGTTCATGTCGAAGAGATTGATTTTATGTGAGGCCTGTCCGCGATCAAAGACGCATTCTTCCACTACACAGACGCGGAAGTTATATGAGAAGGCGTCTATCACGCTTGCCCGCACACAACCGCTGGTGGTGCAACCCGTCACCAGCACGGTATCGGCATGGACCTCATTGAGCATGCTCATCAGAGGGGTGCCGAAAAAGGCGCTGGGCTTCTGCTTGCGCACGACGATGTCCCCATCCTGCGGGGCGATCTCGGCAACGATCTCATTCCCCTTGGTCCATTCCTCGCGCATATCTTCGATGCCGCGGCTGTTTTTTCCGTGCCAGCGGCCAAAGGCTATGGGATTCCCTCTTTCGTGGGCGGTCGTATAGAAGGTCGGCAGCTGTTTTTTACGCGCGTCGGCAAGAAGGTCGCGGATACGGTAAACCCCCTGCCACCCTTCCTCGCCGCAACTATTGCGGAAACGCTCGATAGACTTGAGAATGGGTTCAGGCTTGTCGCCGACAAAGTTGTAGTTCATGTCGATGACCAAAACTGCGGGGCGTTGGCCGAACCCCGCCCGCTTGCCGTAACCGGACTTAGCAAAGACCTGTTTATCTCGCTCTGTTAAGGTATCGTCCCAAGTGGCCATAGTTTTTTCCTCCCTATATAAGCTTCCTTATATAAGCTTCCTTCGCAAAGCTGCCCCCTAGATAGCAGATGGCAGGGTTCTGTCAAGAGCAACCTGCTCTCCGTCCAAAAGTGTGGCGCGGAGGGAGCCCGCTCCTCAGCGGGAGGCCGTGGAGCAAAGGGAGTCCCGAAGCCCTCTCCGGGGATCCCCTGTGTAAGATCCGTCCGAGTTTGACGAACAGCGTAGCGATACCCTATAACCAGCCTGTTACAATGAAGACTTTGCGGTGCTTTCTAACGCTGAACTTATCTCTTATTTTTTTTAGCGGCTGTTCTGCGGTCTGGACTGCAGGTGAGGTTCCTTTTGTCCCGACTCCTTTGGAAGTGGTGGACCGTATGCTGGAGCTAGCTGAACTCAAAAAGGGAGATGTGGTCTATGACCTTGGGAGCGGCGACGGGCGAATCGTGATCAGAGCGGCTAAGAAATATGGCGCTAGAGGTGTAGGAGTCGAGATCGACGGCGATTTAATCCAGCGCTCCCGCTCCAAGGCAAGAGAGGAAGGAGTGGAGGGTTTAGTGGAGTTTCGAGAGCAGGATGCTTTAAAGGTTGATGTTTCTCCAGCCACGGTGGTTACCCTGTACATGCTACCTGAGTTCAACGAAAAACTCCGGCCGATCCTCTGGAAGCAGCTAAAACCAGGCTCCCGCGTGGTCTCTCATGATTTCCCTATAGAGGGTTGGACGCCGATCAGGGTTGAAAGAGTGCGAGGCGATTGGTTACACGACCACACCATCTATTTGTGGAAGATCGAAGGAGAATCGAAATGAAAAAATCGCCTTCTCTCGTCCTTGGCTGCGCGGTGCTTCTGCTAACGCTCCTGCTATGCCACGGTCCGGTTCTAGGAGCGGGCAAAACCCACATTGGCTACAGTGCTATCTCTGCCGCTGCGGCGCCGCTTTGGGCGGCGCAGGATAGAGGTTTCTTCAAAAAATACGGTTTGGATACGGAGTTGATCTATTTGGCCGGAGGATCAAGAGTAGCTTTGGCGATGGAGGCTGACTCGATCGAGATCGGCTTTTTCAACGTCGCCTCAGGCGTTGAAGCCCGCTTAGCCGGCGGCGGCACGCTGATGACCGGTTCGGTCTATGACGGTTACTATTTTCAAATCTTCGGCAAGCCGACGATTCAAAGTCCCAATGAGCTGAAGGGAAAAGTGATCGCGGCGAGCCGCGCCGGCGCTGCGTCAGAATACGGAATTCGCGATGCCCTTGCCCATTATGGACTGAGAGAGAGCGATTACAAGATTGTCTATGTCGGGGGCACGGATGCGCGCGTCCAGGTTCTCCAGCAGGGGCTGGTCGATGCAGCGATCATATCGCCTCCCAACGGCCTGATCGCGCAGAAGCTTGGGTTTAAAGAGATCCTGAATCTAATGCAGATGAATCTCCCCTTCGGCTACTTTGGCATCGGGGCCAGGGAAAGCTGGCTGAAGCAGAATCGCGATGCAATGCGCAATTTTTTTAAGGGCTATCTTGAAGGTCTGGCTCTGTGCCGCAAAGATCGGGAATACGCGGTGCGGCTGATCGGTAAATATTCTCAGGTTGATGATCGGGAGATTCTCATCGAGAGCTATCGCACGAGCGTCCCTCAAATTGCGGTGCGTCCTTATGTGAAAAGAGAGATCATCGACGCGTCACTGAAACTGTCAAAAAGGGAAAATGCCCGAGGGGCCGACCCGGAGAAATTCTACGATAACAGCATCGTCAAAGAACTCGATGCGTCAGGGTTCCTAGCTTCGCTGTTCGGGAAAAACTGATTTGAGGATTTGCCCGAGATCACAGGAACTCTGTGCCGCCGTCGACGACCATGAGCTGCCCGGTCATAAAGTCGCTCTCCGAGGAGGCGAGAAAAAGCACCGTCCCGACGATGTCCGACTCCACCTGACTGCGCTTGAAGCAGCGCTGCTCATTCCGCTTGCGCTCATACTCGGGGTCGACCTGGCGTCCCTCGGTCAGGGTGAAGCCGGGCGCGACGCTGTTGACGCAGATGCCGTGATCCCCCAACTCGCGGGCCATCGCCCGGGTCATCGAGATCACTGCGCCCTTAGAAGTGACATAGTGAATATAGTTGGGATTGCCGCTTAAGGCGACGCCGGACGAGATGTTGATGATCTTACCCTTGCGCCGCTCTTTCATGTAAGGGAAGACCGCCTTGGCGCAGAGCCAGACCCCGCGCACATTGACCGCCATCGCCTTGTCAAACTCCTCCGCCTCCATTTCCCAGAAAGGGCCCTTCTTGACGGTCATGAAGTAAGCCGCGTTGTTGACCAGAATATCGACTCCGCCGAACCGCTTGACCGTCGCCTCGACCATCGCTTTGACGCTCGCCTCATCGGAGACGTCACATGAGACGCTCATCGCTGCGCCGCCCTGGTCCTGGATCGCTTTCACCACAGGCTCGGCGCTGACGAGATCCGGAAGGGAGACCTTGGCACCCTCTTTGGCAAACGCCAGGGCGTAGGCCTTGCCTATTTTTCCTCCACCGCCGGTAATGATGACCACTTTGTCCTTAAATCGCATGGGAAGCCTCCTTTGCTTCATTTTGCCCCAGGGCTTTTAAACGACCCCTCTTTCTCCAATTCGGACACGAAGCGCATATCCAGGAAATCCTCTGGCTTGGCCTGTCTTGCCTTAGGCTCCTTTTCCGTCAGTTCGGCGACGATCGTCCCAAGCCCTCTTATGCTCACATAGGGAATGCTTTCGAGATAATCACGGAACTGGTTGTAGGTGTCCTCCAGGATATCTGGATCCTTGACCCGGGCATATTTTTGGATCGCTTTCATGCCGACCTGTTTGTCGGTTTTAAAAAGAAGAATGGCCTCGACATAAGAACGAACCACGCGGCGAGTGATCTCCTCATTCGCTTTGATGTAGGAGCGGGTGGTGCTAATGACCACCGAGGGATATTCGGGCCCATCTTTGGCCAGGTTAGCAAGCTCATTAAAGCCTGCCTTGCGTGCCCGGCTGTTGGTGGGGGGAGAGAGTATCCCGGCATCGATCTGACCGGCCGTAAGGGCGGTGAAGATATTGGGGGCTACTACTAAGGGAAGGAGTTGGTACTCGCTCGGCTTGAGGCCAGCTTTGCTGAGGACGTAGAGGGAGGCGGTGTGAGTGGAGGAACCGATGCGGGTGATACCGATCTTCCTGCCCCTGAGGTCAATGACTCTTTTAATTTCAGGACGGCCCATCAGGGAAAAGACCATGCGGTTAGTAACACCCGCAACCATGACCACATCGGCCCCCCCCAAATTTGCCTGGATCGTGTTCAGGGCATCCACCGTTGAGAAGGCGATCTCACTGGCCAACATGGTCTGGATCGCCCTTGAACTCGATGGGATGTGGAGGAGTTCCACCTCCAGCCCGTTCTTTTTAAAGATCCCTTCTTCGTAGGCAACCCAAAGACCGCTCATTGCCCCGCTAACGGCGCTCCAATTGATCCTGACTTTCATTTGGCCTCGAGAGGGAGTGACAAAGATCGTCAGAGTAAAAAAGATAGCGACCACAAGGAAATACAATCTCTTCACGGTTCCTCCTAAAGGGCTCATTCTAACCTTCATAAATCCTGCCCAATTGATACAGGCGGCAAGGATTCTTCTCTAAGATACTCGCCTTCACCGATTCGCTGATATCCTTTCTCTCCATGAGCGAGCGGGCGGCAAAGCGCTCGCGGTCTCCATGAGGCATGTCGGAGCCGAAGACGATCTGCCCCTCGCCGACCAGCTCCATCACCTGGGGCAGCAGCGTGTCCTCGACCTCCGCGCTGAAATAGAGATTTGCCTTGCGGACGTACTCCATCGGTGGCAGAGCCTCTTTCGGGGCTGTCTCCGAGACCACGTGCGCGAGGTTTTTACTTGAGTGTTGAAAGCGGTGATTCAGCCGATCCAGCATGAAGTGAATCCACTGGCAGCCTGCCTCGAGAAAAACCACTCTCAAACTTGGAAATCGGTCCAGCACTCCCCCGCTGATCAATGCGACGAACCCCATCAGCACGGGCATGAGAAAGGCAATGACTCCCGAGGGATAGATATGGGTAAATAGATTATTGATCGCGGGGCAAGCCCAGCCTACATGGACGGCCAGGGTTAGATTTTCCTCGGCGACAGCCTCGTAGAAGGGCAAAAGGCTTGGATGGTCCAGCAGATTATCTCCGGCGGTCCCGAGCACCATGATTCCCACCGCGCCGAGGCGCTTCGCTTCGTGCACCTGACGCACAGCTGCGGGAATATCATCCAGATTGACTACCCCAACCCACTTAAGGCGTTCATTACCTGCCAACCGGTCACCCAGCCAGCGGTTGTAGGAGGAGCACATTGCGGTGACGAGAACGGGATTGGAGCTCAAAGGATAGGTAAGAAAGAGTGTGGGGTACAAAACCTGGACAGCGATGTCCTCTTCGTCCATGATTTTAAGTCGCGCGTTAAGGTCCGTGAGTTCCATGCTCTCAAGGCTGTCCGGCTTTCGTGCCGCGTGTTTCGTCGGCTTCCCGTCGTAGCTAACAGGAGTGCCGAGATTATGGCAGCCTCTGCCCACGCGGCGGGGAAACAGTTGCTCGTCGATCATCCAGTAGGCCAGCCCGTCCATTCCGATCACCCGTGGCCGCTGCGGGCGGAAGGCCGGGTCTAAATACTTGTCGCTAAAGGTTACAGGATTCTCCTCTACGTGGCCGTCAGCATCGATAACACGCATGGTCATAACCTCCTCTCAACTATCGGTAAAGGCTTTCAATGGAACCGCTGGACTCAAATTGCCGCACGAAGCTATCGTCGAAAAACTTCTTCGGATCCTGCTCTTTTGCTTTAGGGTTCCTGCCAGCGAGCTCCTCAAGAACCGACCTTATTGCATCCACAGTCGGGAGCGGGACCTTCAGCAAATGTTTCTGCACATAGATCTCGTAGGCCTCGGAGAGAAGTTCCTGGTCGTTCGTGCGCAGATATTTGCCCATGACCGTCATGGTAAAATTCTTGTCTCTTTTCATGCGCGCAATGGCTTCGAGTTGAGCGGCCATGTATCTCCGGACCAAGTCTGGATCCTCGCGGATGAGCTTTCCCCGAGTGGTTACGCCGGTGGATGCATAGGGGATGCCGAGAGCGGATACGTCCAGCAACACCCGGTGTCCCAATTTTTTGGCCCGGCTGATGGAGGGATAAGAAAGGATTCCGGCCTGCACGCGATTGCCCTGCATGGCGGCAACGATCGATTCCACGCTGCCGATTTGGACAATGGCGACATCCTTTTCCGGCACAAGGCCGAAATGGCGCAGCGCGACCCGTGCCCCGGTATCGATGGAAGTGCCAAAGCGGCTGATTCCTAAGGCCTTGCCCCGCAGCAGCTCTGCCCGCTCGATCTCCGGACGGGTCACCAGATTCTGAACGAAGGTGTCAATGGTCGTAGTAACAACCATCACGTCAGCTCCACCCAGCGCAGCGCTCACCGTCGTGCCGCCGGCTATCTGCAGAAACTGAACCTCGCCGGCAATCAGCGCGTTCATCCCCTCTATCCCACTGGGCATGGCGATCACCTCGACCTCCAGACCGTGCTTGCGGAAAATGCCTGCCTCATGGGCCACCCAAGGAGGGGCCATGGAGCCGGAAAGCGAGGTGAAGGCAGCGCGAATCTTCCTCATCGGAGGAGATTCCGCGGCTGGGACGCTAGAAGCACAAATTACAAGGAGGGAAAGACCGACAGGCAACAGGACCCTAAGTATTTTCATGACTATGCCCACCCGTAGAATAGTTTGGCATTTCCGCCCAAGATCTTTTCCTTTGCCCTTTCCGAGATATCCTTCCGGCCGCGGATAGTGGAAACGACGTGGGGAAACATTCCGTCCCAATGAGGGTAGTCTGAGGCGAAGAGGATTTTATCTTCACCGATCCGCTCGATGACATAGGGAAGCATCCCTTCTTCCGGTTCGGCGGAAAAGAACCAGTTGCCATGGATGACATAGTCGCTCGGTTTTCTCTTGCACAGGGGCGCCTCGACCTTGCCGCGCTTCTCCCACTCCTCATCCATCCGCTCCGTCCAGTAGGGCACCCAGCCGACTCCGCATTCGAGAAAACCGATCCTCAGCTTCGGAAATCTCTCCGCCACGCCGCCGTAGAGCAGGCCCGCGAACTGGATTGCCGTCTCTACCGGACGGCCGATCGTGTGCAGGTAGAGGAAGCTATCGAAGCGGATCTCTCCTGCCGGCCCCTCGCGCCGGTTATGAACGCAAAAAGGGACGTTGAGGCGCTGAAGCTCTTCGTAGATCGGCCAGAAGGTCTGCGACCCCAGGTGCTCCTTCATCCCTTGGGTGGCGGCCGCGACCGCCACTAGTCCCAACTTGGTGATCGCCCGATGCGTCTCTTTAACCGCCGCCTCGACATCCCGAAAAGGGAGCAGGGCGATCCCTTTAAGACGCGGACTTTGTTTACAGACTTCGGCGATGAAATCATTGTAGGCACGGGCGTAGGCGACGGCAAAATCCCGCTCGATTACGCTGGTCAGGCCGAAACTGGTGGTGGGAAAAAGCACTGAGATATCGATTCCTTCACGATCCATATCTTTTAGGCGCGTCGGCAGGTCGTTATCCTCCAGCCCGCCCAGTAGTCCCCCCATACCCGTGTCCAACCCGGTGGAGCCCATCAGAGAGCCGCGCCGCTTGCAATGCGGCTCCGAGAGATGAGCTCGGATATCTTGGTCCCTCTCGATAATATGCCCGTCAGCATCTATAACCTTCATCTCCATAATACCATGCCCCCTTCTCGCTATCAGTTTATGAAGAGTTCCAACCGCAGAGAGACTATTCACTCAGGAGGGTTATGTCAATCCGCCGTCGGACTCTTGCGAGAGCCGCTTCTTTGATGCATAGTAAAAAGTCGTGTTGCATGATCTCTATAACCGGCCGATAACGGACCTCAGAATCTCCGTGACGGATAGGTGCAATTTTCGCTGCACCTACTGCATGCCTTTCGATGAGTACGAGTGGATCGACAAAAGGGAGATCCTCACTTTCGAAGAGATTACGAGACTGGCGAAGATCTTCGTCCAACTGGGGGTCGACAAAATCAGGCTCACTGGCGGAGAGCCGCTGGTAAGGCGAGATATCGAGTTGTTGGTTGCCGGGATTTCGCAGCTTCCAGGACTGAGCGATCTATGCCTTACCACCAACGGCTCGCTGCTGGCGGAAAAAGTCGAAGCCCTGAAAGCGGCGGGTCTCAAGCGGATCAATGTCAGCATCGACACGCTCAATCCTGAGAAATTCAAACAGATGACCAAAAGGGGAGATCTGGCTAAGGTGCTGGAAGGTCTCTTTGCCGCCAGGAGCTGTGGTCTCCACCCTATCAAGATCAATGCGGTGATCGAACGTGGCGTCAACGACGACGATATCATCAATCTGGTAGAGTTCTCCAGAGAGCACGGGCTTGCTATCCGCTTTATCGAGTACATGGATGTGGGGAACTCCAACAACTGGACTTCGGAGAAGCTCGTCTCGAAAAAAGAAATCCTCGAGACGGTCAGCGCCCGCTTCCCTTTAAGAGAAGTGGGTAGAGAGTCGGGGAGCGCGCCGTCAGTGGATTATGAGTTTCTCGATGGCCGGGGAGACCTCGGGGTCATCGCATCCGTCACCGAGCCCTTTTGCTCGACATGCAATCGGGCCAGGCTCACGGCCGACGGCAAGCTGGTCACCTGTCTCTTCTCCCAGATAGGTCACGATTTGAAGACCTTGTTGAGAAGCGGCTCCACGGACGAAGAGATCTCAGAGATCATTAGTGGCATCTGGAAAAAGAGAAAAGATCGCTACTCCGACGAACGCCTCGAGGCCCTTCTCTCTTCTACCTACGATCCCAAACACCAGAAGAAGATCGAGATGATCACGTTGGGCGGCTAATTCATACCCCGTCCTTTCACAACTCTTCCACCATTCCTCCACAAAGCTATTTGCACTGCCTGCCATAATTCTTACCCCTCGTAGAGCAAATGAGCTCATTCGACAATCCTAGGCCATTGACCCCAGGTGCCGAAGAGATGTGTTGAACCTGTTATCGCTCTGAGATAGCCTTTGGGTCGAGAAAGGACAAGAGAGAGGAGATCCGACATGCTTCTAAAGGATAAGATCGCCCTCGTCACAGGGTCGACAAACAACATCGGATTGGGAATCGCCCGCGCCTTCGCGCGCGAGGGAGCTAAGGTCATAATCCATTCACGCCACGAAGAGGAGTGCAGGAAGGTCGCTGCCGAGCTGAGCGGCGACTATTTTGCTGCGGATGTCGGAAAGTCGGATCAGATTGAGAAGATGTTTGATCATATCAGGAAAAAACACCGGTGGCTCGATATCCTGGTCAACACCGTCGCCCACTCTTCCAAAAATGACATCCTGGAAATTCCCCTGGCCGAATGGAGCCAGATTATGGCCGTCAATCTTACGGGCTATTTTCTCTGTATTCAGCACGCCGCCAGGATGATGAAGGAAATTGGCGGAGGGGTGATCATCAATGTTTCCGCGGCCTCTGGGGAGAGAGGGAGTCCAGGCACCGCAGCCTATTCGGTCTCCAAAGGCGCGATCAACGCCCTAACGCGCCAGGCGGCGGTTGATTTGGCGCCATACAAAATCAGGGTGAACGGGGTCATATCGGGAATTGTCGGCACGCCCCTCGGCAGAAAGGATATGGGAAACAGGAAGTCCGAATACGATTCTATCCCGCTCCGGCGCATCGGCCAGCCCGAGGATGTAGCGGAAGCTGCCCTTTTCTTGGCTTCAGAGAAGGCGAGTTACATAACCAATGCCATCCTCCCAGTAGATGGCGGCCGGATGAATTCGATGGGCAGCGCGACGCGGGGGTAGCTTGTTCACCGAACCGCTGGCCTCCTTCGGCCTGCCCTCCAATGTCCTCGTTTGGCAGGCTATCTTTTTCACCCTTTTATCCTTTGGGGTCGGAATCGTCGGCGGAGTTGTCGGTCTGGCGCTCGGAACCATGCGCCTCCCTTTTCTCTTGCTCTTGGGAATGGCTCCTCAGCTGGCTGCCGGCACGAACATCCTGGTAAGCACGCTGAGCGCCGTTACCGGCTCCTATCGGCACTACCGCGAAGGCCGAGTGGATCTTTATGTTGTCGCGGTCCAAGGAATCCCGGCGGTCGTCGGCGTGTTCATCGGCGGCTTCGGCTCCGGCTGGGTGCACGAGGGGCTGCTCATTCTATTAGCCGGTGCCCTGGTTGCGTGGCAGGGAGTCGAGCTATGGCTGCGGGCGGCAAAGATAGAGTCAAGGACAACCGCCCCGACGGCGTCCCTTATCCCTGAGAAGGCTACGGGATTTGCCCGCTGGTCGGCCGGCCGAGTCGCGGCCGAGGCTTTGGTGGGTTTTGGCGTGGGACTTCTCGGCGGCGCCGTCGGACTGATCCTGGGGACCCTACGTCTTCCCGCGCTGATCACCATTCTTAATATCGATCCGCGCATCGCTGCGGGCAGCAATCTCGTGATTGGTTTTCTCATGGGTGGGTTTGGCTGGATCGGCCATGTGATTCGCGAACAGGTGGACTATCCGATGCTCACTTTGATGGCCTTAACGGGAATGATCGGGACTTACTATGGGGCTCGGTTAACCGGCAGGATAAGTCTGCGCAACCTGCTCTACCTGATGGCTGCGGTGCTCACCTTCGTGGGCCTCCTTCTCATCCGTGATGCCTCCGGCCGCTTTTAGCTGTGCCAAGCCACCAGTCTCATAAGCCTGCCTTCCGACCGCTCGCTTTCATGGAGCTTTCACGGGACGGGTGGCTGCTCTTTGCCACTTGCGGAGTGCGCTCTTTGGCCTATGGTTTTCTGTCAGTCATTCTTGGCCTCTATCTCGCCGCGATTGGGCTGGATGTAGTGACCATCGGCATCGTTTTTACTGCTGCCTTGGCGGGTGGAGCTGTGATGACGGTGTTTCTGACCACGATAGCCGACCGCTACGGTCGCAGGCGCATCCTGATGATCGGCGCCGCGTTGATGGCGCTGGCCGGTACTGCGTTTACCCTGACTGACAGTTGGATCTTGCTTACCCTAGCTGCTGTTCTTGGGACGATCAGCCCTTCGGGCAAAGAGGTGGGCCCTTTTCTTTCTGTCGAGCAGGCGATTTTGCCGCAGACAACCAGCGACGATCAACGAACCAGCATCTTTGCCGCCTACAACTTGGTGGGATCGATGGCTGGAGCCTTGGGTGCGCTCGCCGTCGCTCTGCCCACTCTCTTCGGCATCACGCCGTTGGCGGGCTACCGCTTCTTGATTTGGGGCTACGTCGCTGCCGCTCTTGTGATGCTCTTTTTATTTTCAGGCCTCTCCCCCGCGCTAGAGGGGGCCGCGGTCGAGCGCGCTTCCTCGCGCCAACGGCATGGCGTGCATCGTTCGCGCGGTGCGGTAGTGAGGCTTGCCGCTTTGTTCGCGATCGATGCCTTTGCCGGCGGTTTTATCGTCCAGAGTTTGGTCGCCTACTGGTTTTACCTGCGCTACGGAGTTGACACTAAAGTGCTTGGTTCTATCTTCTTCGGTACCAACTTTCTCTCCGCGCTCTCATTCCTGTTTGCGGTGCCGATCGCCAGACGGATCGGTCTGCTCAATACCATGGTGGTCACTCACCTCTTGTCAAACCTTCTGCTGCTTCTGGTCCCGTTTATGCCGACCCTGGAACTGACAGTTGGGGTTTTTCTTGCCCGCCACTTGCTTTCCCAGCTCGATGTGCCGACGCGCCAGTCTTATACCATGGCTATAGTCGATCCCGATGAGCGTTCTGCCGCCGCCGGTATTATGTCCGTGGCACGCACTGGTGCTGCGGCGATGGCTCCGGCCTTCACCGGATGGTTACTGGCCGCTCCCGCTCTCGGCCTGCCCTTTTTGCTGGCCGGTGGTTTGAAGGTCGTCTACGACTTCTTGATCTTTGCCCTCTTCCGCCATGTGCGCCCGCCCGAAGAGGCCATGCAAGCGGTTGAGAAGGATTAGGCGGCCGTCCCTCTAACTAAAGAGCTTGTAAAGCAGTCCGACAACTCCTCCAGCCACTACCAACCAGACGGAGTTGATTTTAAGGCGAAAGACAAGCACGGTTGAAACCAAGGCCAGCGCGAGTGTGAGCCAATCTACCAGAGCGGCGCGACCGAGTTGCCACGTGACAGCAGCCATTAAACCTAAGGAGGCGACGTTCACCCCATCCAAAAAGCCTCCAGCCCAGCGAGAGCGACGCAGCCGGGGAATCCAAGGGCTACTTGCCAGGACAAAGATGAAGGAGGGAAGAAAAATTCCGACAGTTGCCAGAACCGCTCCGGGGGAGCGAGCAAGCAGGTAGCCGATGAAGGTTGCTGTGGTAAAGACAGGCCCAGGGGTGAACTGACCAATGGCAATGGCGTCGAGGAGCTGTTGATCGGTCAGCCAATGCCAACGTTCCACCAGGTCGGCGCGGAGAAAGGCAAGCAGCACATAACCGCTGCCGAAGAGCACCGAACCTATCTTAAGAAAAAAAAGGGTCATCTGTAGCAGGCCTATGGGCATTGTTGCCACGGCGGCAGAAGCGCTGCTGGTCCCTCCGGCTGCAAAGGTGGATATGACGGGCAGTGCGAGTACAGCTATTGAGTGCTGCTTCCACACACGCCGGAGATTTTCCAAGGCCATCACGCCGAAACCGGCGACAAAGAGGAGAAGAATTTCGTTAACCCCGAGAAAGAATAGAACTATGACAGCCGTGCTGATAAGCGCCGTAAGAAACCCCTTGACGGCAGATTTCCCCAAACCCCAGAGGGCTTGAATGACGATGGCGATGATGACCGGCTTGATACCATAGAGTAACCAGGTCGCCTCCGGCACCGAACCGTACTCTACGTAGAGCCAAGCCAGAGCCCAGACAATCAGCATGGCCGGGAGAATGAAACACGAACCAGCAACGATCAGCCCCTTCCACCCGGCCCGCACCAAGCCGATATGAATCGCCATTTCGGTGGAATTAGGGCCGGGGATCAGGTTGGTGGCGCCGAGGAGATCAAGGAACTGTTGGTGGTCGAACCATCCGCGCCGCTTCACGACCTCCTCCTCCATCATGGCGATATGCGCTGCAGGACCTCCGAAGGCTGTGGTGCCAAGTCTGAGAAAGAGAAGCGCAAGCTCTTTCAGCGTCGTTGATCCACCCATCTTGTGGAATCCAGCTTTACTTGAGGCCGGCGAAAGGAGCAGGCCAGCAAGCCCCATCGTCTTTATTTGTCGGCATGTTCACGGTAAAGCTGCGAGACGTTTTCCCAGTTAATATTCTCCATAAAGGCATCCACATAGGCTGCTGCCTTGGCGCCATAGTCCATGTGATAGGAATGCTCGTACATGTCCAGCGCGAGAATGGGGCCTGCTCCAGCCAAACAGCAGGTATGGTCTGCAGCCCACTGATTAACGAGTTTATTGTCTCGATGTAAGTAAGTCAGCAATACCCAGCCTGATCCGCCACCAAGCGCCTTGCCCATCGCCGCAAACTGAGCTTGCCATCTCTCTAGGTTCCCGAAATCCCGAACCAGTGCGCTCCGCAAATCTCCGTCAGGCCCACCCTCACTGCCCAGGCTGTCAAAGTAGAGCTCATGCAGGATCATGGAGTTGCTCGCGATCAGTTCTTCACGCTTCAGGCCATTGATTACGAAGACAGGCGCAATGGCAAAATCTAGCGAATCTAGCTGCGCCGTGATGGCATTCAGGCGTTTCACCGCACCGCCGTAGTTGTTTTCATAGTGACTCACGACAAGTTTTTCCGACAGTCCTTTTAGTTTTGTAGGATTGCAAGACAGCAGTTTCATTTCGTATGTCATCGCGTCATCCTCCTTTCAATTGAATGCATTGCGGCCGCTCCCAGTTTTTGTCAGCGCGGCGTAATACCTTCGAGCATCCCTACCGCAAATTTCCCGTGTGCCCGAGGGAGTAGCGGCCCGGCTGGGGCCAGACCGTGAGTCCATGCGGCTCTTTCCCTACGGGGATGCTTTTCATTTTGCCCGTCGTCGTGTCGATAGCATAGACCACATTGTCAAAGCGGCCCGAAAGCCACAGCACCTTCCCATTAGCGCTCACGTTGCCCATATCGGGACTGCCGCCGCGTGGAATGGGCCACGTGGCCACTATCTTATGTGTCGCGAAGTCGATGACTGAGACGCTGCCCTTGCCTCGTGGAGGGCCGAACACTTTATTGATGCCGCGGTTCGCCACATACAGTTTCGACCCATCACGGCTCGGGTAGAGTCCGTGCGTACCGGCGCCGGTCTTGATGAAGCCGACCTCGGTGAACTTGTCGCCGTCGATGAGGAACACACCATCAACCTTCATGTCGGCCACAAAGAAGATCTTGCCGTCCGGCGAGATCCGAACGTCCTGGGGCATACCACCCTTGGAGAGAGTGATATAGCCGACGACCTTGCGCTCTACGAAATCGATCTTTGCTAGCTTACCTTGGAATTCGCAGGTGAAGATCGCGAAGCGGCCATCGCGGGAGAAGTCGGCGTGATTAATTCCGGCGCAACCCGGAACCTCCAGCGAACTTTGCAGCTTCATCGTCTGCGGATCACGAAAATCGAGTCGCTTCAGGGCTTCGTCAACAATGACTGCCGAGTGGCCATCTGGAGTGAAATACATGTTGTAAGGATCGTCCACAGGAATGTTTTTCCCAGGCTTGCCCGTTGTCGGATTGATGGGCGTTAGACTTCCCTCAGAGCGATGTTCGGCATTATTCGCTACCCACAGCGTCTTGAGATCCCATGAGGGGACCACGTGCTGCGGGTTGATCCCTACTGGGAAGCGATCGACTACCTTGAGTGTAGCCGGATCAATCACGGTCACGTCATTGGACTGCCGGTTGGGTACATAAACCCGTGGCAGCGCACCGCTCACCGCGGGACTGAGCTTGCCGGCCTGTATCTCGCTATAAAGGTTGTTCGGATCGATGACCGGAGGCATCCCCGGTACTATTTTGATCGCTCGTGCAGCAGAGCTTCCTGCGGGTTCCGCCGCCGTAGCACTTGTCCATAGCGACAAGGCAAGCAGGGAGACGATACCGGCGGCTAAGATGGTACGATACGCTGAACGATACTCTTGCAGATTAACGTCGGTTCGCTCTCGATGGATCCTTTTCTTCACTTCAGCTTAACTTCCTAAATGATACTTTTTGTTGTCGTGGTGCTAAGGAACCTCTGAACAACTACTGTATAAGGAAGGGAGTCGGTTTTTCTTGGTTGTTTTCATGATGAGTTACGGTTTTGCGAGTTTACATCGGATTAGTTTTTACTCCCCT
>Ga0209824_10000838_pt1 | contig 18646 bp, 18 predicted proteins | sample VDWuncwatermetaG_FD_184124 | JGI IMG/M metagenome (GOLD analysis project Ga0209824, IMG submission 184124) | Wastewater microbial communities from Netherlands to study Microbial Dark Matter (Phase II) - VDW unchlorinated drinking water (SPAdes)... ... | reverse complement strand
TCGCATTATCCAGCGTAATATTGTTCGCGGCGCCGGCGGCAAACGTGGCCGTGCCCGTCACCGTGAGCACTCCGCTATCCGTGATGTTCCCCGCCGTCGTCACGAGCAGCGTGCCCGTCACCGTCGAGGCCCCCAAGTCCAGCGTCCCCGCATCGTTCAGCGTCACATTGTTGCCGGAGGTAATCGCCACCGTGCTGAAGTCGTTCGCATTATCCAGCGTAATATTGTTCGCCGCGCCGGCGGCAAACGTGGCCGTGCCCGTCACCGTGAGCACGGCAGTATCCGTCACGGCCCCCCCCGCCGTCACTTGCAACGTGCCGCCGATCGTCATGGCTCCTAACGCGACCGTACCTGTGTGATTGATCGTCGCATTCCCCGCTCCGGTGCTGATCGTAACTGCTCCGGTGCTGTAATTCACCCCTGAGGTCGAGAAATTGCCCCCATTGGTCGTAATCGCCGCAGTAATGGACACATCGCCTACCGCCGTGTTCTGGTCGTTCTGTCCGCCGGCTCCGCCATCGTTATTATTCGCCGTCAGTGTGACATTGAGTGCGCCGGTCGTTGACGTGATACCGCCGTTGATTGTGATGGTGCCCGCTGCGATCATCGTGAGATTGGCAGCCCCCCCAGCGGTTTTGGAAATCGGGGCATTGGCAGCTTGCGTGATGTCACCCGCTTCGGTCCCTGTACCGGCGTTCGCCGTCGTCATGGTGACCGACGTGCCGGCGTCCAGCTGCGTATTGATCGCGGTGTTCTGGATATTGGAGCCGGTGGTAGGGGCCGTAAAGACGCCGCCGGTTTGGGTAATGGCGGCATTGGCATTCGTGGTAATCGTGATGTTGAACGGATCAATCAGCCAGTTCCCGCCCTGACCCTGAGGGGCGCGCAAATCGAGGCGCATCCCGGTCACGTCGAGGTGGTTGCGACTGGACGTTTCCACGAAGCCACCGTTCCCGCCCTCCGCCCCGCCACGCGCCGATACCGTGCCATAGACCCTGGTGACCTCTTCCGACCAGAAAATGATCCGCCCGCCGTCGCCCACGCCCGTCGCGTCCGCGTGAATCGCGGCACCCTGGCCGACATACGTGGCACGGGCATTCTGCACATCTTGGTTCTGGCCCTTATAGTCGCCGCCCACGAGGATGCTGCCGCCGCCGTTGGCGCCGGAGGCATCGAAGGTGGCCGTCGTGTCCTGGAGACCCACCCCCACGTACTGCCCCGTGACCTGAATGGCGCCGCCCGTTTCGCCTTCGTCCCTGCCGGAGGCGTCGAGCGTCCCAGAGACGCTCACAAGGCCCTGGTCGCCGCCGGAGAGGACAATCACGCCGTTCCGCTCAGCCATACTCTGCGCCCGAATCACGCCGGCCTGATTGATCACCGACTTGATGATGTCGGTCGCGGCGTTCGCCGTGAGCGTCACCATGCCGCCGTCGGCTTGCAACGCACCGCTGTTGGAGACATAGGCGGTCAGGCTCTCGCCATTCGGACCAGTGACGGCGCCGGAGACGGCATCCGTGACGACGAACTCGATCAGGCCGTCGCCGCGCATATCTAAGGTGGCGGCGCTGCCTGCGGCCATGGCGATAGAGCCGAGATTGGCCACAATCACGCCCTCGTTCCGCACCGCCGCGCCCAAGAGGGCCACATACCCGCCGGGCCCGGCTGTGATGACGCCCTGATTGACGACGGCGGCGTTCGCGCGAGTGGGATCGTGCGTAAACCGGTATGTACCGTTGAGGAAGTCCTGATTCGCCATGTTCATCGTGCTGACCGTGAGGGCCCCCACGTCCACACGGGACGCCGATCCAAACAGCACCCCGTTGGGATTGATCAGAAAGATCTGCCCGTTCGCGGACAGTGTGCCATGAATGGCGGTGGCATCCTGGCTGGCCACACGAAACAGCGCCACGGAGGCGGCACTGAGTTGCTGCACACGCACGGCTTCATTGGCGGCAATGTTGGCGCTGGTAAGGCCGCCGATGTAGCGATCGGTCAAGACATCCACCAGTTGGGATTGCGGCGTGACATTGGTGATGGTGGCGGAGCCGCTGACGTCGGTCAGGTTCTCCCACAGCGCGAAGGCCGGATCGGGCGCTAAGGCACTGGCCATCAGGCCGGCAGCAGCCAATCCCCTGGTCCACGTCTTGGCCGGGAGCTTGAGCCGTACGGCAAACCCGCGCTTGCTTTGCAATCTCTCTCGCCGCGCCTGACGAAGCGATTTAGACCGACGACCACTCATAATATACCCTCCCTCACAACCACATTTATTCCAGGCCAAACCCCAATGACACTCGTATTATGGACACTCGTATTATGAATACACTTGTTCATTATACGCCTCATGCACCAGGCCGACAAGAAAAATTCTTATGATACATTAGGACATCTCATGACAATTCCTGACTCTCGAAACGTATTCTCTAGAAACGCAGGGCGGCGCTCACATACAGCACACCCGCCGCGCCATCGCCATACACATTATTCAAACTGATCCCCTGGTCGCGGCTCGACGGGCGTATCCGCCCAATGGCCGACGCCCAATCTATTTTGAGCGATAACGTGCCGCGGTCCACCGGCGCGTACACCCCGAACGGGAGATTGATGCGAAGCCCCCCGCCGGCCCCCGTGAGGTAGCCAAATCCACCTTCCCGAAGCGAGTTCAAGGGCGTCGCAAAGGTCCCCCCGTGATCAATGAACGCGGTCACCTGGAACATCTCCCGATAGGCGAGCGTACTGAACGGCACCATCGCTTTAGACGGAATGGGCACCACCAGTTCGGCCGTGGCGGCATAGCCGTTGTCCCCGATACGTTCCGCCGTAGGATAGCCCCGCACCGTATAGTATCCCCCAATTGCAAAGCGCTCCCCCGACAGCAGCCGATCACTGGCAATCTGGCCCGTGGCGCGCAGAATCAAATAGCTGTCGTTGAGCACAGCGGGCAACACCGGTAGTCTCTGGATGAACGGCAGGCCCAGCGACTGAAACCGCGCCACATCGGCCGTCCACTTGCTCCAATTCCCAGGCCCCGCCCCGCGTGTGATACCCCCCTCGGTGATGTTAAAACTCGTCCCGCGCGCGTTCTGCTTTGCGCCGCCCCAAAAATCCACCCCTCGATGCCACGTCGCGCCGAAATACGTCCGCCCAAAAAATGGGTCGCGGTAATCACCCCGAAGGCTCAGACGAAACACCCGCAACTCATCCGTGCTGGTGAGCACTCCGCTCGTAATACTTCGACTGGTCTTGCCTTCAAACCCGCCCAGCACTGTCAGGCTCAACGCCCCCGTCCGCGTAATCGTCTGAAGCACATCCACCGACAGCGCACTCGCCCGCCCGATCGGCCGCAGCGTGGCGAACTCCCCACCAATCACGTTCTCCGAGTGGCTCGCGCTGATCTGCAGTTTCGTGCCAAAACTCGAGATCGGCCGGAGATAACCGATACTGATCAAAAAGAGGTTGTCGTCGGACTTGCTCCCGCGAAGGGTGAGGTTATCACCGCGATTCGAGATCCAGTTCCCCAAGCCGACTTCCGCACTATACATCCAGGGCCCCGTGAGCCGCGATCCGTAATTATTGATATCCGTCGTCAGGGTATAGGGAATCCGTTCCTTGGCCGTCAATTCCAGATCCGTCAGCCCGCGCGTCGCGCCCGGCTTGAGGGCAGCACGTACTTTCAGCCCAGGATAGTCGTTCATTTCGTTCAACGCCGTTTCCAGCGTGGCCTCATGCACGATCCCTCGCTGGCGCACCGGCTCCATCGCGCGCAGGATCGTGGACGCGTCATAGCGCTCCACCCCCGTCACCGCAATCTGTCCCACCCTGCCTTCCAGAATCGCGATCTCGACCAGCCCCCCTCGAATTTCCTGAGGCGGAAGATAGGCCTGGGCCAGAATGAAGCCCTCTCCGGCGTAGTACTCGGAGACCAGGCCCACCACTTCGGACAATTCGCGGAGGCTCAGCGTCTTCCCAATGGACGGCGCCACGATCTTGTCCAGCACACGCGTCGCAATCACAGTGTGCCCCGTGAATTTGAACTGCGTGACTTTGACCTTGGCCTCCCCGCCTTTCGGCGGGCGGGCCCGCGCCGGCTTGTCAATCGCCGCCGGCGGCGCGGGCTCCACGATCCGCTCCTGCTGTTTCTGCTGTTCACTCTGCTTGCGTTGCTGCTCCAGCAACACGTCCGGCTGCCGCTCCGGCGGAATCTGCGCCAGCACGGTCGGAGCCACAAATAGGACGCCTGCCACGGCCCACGCCAGGTTCGCCCATCCCTTGTACATTTTTTGGTCTGTGTTTGGTTTCATGCGTTCCCCTTGTTCGTCCGACCCAACCAGATCTTCCAGCGCCGCCCCACGCGCATCTACTTCGCCCACCAGGGAATCAAATCAGTATCCGAACCTGGAGCCCGGTTTGCCACCGCAATCAAATTCTGGAGCGAGATCACCTGCGCATAGGCCATCGCCAGTAACCCGCTCTTGAGATACGTCACGGCCTTGTCGTCCGGCAGGTTCAGAAGCTTGGTTTCGTCCACCACTAGCGTATTTCGCACCGCAAAATTGGTCTTGTCGCTCCCCCGCACGATATCCACGTTATAGGGGATCAAGAGCCCGTCCGCCTGCAAAGTCGCCAGCGCCACCCGGGTTCGCTGATGCTCCGCATGAAAATTCTGCAGAAAGACGACTTGCGCCCGGAGAAACTCAGTCGGCGCACCCTGCTCGTCAAACAACGGTTCGCCTTTCTTCGGATGAAAACACCCGCTCCCTTCATCAAAGGCCACATCAAAATCGTCGGGCTTGCCGGGAATTTCCGCTAAGACAAACGGATACCGCCGAATAAAGGCCGGCACATAGGGGGCCGTCCATTGCCCTTGCTCATCGAGAAATGAATTGACCCCTTCGGCCAGGGACAGCACCGCGACGGCTCCCACCGTCCCATCAGGCGCCTGCACACACACAATGGGATAGTGCCGGCAGGCCATGGGGAACTCCGCCGCCATCAAGGGGACGCTGGTACTTTTACGGGTGAATTCGAGATTGGTGAGTGGCTGGTACCGTAACTTTGCGTGGGTAATACGATTTAATCGCGCGGGACGATTGTAAAACAGGAGTTCAGCCATTACAACAAGCCTCCGATGGTGACACTACCACACAGCTAATGACGAACCGTCCACATAAATTCACTTAAATCTAGAGGACTCTACATCAATCCCATAAACAATGCAAGAAAAATTTCAGAACCACACAAAAAAGGGGCTGCCCGGTTTCCCGGGCAGCCCCTTTTCATTCCAGACAATTTTTCCTGATGGTCAGATGTTCTGCATGAAATGGGCCACGTCCGCTTGATTCACGTCCCGCCCCATGATGGCGGAATCCGGCACCGTGATGGACTTCTTCCCAGACAGGCCGCCGATCACCTCATCCACGATCATTTCGACCGGCATGGACATCCCGCCGTACACATGCGGGCCAGCCACGACCTTGGCGTGAGAATAGCCGTAGATCGCCGCTGCCACATCTTTCGCCAGCCAGCCGACATAATTGAATTCCGGCACCACAATGAGTTTCGCCTTTGCGCAGAGTTGACGCAATTCTTTGATCGGGAAGGGACGGAGCGACCGGATTTTAATCAGGCCGATATTCACCCCTTTCTCTTTGCACAGCCGAATCGCCTCACGAGACTGGGCGCAGGCGCTTCCGGACGCGATAATGACCGCCTCGGCGCCGTCCACGTTTTCGGCCGTGCAGAGCCCGCCCATATACTGGTCAATATACCGGCGCGACCGCTCCACCGCCGCCCAGACTTCCTGCTGCCACACGGCATGGATGTTATAGGCCATGAAATTGCTCTTCTGGACCGGCGCGTCGCGGGAGAGGCGGGCCGGCGGATTCTCGGCGTCCAGCACCGGCACCGCGCCCTTCCAGGCTTCGCGCGGGGGCAGCTTGATGCCTTTATCCTGCATACTCACGTAACTCCTGGCATGGGTCACGAAGAACCCATCACAGGCCACGCCGACCGGCAAGGTCACGTCATTTTTTTCGCTGATGATGAATCCCATCATAATAAAGTCGAAGAGGTCCTGTTGGTTTTCAGCGTGAAAGACGATCATGCCGCAGTTCAAAAGATACGAGACTTCGATATTGTCCGGCTGGATCGCCAAGGGCGCGTTGACCACGCGGCACGTAAACATACAGACCGCCGGCAGCCGGTGTCCAGGCCAGGATGCGATCGGCTCGATCCCACGGAGCGTCCCAGGGCCGGCCGTGGCCGTAAAGCACCGCACACCGGCTCGGGACCCGCCGGCGATGGCGGACATCACGCCGTACTCTTCCTCGCCGCGATAAAACTCTTTGACATAGCCCTCGCCGTAGAGCACGCCGACTAATTGCAACGTCTCGCTTTGAGGGGTAATCGGGTAGGCCACCGATAAATCCACATTGGACCGCCGCACCGCTTCCTTGGCCGACTCGCTCCCGGTAATGAATTCACGCTTCCGTGGCGCCTCAAAAAACATATATTCCGGCGTCACCACCCGCTGCTTCTTCGCCGCTTCGTGTGGATCCTTCGAGCCGCCTCCGACCTTGATGGGCGCGGCCGACGCAATCGGGTCCCCTTGCGGGTTTGTTTTCGTTTCAGTTTCGAGAGGCGTACTCATAGCAGTATCTCCTTGCCAAGCTTGTCGTTTAATGAGGCTTCTGACCTTCCGGAGGCATGGTCGCACCGGCTGGAGGCGGCGAGGCCAGTATGAACGATGTCGGATTCACATGCGTCTCGTCCCCGTTGACGCGGCTTTGAATACCGGTATAACGGACGGTCCGACCATCTGCGGGAGTCGGGATGCCCAGTTGTTCCCGTACCTGCTTAAAGATCCTGGCCACCTTCTTCAACTTTGCCACATCCATGTCATGCACACTCAGCATCGCATCTTCATGGCCTTGCTCGGCGCACAGCGCCGTCGTACAGCAGTTCGTACCGGCGCGAATCATCTTGAGGGTCAAGTTGGCGTAGTGACAATGGACCCCGACGAAGATGCAGGCTTCGATTTTGTTGCCCCAGATAGTCAGGTTGGGGTGATTCGGATTGATGACCTCCTCCGGGTCTACTTTGGGATACTTCGGCCTGTAATCCGGCATGGGAATAATCAACACATTGGGAATCTGCGCAGCAATTTCCAGGACGGCAGCAGCTTTTTTCACGGCATGGTCGTTCCAGGCCCAGAGCACCATGGGGCCGGGGAAAATCGTGGCGTTCGGCTTGGTCAGCATCTGCTTGGCGACCTCCGCAATCACGATGTCTTCCGGCCTGTGATGGCCGTAGGCAAGACCCACGCCGGCGGAAGGTAACTCCACGCCAAGCTGGGCAGCAGAGGGCGGCATAAAACCAGCCGGCCCAGGGATAATGATTCGTTCGCTCTCCGTAGGAAGGGTCTGTGTCATCGCGCATCCCTCCCTTATGTTTCAAGCACAACCGGCGCCATCAGCACCTTCGTCCCCTTGTCGAGGTACGTGATGCGATCCGTGATGGCGGCCTTGGGGAGTTGGTCAATCATCGTCATCGTAATCGCATGGTGCTTGGCCATATTGTCACAGACCCACACACATTGCGCACACCCTTTGCACCGGTCCACCGCCACGTAGGCCGAGCCGTACTTGTGGCCCTTCTCCTTGCCCGCATGATCGTCATAATTGATCGTGTTGGACTCCGGGCAATACTGCGTACAGAGCTTACAACTCGTCGCAGCACAGATGTCCACATTGATATCGGCCACCAGATACATACAGTTCTCCTCTTCTCAACAATCAGTGGGCCGCCGCCGCGAGCTCGTCGGCCTTTTTCGCATCAGCCCTGGCTACTGCACCCCATCCGCGTTCCTCAGCGTAGTCCCATCCGGCCTTAACCACGGCGATGTTCTTGTCAATGAGTTCCTGTTTCTTCTGGAACTTGCGTTCCACGACACTGTCCAATGCCGCCGTGCCGCCGGACACGACAAATCCCTTCCCCAGGAAGCGATCCTTGACGGCCATACTCAGCGCCTCCAGCGTCGTCAAACGCGTAATCGCGCCAATCGCGCCCATCAAGGCCATGTTGGTCGCCAGGTCCAGGCCCGCGACTTGCAACGAGAGTTGCGTCGCCGGAATATAATAGAGCTTCGCGTTCCGCTCCTTGAGTTCATTCGTCTCCAGCGGAGGCAACTTCATCGACCCATCGTGGTTAATCAGCAGGATGCCGTCCTGCTTCAGCCCGAAATAAAAGGGCATCGTATAGGACTTGCCGTGCGTGATGACCTGCGGATGAAAGATGATGCAGATGTGGGGAAACGTGATTTCACCGATCTCATAAATCGGCTCGTCCGACACCCGCACATAGCTCTCAACCGGCGCCATGCGTTTTTCTGACCCATAGAACGGCACAATCGAACTCTCCCCGCCGGCATTAATCACGGCGGTGCTGAGGATATGCGAGCCGGTCACGACCCCCTGGCCGCCGACGCCCGCCATACGAATATTGAAACGCTTTGCCATGTTGTGCCTCCCTCTCTTTGTCTCAGGGTCTACCGTCTTATGCCTTCGGAAGGGCCGCTGCCGGCTTCGGCATATATTCCTTGAACCCATAGCGCGTCGCCAGATATTCCTTGGCTTCATCGCTGACGTACTCGGAGAACGCATACCGATCGTTCTCGACGCTCTTCGCGTCTTCCATCACTTTGTCGGTGGGAATGGAATACTCAATGTTGCAGGACGTGTAGGCTTGAATGTACGTCGGCCCGATTTCGCGGGCGATCAGCACGGCTTTCTTGATGACGCTCTCCACTCGCCGAGGGTTATTCGGCACCACCGTGGCCACGTAAGCGCACCCCGCCAACTTGGCCATCCCAATCATATCCATCTTCTCGAACTTTTTGCCGAGCGGCGCCATCTTCAGGACCTGACCCTTGTTGGTCATCCCGCTCTCCTGGCCGCCGGTGTTCCCATAGACTTCATTGTCCAGCATAACAGTGGTGAACCGCTCCTTGCGGAACCAGGAATGGAGGGTCATGCTGAACCCAATGTCGGCCATGCCGCCATCGCCGACCATCACGACCACATCCTTGGGCTTGTCCCCAAAGCGCAACTTGAGACCACGGCTCAGCCCGCTGGCCACGCCGTTCTGATCGCCGTAATTGCCATAGATGAAGGGGATGGCCGCTTGGGAAATCGCCAGACGTCCGCATCCGGCTGTGCCTACCGTGATCGTGTCCTCAGGATTGGGGAACGCAATCATGGCCAGGCGGATAAACAGGGTCATCGCGCAACCCGCGCACATAGGATGCTCTTCAAGGATTTCTTTGAAGGATCCCATCTGTGAAACGGTGGTCTTCTTTCCAAATGGGCCATGATCCACCATGTCGCGGTATTCCTTCGGCATGAACTTATCAAACCCAGGGGTAAACTTGACGTAATCGAGACTCATCGTATGACCCTCCTTATATTCATATTTCAATGCACTCTCTAAATGTGGACACGGATAAATGGTACGATAATCACACCGTCAATGCAATCCCTAAAAAAGACCTACAGACTCACTTGCAAAGACCTAGTGTGATCTCCGCCGATAGGTCTTTTGACCGGCCACTTACAACAAATTGAAATAGATACACAAATTCGCCGCATACTTGTGCGGAAAATGTGATATACGTTGACCCTTCATACGTCCATACGATAGGGATGCGCGATGCCGACCAGGACGACAACGATTACGACAGAACTCATTGACGCCATCACGCGCCAGGTGTCTGCCGTGGCGACTGATGCGCCGTCCGATTATGCGTTCTGTCGCTATGCGGACGTGCGCCTCGAAGTGATTGAAGAAAAACACGCCGGAGCGGAAAATGGCGCGCCCAAATCTTCTGCCGACAATCGCCGCCTGGCGATGGGGATCCGAGTGCTCGCCGGAGACAAGACCATCGCACCGGGATACTTCGGCCAAACCTTGGGTACCGCCGACCTTCCCCACATTGTCAAAAGGCTGGCAGCCGGCATGGCGCGCGCGACTGCACGCGCCCTCGCCAACGCCCGCCACAAAGCCCAGGCCAGGAGCGTCTACAAGGAACTCGGCGAATCCTTCTACGACACCCGACTCGCCCCTGTTGAGGCCCATCGCGCAACTATCAAAGCCGACTATGCCATTGACCCTCGAAGCGTGCGCATCGAAGACATGGTTCGCTACGTCACCGAGGTCTCACGCGCCGCGCAGGACCTGGACAAGCAACTGCGTTACAACGCCGTCTGGGCCATGACACAGGTCTCGCGGGAACTCTTTGTCAACTCCGACGGGGCCTGCATTGACCAATCCTTTGCCCTCACAAGCGGAGGGGCCGATGTGGTGGCCATCAGCGACACCGGCGATCAGGAATTGTCCGACAGCATCGGCCACCAGCGTGGATGGGAGGTCGTCACAGAGGGTTTCCTTCACGGACTCCTCCGCAATCTCGACCTCATGACGTTTGCCACGAACCTGGCCCGCGATGCCGTCAAGCTGGCGAATGCCCCTCCGCTCCGCAGTTCGGAGAAGGAGGTCGTCGTCGTCACCAATCCGCATTTCAATACCCTCTTGTCGCATGAGATCATCGGACATCCCACCGAACTGGACCGGGCGCTGAAGATGGAAACCGCCTATGCGGGCCGCAGTTGGCTGCTACGCTCGCTGACAGACACCATGATCGGCCGGCAGATCGCCTCTCCGCTCGTCACAGCGTACTCTGATCCGTCGCTGCCGGGATTCGGACATTACGCCTACGATCACGAAGGAACGCCAGGAAAAAAAGTGGTGCATATCGAGAAGGGTATCTTTCAGGGCTTTCTGAACAGCCGCCAGACAGCGGCCATCCTCGGCGTCGCCCCCAACGGCTCCTGCATGGCCACGGACGCCCATCTCGTGCCCCTCGTGCGGATGTCCACGACCGTCTTCGGCGCGGGCACCGAAGCACCCGAAGACATCATCCGCGACGTGGACCAGGGATTTTACGTCATGGGAAATCGCATCCCCTCCATCGCCGAATCGCGGGAGAACTTCCGCATCTCCGCCCAGAAGGTGTACGAAATTCGCAATGGACAGATCGGGCAACTGTACCGAGGCGGCGGCATCATGGCCGATACCAAGGACTTCCTGATGAAGGTGGACGCGATGGGACGGGATTTTCGTCTCTATCCCATTCCCAATTGCGGCAAAGGCCAGCCTATGCAGATCCGACGACTGGGCAACGGCGGCCCGACGATCCGCAGCCGCGCCCGCCTCACAGGTCTCGCATAACACATCCACATGATTCCTCTCCTGACCCTCACCCGCGCCGCCACAGACGGACTCCGCTGGCTGCGACGCCAAAAAGATGTCCGGGAAACGGAACTGTTCGTCGCCTGTAACGCGAGCCTGACCGCCCGCTTGAATTACACGTCACACATTCCCTGCAACGGCGTCGAGGAACCCAAATCGTCGGAGTCCTACGGGGTCGGCCTGCGGGCCGTCTTCAATCACGGCACGGGCATCCGCATCGGATTCGGCAGCGAAGCCGGGAATCTCTCGCTGAACGGGGTCAAGGCGGCATTGGAGAAAGCCCGCCGTGGCGCAGTGGCCGATCCCTCATTCACCACCCTGCCCCGTCCCTCCGCAACACGGCGCACATGCACCCGCTACCACGATGCCGCCGCCATGGGCCTCACGGACAAGGCCCTCGTCCAGGCCGGGTGGAAAATTCTGACCAAGGCATTGGATACCTTCACAGCCAACGGTCGTTTACAGGCTCTGGCGACGGGCAAAAACGGGCTGCGCGATCTGGGCCTCATCGTCGGCGGCGACGTGACGTTTCTCCTGGAACGGATGGCCCTTGGCTCCACGCACCTGCCCACAGTCCAGACCGATGAATCCACACTGATTACCTCCTTCATCACCGCGATGGTGGAACGGGAAAACGCCAAGGGCACTGGGTTTGGCTGCGACACCAGCTTACACACATTCAAGGGAACCGCCGGCGCCGACGCCGCCAGACAGGCCATCGCCCAGATCGGCGGAGTCCGAATCGCGGACGGCGACTACGCCGTGATTCTCGGCCCGCAGCCTGTCTCAGATATTATGAATCATCTCGTCCTGCCAAGCCTCACCGTCGGCAGCTTCTACGATTGCAGTTCGACCTTCCACGGACAACTCGGCGGCCACATTGCCCAGGCACAGTTCAGTCTCTCTGACCATGGCGCCTTGCCAGGCCATATGGGCAGCAAAGGGATCACCTGCGAAGGACTCCCGACGGGACGGACGGCACTCATCACAAACGGCAGGCTCGTCGGACTCCTGTCAAATTTTTATGAAACGGAACGCATCCTGCGGGACCCCACCGCCAAAGACAAACTCGGCGTCTCCCCGAAAGACCACCTCGACACCCTGGTGCCGCGCAACGGATTCCGCTATGGATGCGGTGGCGGACGCCAATTCGACAGGGTACCCTCCGTCTCGCCGACCAACGTGCTGATCGAAAGCTCGGAGCAGATGACCCGCGAGGCGCTTCTGCAACGGGTTCAGCACGGGATATACATTGGACGGATATGGTATACCTATCCCATCAATGGACTGCGGGCCGGGGACTTTACGGCGACCGTAGTCGGGGACTCCTACGTGATTCAGGACGGCACATTGGCGGCGCCCATCAAGGCCAATACGGTGCGGATCAACGACAACATTCACCGTGTCCTCCGCCACATCATCGGGATGACGGGCCAAGGCACAGGCCAAGGGATCGTGTCCTGGGCGGCGGCGGATGCAGTCGTCTATGCGCCCGACATCGCGGTGTCCACGCTCAGGCTTGATGCCATCGCCAACAAGAAGGAGTCCCGCTGATGTCGGGTGAACCCATGACCTTGATCCAACCAGGGGCGCCTCCCGTCAGCGCACCAGGGGGCATCCACAACCGCCCGCCGGTTCCCGGTGCTGACGACAAGTCCGAATGTCCCAAATTCATGAGCCACGGCCCCTGCGGAGGCGTGCGCAAAGGCGGCTTCTGCGAGGTCTACCCTGAGATGATGTGTCCCTGGGTCGTGCTGTATGATGAGTTGGAAAAAATCGGACACACGGAGTGGATGACACACGTATGAAAACGGGCGGCTACAACAACACCCATGCGAAGAGCGGCATCACCGCGAAACTGCCGACCATCGAAACGTGGCCCAATCAGTTTAAGGGCTACGACATCACGATTGAACTACCAGAGTACACCGCCATCTGCCCCAAAACCGGCCTGCCCGATTTCGGCACGATCCGCATCGCCTATCGCCCCGATCAACAGTGCCTCGAATTAAAATCCTTGAAGATGTATATCCACGCGTATCGCAATCTCGGTATTTTTTACGAGAATGCCGTCAACCGCATCCTGACGGACCTCGTCGCTTCCTGCCACCCCGTCCACGCCCGCGTCACCGGCGAATTCACCGCCCGTGGGGGCCTCCGCAGCATCATCGAAGCCACCTATCCTTCCTGATCCGATCCACGCAGAGCCGGCTATTCCCCCATGTACTCGCGGAAGAGGTATTCCATCTCCGCCAGCTTGTTTTCAATGGAGAAGGGCACCATCGAGGCGTAGGCGGAGAGAATGACCACGGCGTTCATGTTGGCGTCTTCGGTCGAGGCGCTGGCCAACCGCTTCGAGATACCCTGATTCACGTAGCCGACGGATTTATAAATGTCAATCAGCTTTTTGAGTTCCCAATCCGGCTGTTTGCCTTTCCGCATCAATAAATATTGGGCGACCAAGTACATGGACGCCGCGCGATAGACGGTTTCCTCAAGCGAGCCGAACGGCAAGTGAAACTTTACCATCGGGCGCAGCTTATCCATCACTGGGCAATTGCTTGTGACCATATAAATGCCGATGATCGCGCTAAGCCCCTTCTGCAACGTCGTGGCCTTTTCATAGGCGCGCTCAGGCGTCTGGACATACACCGTCGTCGTCTCATAGGACTGGGAATCCTTGAACGTCTCAACCAGGTTCGACAGGTTGACCGCCACCGGGCAATACTCCACGTCATCGCTCAAGGGGCACTGCTCGCACTGATTGTATTTCAGTTTCGTCCACGCGGGTCGCGGGCGATCGTGGGGCACGACCAATTCCAACGTGGCCACATCGAGCAGGGCTTCAAACTGCTTGACCAGGCCATCCGGGAATTTGAACGTGTAGAGAAATCTGATGGGGCCGACCGGTTTCTTCTCAGGCATGGACATACGGTAGCATCTCCAGCTTGTCCCCCAAAAGACCACCGGCAGGGCCCCGTCGGTCGCCCCATCGAAGAGCCGAGGTTAGAACGCAATGTTCTTCTCTCGCTCGGCCACAGCCTGCACATAGTCCCCCATGGTTTTAATCACCGCCCCGGGCACCAGGTCAGCCACTCCGATCTGTCTGGCAACAGCGCAGGCTCCGCAGACCCAGATGGGCACTCCCGCCGCTTGCACCGCCGCCAGGAGATCCTTGAGGGGGGGCAGGTTCACCCCAGTCATGTGTTCCGCCACGCCTACGCGGGCCACCGTGACCGCTTCATTCCACAGCCACAGCACGACATCGTGGCCTTGTTCCTTCGCGACTTTGGCGGCCATCAACGGCAAGGTCGCCATCGTGGGATCGTCCGTGCCCCGACTGCCTGAAACAATAAATTGTGCCATCACGTCCTCCTTGCCACATCATTGACAGGATCGCTGCCCAGGGACAGCCCTGCGCGATCGAAATACTGCGTCTCGCCCTGCTTGGGGCCCGAGCGATGCGCCAGCGCGAATTTCATCGGCTACGTTCTGCCGTCACCCTCTTAAGTTTATTCGGGCAGAGGCCGTTTCGCAGGTTTCCGCCTGACGGACTCGGTGCGGGCTTTCTGTTTACGTTTCCCACGAAACGACCGGAGCTCTTCCTCCATCGCGTGAAACGTCACGCGAATGGCTTCTTCAAAGGTCTTCTCCGCTTTGCTCGCGGTAAAGGTCCCACCGTTCACATTACAGACCAACCGCGCACTGGCGACCTTGGGGCCATTCTTGTGATGACGGTTTTTCTCCAGTATCATGCGCGCGTGGATGATGTCGCCATGGCTCTCCTGAAGATCATGGAGGCGGGCCTCTATTTCATCCTGCCAACGAGGGGCCATCTTGATGCTGCGACTCTCAGTGCGAATATCCATGGTGCGCTCCTTCGGTACTACGTTCCGCCACGACTGGTTGTCGGCTCTGAAACCATATCAGGACCGGACGGTTGAAACAAGACCCGTTCGGGAAGCCCGATTTCACGCACCCGCCCTCTCTCCATCACCGCCACCTCATCCGCAAGAGCCAGTGCCTCGTCTCGATCATGTGTGACACAGATCGCCGGAATCCCCTGGCTCCGCAACAATCTCCGCAACGCACCGCGCACGTGCTCGCGGGTCGGCGCGTCAAGCGCCGAGAGCGGCTCGTCCAACAACAACAGCCGTGGCCGTCTCGCCAGGGCACGCGCCAGCGCCACACGCTGCTGCTGTCCGCCGGATAACTGCGCCGGACGACGCGCTTCCAGTCCGTCCAACTGGAGGAGGCAGATCAGTTCCCGCATCACCGCATCACGTTCCCCCCTGTCACCACCACGCAATCCATAGGCGATATTCTCCTGCACCGTGAGGTGGGGAAACAGCGCATAGTCCTGGCACAGATAGCCGATCTTGCGTACCTGTGGAGACGCATGAATGCCGGCGTCGGCATCGAACCAGGTCTCGCCCGCGAACAGGATGCGTCCACTCGTGGGCCGTTCTAATCCAGCCAGGCAGCGCAAGACCGTCGTCTTCCCAGACCCCGATGGCCCGAACAACACCAACCCATGCGACCGGCCAACAGGCAGTCGCAGTGTCCCGTCAATGGTTGGTCCGCCTGGATAGGTCTTCTCAAACGCCGCCGTCATTTCATCGGCCATAGACTCCAGAACCTCCGATTCACGGCATAGACAACCGCCAACATGAGAAACGACACGACCAACAGGAAGAGCGCCGTCTGCCCAGCCGCCGCATAGTTCATCGCCTGCACCTCGTCGTACAGATCAATGGACACCGTGCGTGTCACCCCTTCAATGTTGCCGCCCACCATTAAGATGACGCCGAACTCGCCCATCGTATGGGCAAAGCTCAGGACGACGCCGGTGACCAGGCCCGCCATGGAGAGCGGAATCGTCACGCGAAAAAATGTCATGAGTCGTGAGACCCCGAGCGTCCACGAGGCTTCGATCAGTGGGCCATCCACGGCAGAAAAAGCTGCGGCAAACGGCTGGACGGCAAAGGGCAGGCTGTACAACACCGACGCCAGCAGTAGTCCTTCAAAGGTAAACAGCAGCGGATGGCCGACGACGGCTTCATACCATTGGCCAATCGGACTCTTCGGGCCAATGGCAATCAGCACGTAAAACCCCAACACTGTCGGCGGCAGCACCAGCGGCAACGCCACCACGGCCTCCACGAGAAATTTCCATCGCCGGCGTGAAGAGGTCAGCCAATAGGCCATCGGCAGGCTAACCACGAGAAGAATCACGGAGGTCAGCGCGGCCAGCTTGAGCGTCAGCAGAATCGCGGTCCAGTTCACGAGCTATCGTTCCTTGATAATCATGACCTCTGTCGCCTTCATCAGCGCCACGGCTGTGTCCCCGACCTTTAAGCCCAAAGCCTCCAGCGCATCGCGCGTGATGACGGCCGTGATCTTGTGCTCGCCCACGTCCAGAGTCACCTGGGCGAGAATCGCATCCCGCTTGATCGCCGAGATCGTGCCGATAAACTTGTTCCTCCCGCTCACGCCTTCGCCGACGGCCTTCTTGCCTAGCCACCGGTCGAGCAGGGACTTTTTGAAGCGATAGCGCCCGCCGATTTTTGAACTGGGGATCCGCCCCTGCCACAGATACCGATAAAACGTCGGCAGGGCCAGACGCAGATACGTGGCGGCTTCGCGAGCCGTGAGAACATCTGACACTGGTTCCTTGTAGGCCACGTGACGTCGGTTCGTCATGGCGTCACCAATCCATAGCGCGCAAAGGCCCCACGGCCTGCCGCGCTCTTCACATAGTCTAGGAAGGCTCGCGCCGTCGTGGGGTCCTTCGCCGGGTTCATCATCACGGCCCCCTGTTCAAGCCGGGGATAGGTCTCCAGGGGAATCTCCCAGTACCGGCCAGTCTCCGTCATCGCCGGAGCCAGCGCCAGGGACAAGGCTATGATCCCGATCTCCGCGCCACCCACTTGCACAAACTGCGCCGTCTGCGAGATGTTCTCGCCCAGCACCAGTTTGTCTTTCACCGCGTCGTAGACCTGAAAATGCTCCATCGCCGCGACGGCCGCGCGCCCATAGGGCGCATGTCTGGGATTGGCGATGGCGATTTTATGGACCGACGGATGGCGCAGCGCCGCCATGCCCAACGTGCCCACATCAATCGGCGAATCCTTCGGCACCCACAACACAATCCGACCCACGCCATAGATGAACAGCGTCGCAGGGTCGGCCAAACCAGCTTCCGCCAACTTCCTCGGATACGACAGATCCGCAGAAAAAAACAGATCGAACGGCGCGCCATTCGACAATTGCGCGAAGAAATTTCCCGATGATCCCAAGGACACCTTGACCCGGTGGCCGGTCTGCTGCTCAAACCCCGCAGTGATCTCCTTGAACACGACATTCAGATCAGACGCGGCGGCCACGGTAATCTCCCCGCCTTGCGCGAAGCCCGGTGGCGTGCCCGCACAGGCCAACAACAGGATCAACCACGCCAACAGTCTGTGCCTGACGCCCATGCGAGATGATATAAAAATGCTACTTTAGAAGTCAATCCTCTCTGTATTTTCTCACTCTGATCTCCTGTCAGGCCCTTCGCACTTTGACGTTGCCGGATGGACGCAATCCCTGTATAAGATGCCTTCGTGCATCTAGACTATGATGTCTTCAGACGCTATTACGCACAGAGGAGTCGTGCCATGATCCGACCACTGTTCTCCATCGCGCTTGTCTTGTTCAGCGCCGCCTGCGCCGCCGCCCCCATCATCACGTCGCGTCCTGTCAGCGGCGACGCGACCGGCGCCACATGGTTTGTCCGCTTGGACCGCGTGGCAGACCAGGGCGGAACCCCTGAGTCGCGCTTCGCACATCCGGCGAACCTGTCTGAGTCCGACGTAGCCGAGATCCTGAGTCGTGTCCTCACACAACCGCGTGTGGGCGCGATGGATGACAGACCTTCGCCAGAACCGTTCCTCTCGTCGCACGACCTCCGCCGCCTGGTTCCCAGCATCCAGCAGGCGTTGCGGACAGCCGGCCCGTCCGAATGGGCGACGTTTTATTCGGCAGGACCCACGGTCATTTCCGGCGGCCTGTTCCTCAAGGGCGGACGGCTGCATATCGTCGTGGCCAACCACCATGACCCGTCCCCGGCAGAGACCGGCAGCCTCGACCTTATACGAGCCAATCCTCTCAGTCCATGGAAAGGGAAGCGTTTGATCGTGTCGTTCGATCCAACCCGGTTCGTCGCCGATCAGCAGACCACCTGGATGGGCGGGCCAACCGGAGCGCCCGCCGGCGAGTTGGTTCTGCGCCACCAGGAATTTCTGGCCTTTCTGAAGGATCGTCCTGCGGACAGGCTCTCTGTCGTGGCTGCCCCTCCCATCCC